>Ga0334722_10001191_pt1 | contig 33654 bp, 43 predicted proteins | sample C3_bottom_MG_FD_207210 | JGI IMG/M metagenome (GOLD analysis project Ga0334722, IMG submission 207210) | Sediment microbial communities from Yellowstone Lake, YNP, Wyoming, USA - C3_bottom | ecosystem: Environmental > Aquatic > Freshwater > Lake > Sediment | place: USA: Wyoming | collected... | reverse complement strand
ATGCCCCTATCTGTGCTTTCGACTAAAAAGGAGAACAAATGCAGACGTTCATAAACTATAACATTCTCATCACCGGGATTTTCCTGCTCATCTTCTCACAGATTGTTGATGCATCAAGCAACATTCAAAACAATATCACGACAGATTTACATGAAACAGAAGACCAAGCAAAAGCTGTATGTAGAGGATTAGAGCGCACTGGTCTCGGTGGGGAAGGTAAGCATTTCCCGAAACGCACATGGACAGAAAATCTCGCTGATGATATCGAGAGAATCGCAAAAGGATAACCATAAATAAAAGGAGAATAACATGTTGAAAGAATTACTTGGGGTAGAAGTTGACTACAGGACAGCAAACGAATTATCAAAGGCGCAGATAAACATGAACTTCCCAACAACTCATGGTTGGATGCCTGTCTGGAAGAAGCTGTTTCTAGCTTCACTCGATAAAGTTCCAGAGAATGCGGTACTGTCCTTTTCTGCAGGTATCGATAGTTCAGCTATCCTGTTCGGTCTTCATGAACTCGACAAAACCCCTAAACAGATGGTAACTTTCATGTTGGAAGGCTACCCAGAATCTTCTGACCTGAAATTCTCTAGGAAGATTGCAGACGACCTCAGGATTGAACTGCTGGTGGCCAAAATCCCGAACGTAACCACTTTTATGCTCCAACAGGACTTGCATGATATTATCGCTTGGGTGCCCAAAATACGCTCTATTGATATTCAGGTATGCTATGCGTACAAGTACATGCTAGAAATGCTGGAACCCGGCGTTCCGCTCGTTATGGGTATGTATCCAGAGCTATCGTATCATGCATCGGACATGACGCACGAAAAGCACTTCAAGATGGCTCGTAAGGGTCTGATTTCTTGGAGAGAACTGTACGAATACGAGAAGCATGTGGAAGACTACTGGAAGTGGAACGACCGTTCTAATTACAAGGTCATTGGTGAGTACATCGAATCAAAAGGTCACCAAGCAGTCATGCCCTTCAAAGATGAGGAACTCTTCTACTTCAGTAGAATCGTAGGGTTCTGGCCTTTTCATTTTAACGATGAACTTGGTAAGTGGAATGAAAAATATTTCTTGACACATCACATGTTTGAGCGTATGTTCAGCAAATATGGAAACGCCAAGAACAAAAAGAACTTTCACACGAATGGTCATCTGAAGGAATATTTCATCGAGCGATTGTGTCCTGATGGGAATTACAAGAAGATTATCACAGCGTTCAATCAGATTGCTAATCGTGCTGATGATGTGGAAGATATGGGAGACATTTTTGAAGATGAAGTTTAAAATGATGCTCAAGAGTTGGAGAATCTTGAAGGAGGTGTTGTAATGGAATGTTTACAAAAACAACTCCCACAAGTGAATGGCATTTCAAACTCCCGAAAGGACAAGCATGGTAATGAAATATATCTACCCCTGCAAGCCCAACCGTCTACCTCTCGAATCTGAACTATTCACGCTGATAGATAAAGACCCTCGATGGATTGCGGAAGTCAAGAAGAACGGCATTCGTGGGATGATATACACGTTCGATGGAAAGCAAGAGTTATGGACTCGTAACAATACGATAGTCAATGATGCTCTTCCAGAGATTCGAAGGCAGTTGCTCAAACTTCCCGATGGATTCATTCTTGACGGCGAATTGGTGAGCAAGCGACCGAAGAATGTCGAAAAGCATATCTATCTCTTTGATATCATCATGTATGAAGGTATGATGGTCACTGAACTTCCATTAAGCGAAAGACGTAAGCTGTTAGAAGAAGTCTACAACAAGTATCTATCATGGGAAAAGAAAATCGAACTATCACTGTGGGTCACAGTAGGCAAGAAGAACTTGTACTTCCAGAGCATCGGAGATAATCTGCTCGAAGGTATTGTGCTGAAACGTCTTGATAGCAAGTATCTTGTTCATCCAAACAAATGTCAGCAAAATCCGATGTGGCTCAAAGTGAAGAAGCCAGACGATATGTTCAAATCGATAGGAGAAAAATAAAAATGCTGACATTGTTTTGTTTCATCTGGTTCTCAACGGGTGGTTGGGTAGGGATTAAAATCTGTAAAGAGAAATACAACGAGTAGTCAAGCATGATGGTGAGTTCCACCTACTAGTTCAAGAGTTCAGCCTTAAACCTGGTGACCATAGCTACCTGAAGAATACTAAGGGTGATAGGCAGTATGGTAACTTTGTAGGTTGAATGCTGTGGGCATTGCTTCCCTGGGGATGCTGTAATAGAGCCTAAGGGTTCATAAAAACTTGACAAAATTCAAATCTGTGTTATTCTCTTGACAAGGAGAAAAATGGCGAAGATATGGAAGTTCCCGATACGCATCACAGAGATACAGGAGCCCAACATGTCAGTACGCAGGAGAATAAAATGAAATCATTCGGGACTCTGGTACTGCTGTTATTTCTTTTCGGGTGTTCGCATCATAACACAACAGAAGATGAAATAGCCAAAATTGATAGAAAGTCGGCAACTATCTGTCAAGAACAAGGCGGATTCCCTGTATTCGAACAGGTATAAAGACATTCATCCTCGCTTTACAAAATGCTTGGATAAAACTCGCTACTAAAGGATAACAATGAAAACGAACGTCAACTTGGAGAGATTCGCAATCAACTTTCATGAGTCATTCAATGAACTGTTGGTAGAAATAAAGAAAGAGGGTCTTTCCCCAGCCCCAGTGAATGAAGCATTTCATTTGCTCTCAATGAGCATGGGTGCATTGATACACGACATATCTCCTGATGAAAAGACAGTCGATGCTATCTGTATCGACCTCGTCAAGGAAATAAAAGAAACTGTTCACACTCTCGAAGGTATCAAGAAACGAGAACTGAAAGGGAATGCATAAAATGAAACCTCCAAATTGTCAATGGGAAAGCTATGGAAGTTGTCTCATACAAGGGAAAGCTCTTGGCTACCAACTGCGATTGTAATGCAGACTGGATAAACGACAGCGAGAAATACAGTCTATCGAATCGAGGTAATGGTAGTTGACCATGACGATGAATCAAAGTTCCCGAGGCCCGTTCAGAATGATTTCTGAACGGGCCTTTTCTGTTTGTATATAAATACTTACATGAGGTGACCTATTGTATAAGAAGATAACCGATGACCTTTATGGAGCCCGGCTGGTTTTCTGTTCTGGTATGAGCATTGAAGAATGCCAGAAGAAAGCTAATCGAGCCTTCAAGATTCAAGAATATTTATGGGTCGAAAAGACCGATGCGGCTTCCTTTTATGTATGCACCACAAAGGATGACATGAACATCTACGTTATCTGGGTCAAGAAATCCCGCGAAATAGGCACAATCATCCACGAAATCACCCACCTAGTCGAAGAAGTATTCAAAGACCGCGGCATCCCTATCACATACGCAAATTCCGAAGCAATGGCTTACTATATGCAGTTCTTCGCCGAAAAGATTTTAGAACCAGAAAAATCAAATACGAAGAAGAAAAAGAAAATATGAATTATCTCAAACATTACAATGCTTTAGTGACAAAAAGATTGAAATCTGAGCCTGCAGGAAAATCTGAGATACATCACATTATACCAAAATGTATCTTACTCTGAAAGAGCATTTTATCGCACACCTTTTATTAGCTAACATCTACTCTGTGAGAGGTTTAAATTTCGCACTTTATAGTATGTCTAATTCAAAACGATATGGTAAATTAAGCAGTAGATTGTACGAGAAAATACGAGATGAGCATTTGGAAAAACAACGCGGTATTCCATGCTCAAAAGAACATAAAGAGAAAATCAAGAAAACCATGACTGGGGTAAAACATACAAAAGAGAGATGCGAGAGATTGAAAGCGTCATGGACGCCAGAAAGAAAACTCAAAGCAAAACAAACTGTAAGAAAACGAATCACGAATAAAAAACCTCATTCAGAAGAGACCAAAAGAAAGATTAAGCATACAAAAAGTCTGCAAGATTTGACGTATTCAGAAGAAGCAAGAGAAAAGATGAGGGCATCATGGGTCAAACGTAGAGAAAAAGGTTTTGTTCCCTGGAATAAAGGTTTGAAATTACATAAAGATATAAATAATCTTATGAATTCTAATAGTTATATGAGGTAACAACAGAAATGGCCATTCTTACAAAACAAGCATTAGTTGAGTGGATACGCAGAAGATTGGGTGCTCCAGTGATTCAACTGGAAATCGAGAACGAACAGATTCTTCAGTGCATCACAGACAGTCTTGACTATTTCAACAGACATTCCGGAGATACGAATAATCGTTGCGCTTATGTGCTTGTGCTTAGTGCCGGCGTCCAGGCTTACACATTACAGGATAACATCGAGTCTGTAGTATCGTTTGATAATCAATCTGATGTTGGTTCTGGAGTCACTGTACTGTTCTCTCCATTGAACCAGATGTACAACCAGGGTTATATCAACTTCTTCTCATCTTCATTTGGTGGTGGACTTACTACATTCGAAATGGGTATGCAGTATCTCGAATTGATGCATGCCGAACTCGAAGCAAAGTTCAGCTTGGACTTCAACAAGTATACCCACACACTTTATATCTATCCGCGCCCAGTTATTCCGATGGTCGGAATTCTCGAAGCTTGGACGAAGTATGTGCCTGCTGAGAATGAGAAATCAACCCTCTATGATGAATGGTGGGTGAAAGAGTATGCGCTTGCGTTGACGAAGATAATTCTAGGTAGAATCTGGGGCAAGTATACAGGTATGGTAATTCCTGGTGGCGCCCATCTTGATGCTGGTACGATTCTAGCAGAAGGTAATGCAGAGAAGAAGGATTTGGAAGATAAATTGATAGGAATGGAAGCAGAACCACTCGGGTTCTTTGTAGAATAATCAGATACACTAAAACGCTGGCAGGGACGGAGCCACTACAATTTAAAGGAGAACAGAAGATGTCATTCAAAGATATGAACGAAGCAAAAGAGAAGATGCAGACGAAGATAACAGCTTCAGTAGACAAGAAAGCTGAATTTGGTAAAGCTGTTCGTGATACTGGGCTAACTGTTATCAAGAACTTCTTCGAAAAGGGTGGCGAACAGATTGCATACGTTCTGGCTGCGAATAAGGACAGAGTGGTTTCCTATCTCAAGCAGATTGCTCCTAACTTGGAGTATGTCGTTGTTGAAGGCTCTATGAATGACACATCACCTGAGCCAGGGAAGAGACCTTATATAGGTTTCTATAAAGGGCAGAAATGTGAAGTATGGGCAACTTCTAGCTATGAAGCACAGAAGGCTGCCGCTATCGTATTGAAAGCCAAGAAATCATATGATGTGACTGTCATGTTGGCTGACGTATCTCACTCTACTCAACATATTGGAGAAGATATGAATGAATCTGTACCTGGCACAGTTATATGGGCATATAACAAAAAGAACCAGGACGAAGGGGATAAAACAATGGAAAAAGATACATTGACCAAATTGAATGAATGGAACTTTGATAAGAAGAAGGGTTCCGATGATGATAAGAAAGATGACGGCAAGAAGCAGACCGTTCCTGAAATCTCTCCTGAAGCAGAAAAGAAAGCTAGAGAAGCTGGTCATGCTACTGCTAAGAAGGTTCATGGTAAAGAGTACGACAAAGACCAAGCTGATAAACATATCGATAAAGTGCTGAATACACATAAAGCAAAGCATGACGAGAAAGACCATGGCACCATCGTCAATATCGTGATTCATTCTTTCCGTGCTGGCTCAAAAGAAGAGAAGAACGAATCTATTGACGTTCGCCTAGCAAAATATCTGGGAGAATAAATGGCATTGTCCCTGATAATGGAACTAAGATATGTCTTGTCGCTCACATTGACAGAATATTCGACAGTTGCCAACCAAAGAAGATTGTCAATAAAAAGGGAATATGGACTTCAGCACAGGGAATCTGTGGTGATGACAGATGTGGTATCTACGGCATGATTGACATATGGAGACAGTTGCCATCAGACAAGAAACCTTATCTACTCTTCACAGACGTAGAAGAACGCGGTGGTATTGGTGCTAGAGAGGCATCTACAGCATTCGCTAACCAATTGAAAGAGTCCCCACTTGAAGCGACTTACCGTAAGGAACAAGAAGCCAAGAAAAAGTTGAGTCAAGCTGAAAGAAATAATTTGAAGCGTGAATATCAGCGCAACGGGTCAGTTCGCTAAGAAGGAAAAATAGATGTTGATAGTCTACAAAACTACAAACCAAATTACAGGAAAGATTTACATCGGGCAACATGAACAGAAAACAATCGAGTTTGATGGTTATCTGGGGACTGGTCTTTATATAAAAAGAGCAATAAAGAAATATGGTAAAGAGAATTTCGTTCGAGAGACCATAGAGATATGTTCTAGTGAAATTTTAGACGAGCGTGAACATTACTGTCGTTTTATTCATGGGAGAACTGCAAGTGAAAATATAATTGCTAATTGTAGACTTCAGAATGAAAAGAAGCGTAACAAGTTCATGGAGGCTAAAAATGGCATTTGATTTCGATAATTGCCCACAAGATAGAGCATTATATCAGGGGATATTAACAGAAGCGATAGAAATATTTGGGATTTCAATTCAGTATTGGCGTGCTGACCGTGACCCTGAAAAAGATTTGCTCTACACTGAAGATGCATATCCGAATATCTCTAAGAAATTCGATATGAAAGCATATCCAGGTTCTGACGGTGTGCTCATGAAGGAAATCTACAACTTCGGTAAGTTCGGCTTTCAATCGCCCGACCAAACAGACCTATATATAACTCGTACACAGTTCGAGAGCGCATACGGTGAATATGCTACACCCAGAGCTGGGGATTTCATTCTAATTAAATACATGGGTGAAGATATCACAGTTGAAGACGGCACCAATCACGGTAGAGTGTTCTACATCTCTTCAGTTGAGCAGGAAGACCACATCTTTCTTCAGCATAAGCACACATACAGAATTCATCTCGTTCATGCTGACAGTGAAGGCGCATCAGTCAATCCTGAGATATCTGGTAGCGATGACCCGAATGACCAATTGTTCGACCCGAACATGCTCAATGTCGCGCCTAGCGGTAATGATGACTCGCTTGCAAACACCCCTGAGATAACGGGTATTCTGAGAAATAAGACAAATGACCCAAATCCCTGGGGTGAATGGTAAAGGAGATTTATGAAATTCAAACAATACGCGGCAACGAATGAATCAGTAGACTGGTTCTCCATGGTTACTAAGGTAGAACCCAAGCTAGAGTTCGTTCGAGTGACAGTAATGGCCAATTCACCGGGCTACAAGCAGTATCATGGCGCAGGTTATACACCCACATACTTCACTGTAGATGTCCCAGCGAAAGAGGCTGCCAGACTTTCTCAATCAGACCTTGCATTCGGTACAAAGGTTGTTACGACCCACGGCCAATACAAAGTCTATACGAAGAATCAGATTATGTACTTCGAAGGGATTACTGAAGCCAATTGGATGGATAGTTTCAAGGTTCCTACTGGAGCATGGGCAATATGAAGTTCAAACAATTTCTAAAAGAAGAGGAATGCACAGGCAAGAAAGATACATACTGTCAATTGAAGACAAAGATGGGAAAGAAAATACATGATGAGCTCCGTGCAATATTCGAAAAGACTTTGATTGAATCCGAGATTCAGAATCTTCAGGAAAACTGGGCTCATGACAAGATGAAAATCGCTATGAAGAAAATCTGGGACACTCTGAAGAAACCCGGCATCGATGTCAAAGACATACCTGCTTATATCGCTGGATTGGATATGAGCACCATCATAAGTGTTATCGGCGCTAAGAATGAGCTTATCCCATACTTCGATAATCTGTCTATGGGAACGAAGATGCAACTTGCTCGTTCAGTCTTTCTAGGAGATAGGTCCTACGACTAAACTATTCAAAATATTTGAACAAATGATGGTGGACATTACGTTCGCCGAGGAAGGGATTATGGAAACGAAATCATCTATAGATGAACAGATTCTTGCAGAAATTAACAGAATTGAATCTACCAACAAACAGTTACCAACCGTGGCTCAGGCCATGATTGTAGCACTCAAAAAGAAATTGGGGAAATAAGGAATGAACGCAAGAGACTTCTACTGGCCAAACATAATGAGAAAAGTGAATCTGGCTATGCTCGGTCTTTTTGGTGGACTTCAGGTTGCCAAGCAGAACAAAGCTAGGCAGATATTGGAATACAGAGATGTTCCCGTTCGCTTCGCACATAGACAGAAGTTCATACCTTTGTTGACTGCTAACAGAGAAGGTAACATGACATTCTTCTATCAGAACCTACCAATAGCTGGGCTCATGATAAAGAACATGGCTTATGCACCAAACAAGATTCGCGGTGGATATGAAGCGCCGGTGTATCGCTGGTACAATGAACTGAATTCAGCCCACAATCAAATTTATTCTGGGACCCCTTACACTATCTCGTATCAACTGTCCATATTATCTCTGACTATGAGAGAGATGACACAGATACTGGAACAACTGCTACCTTGGTTCAACCCTTACAGAAACATTACGATTCAGGAGTGGGACTTCCTACCTGAGCTGACAAGAGATTTGAAAGTAACGCTGAAAGGTACAACTCCTACGTTCGCTGACGATGTGACTGAGGAACAAATCAAGAAAGTGGAATTTACATTGGACTTCGATATCGATTGTTTCTTCTACAAACCAATCCCTATCGTTGAGCTTATCAAAACAGTCAAAATACCTCTTGTTGATTGGGGAACGACAGAGACAATCCCACCATCTTCGGATGTGTACACTTACTCTGTCTCTGGTGATAACCCAGACGCATTCAATATTCTCCGTGACGATTGGACTTTCAGCAATGAAATTTAAAGATTATCTAAAGGAAGAATTTGCTGGTGCTTATGTAGGCCAAGTTGGTCTCCATGTAGGTTTAAGAACCCTACAAAATCTGAAGTAGATATATTCAGAAAGAGACAGAGACAAGAAGCCTTTCCGGATGCAATAAAAGCCATTGCTGATGGGAATGGTGATATCTACATATTCGATTCTGAAGGTGAACACTTCGAGATGATGAAGAACCCTAAGTTCATAAAGAACAAGAAGAAAAGCATACCTTTCTATATCAGCCTAGATAATTCTGTGAGCATCTCCATATGGACGCTGAAGCAGACTGACTGGTTCAAAGAACCTAGCAAAGCCGCTGAGAAACTTGAGAAAAACAAGCATCTCATAAATCTTCTCGGTAAGTTTGAGGCGAGTTACCCGCTATGACATTCAAAGATTACATTAACGAAGAACATTTCACTTGGATTGATGGATGGAAAGGTTCAGTGGAGATACTGAAGAACCCCTCTCCTATTGAAGTCTTTGACCTTATCAAACACGCTAAGGGCTCATACGAAATTCGTGGTCTTTGGGATGACACTCGGCAGACTTTATATATCTGGGACGGCTCTGGTTCTTTACATGCTGATGTGGAGTTCGCTATTGAAAAGACTTTCAAAGCCAAGAGAAAAGGGTACAAATGGTATCAGATGTATCAGAACAAAACATATAACAGAAGCTATCGAGAAATACCTGAAAGGGGAAGACTCGCTTGGAAGAAAATCGCTGACTATGTAAAGGAGATACTAGGATGAACATAACACTGAAGAAGTTGATGTCTTGTATGACACAACTACCGAAGGTTAAAGCTGAATTGTATTTCCCTTTTCTACAGAAGGCTATGATAGAGGGTGAAATCAATACGCTACTCAGAGAAGCGGCTTTCATTGCTCAACTCGGTCATGAATCAGCAGACTTGCGATATATGGAAGAGATTGCAAATGGCTCTGCTTATGAGGGAAGAAAAGACTTAGGCAACATTTACAAGGGTGATGGAGTTCGCTATAAAGGAAGAGGACCTATTCAGTTGACAGGTCGTTCTAATTACAAGAAATATGGAGCTCTCCTCAAGCTCGACTTAGAGAATAATCCTACGATAGCCGCGACCCCTGAAGTTGGATTCAGAATAGCGGTAGCATATTGGACTATAAATAAGTTGAATGCTCTTGCTGACTTAGGGGATATGAAAGCCATTACCAAGAGTATCAATGGTGGGTTCAATGGACTCTCTGACAGATTGAGAAGATACGAAGTTGCGAAGATAGCTCTTATAGAACCAGAGATGGGGATATCACATTGACATTTAAGACATTTTTAAAAGAAGAATATTTCACAGCACTCAAAGGCACAGGTGGGATGACTGTAGAGATATTCAAGAACCCAAAGAAGGATGAGTTTTCGGAAATACGCAAGCTCGATGACGAAGTTCGTGGATGGTTGAATCCAGAAACTGGTGATACTTACATGTGGGCGTCTGGTTATATCGAGCATGAAGTTGTGGCTAGTAAGAACAAACTCCCTACATCTACTTGGATTCCATTTTATATCTATCCCGGGAATAGACTTGAGGTTTCTTCTTATTCTTTACCCAATCATTACAATTTCTATGTGAAAAAGGATTTTGACTTCATTATAAATACTATGAAGAAAAACAAAAACTTACAGTCATTGATTGGCGCAAACATTATCGTTAGCTAGGAGAGTGCATGAACATTCAAGAAAAACTCAAGAACATCATAAACCCATTAGATGGGCTTGTTATGGGATATTCTGACGTTGATGCTATCGAGAAGATAGTCAAAGCAATGCCATATGGCGCTGATGTGAAGAATCCTAAACAAGAATATGCGGCGGGTGTAGCTCCTACTCCAAAGAGAAGAGCCGCTAGTTCATATTATGGTGGAAGACGTAGGAGAAGATATTAATGGTTGGTAAAAGATTCTCTGCATATCTCAAAGAAGAATTCTACAACTCTTTCAGCTATCGAACTGGGACTATTGAAGTGTTCAAAAATCCTAGCAAGAGTGAAATGGATATGCTTCTTCGAGAGATTGATAAGGAGCAGGGTAAATTCTCTACATTCGTTATCAAAGGTCTTCTACTGAAGAATGACCTATATGTGTGGCACGGCGACCCTGGTCATGATTGGATTGCTAAGGTCATAAATATCTACGGGTCTGCTTGCATTCCTCTTTATTTGGATGCTGTTCTTCACGCAGTTGAGATAAGCACGACCATGATGTCTGGAAAGTGGTATACAGCTTTTCATTGGTCTAAGAATGAAGACAGAACAGAAGTTCATTCGATAGTTGACAACAACCCAGCTCTCGCTAGAGCAGTCGGATACGGATACAGAGTAGAAGAAACCTAAAAAGGAGAACTATATATGAGATTCAAGCAATTCAATGAAGAAGCAGACAAACTAGACAAACTAGAGAGCATGATTGCTTCTATCATGCATAATAATCCTTCTCTGACATACACCAAAGCCAAAGTACAGGCACAGATAGAATACGAAAAGAAAGCCAAAGCATACCGAGATAAGTATGGTAGCGCGGCTACAGGAAAATAATCAAATGGCAACAGCATCGAGAGTTTTGAAGGGGAGCTACGACAAGCTCCCTAGTTGGTCTTCATATGATGGAAATCCATCAATCAAGAAAGCATTCGTCCCTATCGAATACTCACATGAGCAGATAGCCGAGATTGCACGGTGCGCGGCCGATGTGAATTACTTCGCTGAACATTATTGCACAATCGTTGACCCTAATATCGGTAAGACGCTGGTGAGACTTCGTCCTTATCAAAAGAAGATGTTGAGTCATATTCACAACAACAGGTTCACATGTGTTCTAGCCGCTCGCCAGGTAGGTAAATCTACTATCACCAGCATCTACATCGTTCACTATCTTTTATTCAATAAAGACAAGAAGATAGCTATCATCGCAAACAAACTGGCTATTGCTAAGGAAATCTTTCAGAAGGTTCGTATTGCATACGAGCGACTTCCTTATTGGTTGCAAATTGGGGTTGTTGAATGGCAGAAGCATGGCTGTACGTTAGAAAATGGGAGTTCATGCACATCTGTAGCTACTACTGAAGATGGTCTCCGTGGTATTACTGCAAACGTATTGTTTCTCGATGAGTTCGCATTCGTTCGCAGAGGTATTGCTGAAGCATTCTATACGAGCGTGTACCCGACAATCTCCGCGACTACAGAGGGTAAGATTATCATCGTTTCGACCCCTAACGGACTCAATCACTTTCATGACATCTACAACAAAGCCAAGAACGGCAAGAATGACTTCAAGCACTTCCGAGTAGACTATTGGGAAGTTGAAGGTAGAGATGACCTTTGGAAGACTGAGACAATCAGAAACATTGGCCAGACCAAGTTCAATCAAGAGTACGGTAACTGTGTAGCAAAAGATACGAGAATAAAAATTAGAAACAAAAAAACTGGTCAAATCAAAAATGTTCAAATATCAAAGCTATTCAACCGTAGTTTTGATTAAATTTTCTCTTATATAAATAATAGTATGAGAAAAAGAACCCAAGAAGAGATAGATATTATATCCGCTAAAAGAAAAGCTACATGCCTTCTAAAGTACGGTCATGTATCTGCTAGTGGAGCAAAGGAAGTAAAAGATAAAGTAAAAGCAACATGCCTTTTAAAGTATGGTTCAAAAACCACACTTCAACTCGACAAAGTAAAGACTTCTAGGCTTCAACGAGTAACTTCACCAGAAATAAATTTAAAACGTAGCCAAACATATAAGAACAAATCTGAAGAAGTCATGACTGATATCGCAAGAAAAAGAGAAGAAACAAATCTCAAAAGATTTGGGGTTAAAAACACAGCACATTTATCAGACTTCAAAGATAAAGTTATTAAATCAAGTCAGAGAAGATTTGGCACTATTTGGTCATCTGCTTCAAAAGAAATAAGAGATAAAGTAAAAGCTACATGTCTTTTGAGATTGGGTACAGAATTTTGCTCTCAAAACGAAGAAGTAAAATCTAAAGTTAGGGCAACATGTCTAAAGAAATTTAATAGCTCACATTATCTCTCATCTAAACAAAGAAGAGAGCATGGGGAGAAATACGAAGGATGGACTTCACTATCCGAACAAAGTGATTTCCAGATATATCAGAATGAAGTATGGAAAGTAACAAGAAAGCACATCGATTCTTTATACGAACATTGGGACGGTAAAGATTATTATACTGGGAAATTATTGAATCTTATTCACAAAAATAAGATAGATTCCCCATCAATAGACCACAAAATAAGTTGCTTTTATGGGTTCAAAAATAACATAAACCCACACATCGTAGGAGATATATCAAATCTCTGTATCTGTTCAAAACGCACAAATTCAAAAAAGAACTATAAAACCGAAGAAGAATTCAAAAGAGTCATAAAGACAAAGAAAATTTCTAACTGGGAAGTAGAAGGCCCAAATGGTTTCGTGTCTTTTGATGGGGTTGGAGCAACGAGAGATTTGCCGTTAATGAAGCTAAGTCTCGGTGATAATGAATTACAATGCTCACCATATCATATAGTTTTTAATCAATCTGGCCAAATTTTCTGTAAAGATTTGATTGCTGGGGATTTAATTAAAACAAAAAATGGAGATGTGCGAGTAACAGATATAATAAGTTCTGATATTTTTGAACCTCTATATGACTTACTAAACGTCAATGGGAAGTCTTATTTTACGAATGATGTGTTATCACACAATTGCTTTCTTGGTTCATCTAAAACTCTCATAAAATCTCAAACATTAGAATCACTTGAAAGCTGGAATCCCATTGCTGAAGAGTTCTCGGGGAACATGAGAATCTGGGAGCAACCGATACCTAAGAGAATTTATTCAGTTGGTATGGACGTAGCAAAGGGTACTGGTGGTGATTACTCTATATGTCAAGTCCTTGATATTACACAGATTCCTTTCGTGCAAGTTGCAACTTATCGCAACAATATGATTGATACTAGAGCATTCGCTAAGGTCGCTCATAAGATTGCAGTTCGTTACAATGATGCGTATATCTGTATAGAAAACAATGACATAGGCCAAGCTACATGTGACTGGTTGTGGCATGATGCAGAGTACGAGAACTTGGTTAACTACAAAGCCGCATCTACAGGCGAACTCGACTCGAAGACAAGAGAAATCGGAATCAGAGCGACTAAGCGGACCAAACATCAAGCGACTGACACTCTGAAGATAATGCTCGAAGACAATAGACTGGTCGTTAAAGACTCTGACACTATCTATGAGCTATCCAAGTTCGTAGAGACTAAGCCGGGTGTCTATGGCGCTGATGACGGTGAAAACGATGACTGTGTGACAAGTTTGTATTGGGCTCTATGGATTATCAAAGCTGATATCCTCGAAGACACAGACTACATCACTGAAGATTTGAAGATGAAACCTGAACGCGATGAGGATGGAGATGAACTCGACTCGACTGACAGCACTTCTGAAATGCCTGTAATGCCTGTAATGGAGGGGTTTGGATTCGTTTAAAAGTGACCATTTTGCTGACATCAGCAAAATGATTGCAATGTAAGTATATAATTTCGCAAGATATAAATACTTACAGATACAATTAACGGATAACCCAGCCGAGTCTGGGCGGTCAGCACATGAAAAGGAGAAACAACGATGCCATCATTTTTAAGTCCAGGCGAATATATTCTTGAGAGAGACATGTCTACAACGGTTCCCGGTGTAGCAACATCGATAGCCGCGTATGTTGGTGCCGCAACATGGGGCCCAGTTTTTGTACGCACACAGGTAACAAACGAGAAGACATATTCGGAACAGTTTGGTGTTCCTACAGATGAGACATACGAGGACTTCTTCACAGTAGCAGGCTTCCTCAAATATGCATCGACTATCATTTTCGTAAGAGCAGTTGACCCAGCTTATGCTCGTAACGCACAGATTGGTGTAACAACTGCAGGAACAATCACATCGACATCTGGTGATTACATTCCTGATTGGGAAACCATGGCAGCAATCAATGATTGGGGCACTGGTGAGAAACTTCGTGTATATGGTAAGTTCCCTGGCGAGTTTGGTAACACAAACTTCAATGTAGCAGTTCTTAACTATCGCGCATATACAGACTTCACGACTAACCCTACATCAGCTTGGTCAGCAGAAACAACTGGTTGTTCAGCAGAACTCGGAACTCTTGAGTACGGCCCAGCATCAGCAAACGAATTCGTAGTTCAGGTTTACCTCTTGAATACAGATGGTAAGTTCGAACTTGCAGAGAATTTCCTTGTATCAGACACCGCAGGTGCTAAGGACCATCAAGGCAACAACATGTATGTAGAAGATGCTATCAACAATGCATCAAAATACATTCTTGCATTCAACCACACCACAATAGCAACTCAGCCTCAAGCTATCGGTGCAAGTCTTCTTGCTGGTGGTATGGACGGTATGCCAGGTGCTTCAGACATCATAGATGGTTACGAGACATACTTCGGTAACACTGAAGATATCGAAATCAACTATCTTATCGGCGGCAGTCACACAACAGTTTCTATCGCCAAGGCAATTGTAGCTGTAGCAGTTCAGAGAGCAGATTGTTTCGCAATTCTTGACTGCCCTAAGACTGACATGGTCGGTGTTGCATCGCTTTCAGACGCCGTGCAGAATACAATCGACTACAGAAAAGTTAGGTTGAACGAGAACCCTTCATACGCCGCATTGTACGCTAACTGGTTGTATATCTACGACAAGTACAATGATGTGAATCGTTGGGTTCCTTCTAGCGGTCATGTTGCAGGTGTGTATGCGTACACAGCAGACACAACAGATGCATGGTGGGCACCAGCAGGTTTGAATCGTGGTATCTTCAGAAATGTTATCAAGGTAGCTATGAATCCTTCGAAAGCATTCAGAGATACAATGTATGTTGCACAGGTTAACCCTATTGTTTCTTTCCCTGGTCAGGGTATCGTTGTATGGGGACAGAAGACACTTCAGACAAAGCCTTCAGCATTCGACAGAGTAAACGTGCGCTTGCTGTTCAACTACATGGAAAAAGCAATTGCAATCTCTGCCAAGTATGTGACATTCGAACCGAATGACAACTTGACAAGAGCAACATTCAAGAACATGGTTATCCCGTTCATGGAGGATATCAAGGGCCGTCGCGGTGTATACGACTATCTCGTAGACGTAAGCGATAAAGTGAACACACCTGAAAGAATTGACCGTAATGAATTCTGGTGTGAAATATACGTCAAGCCAACAAGAGCCGCAGAATTCATAGTAGTAAGATTCACTGCCACAAAGACTGGTGTTGATTTCGCAGAGCTTCAGTAAAGTTAAGTTAAGATACAAAAAATTCAGAGATATAAATAAGAGTGACAGAATTTTCTGTCACTCTTATTTTCTTTGGAGGAAAACTTATATGATTTGTTCAATATGTCAAAAAGAGGTAGATAGTTTTCGTTCACTGTCTCGTCATCTCCCGACCCATAATATAAAAAGTAAAGAATATTATGACAAGTACATTAAGAAGGGGCATGATGGATTCTGTTTAAACTGCGGAGAACCTACAACTTTTCGTACTATGGGAACAGGTGGGTATAGAAAATTTTGTTCAAAAATATGTGCAGATAGCTATCATACTAAGAATCACAACGAAAAGATTGTCTCTCAGAGAATAAGTGATAATTTTATAAAATGTGAATTATGCGAGAAACTTTTCAAGAACCTGCAGGGAGTAGCGAATCATATAAAACAAGCACATGATATAAGCGTTCAGGAATATTACGATAAGTTTATAATGAAAGACCCAAAAGAAAAAATATGTGAGGTGTGTGGAGGAAAAAATAAATTTTGGACGATAACTCGTGGGTATATGAAGGCTTGCTCAAGACAATGTGCTGCCAGAAAGCCTGGTAGAATTTTGTTAATAAAAGATAAACTAGTGAGCAATAGATTCGATAAAATAACTAAAAAGTATCCAATACTTTTAGACCCAGATAAGCTAAAAGAAGAATATAAAAAATCTGAGTCGGTGATTGATTTACACAATAAGTTAAGCATACCAGTGACTACTCTGGTGAGACATCTAAAGCGAATTGGGGTTGAAATCACAACATCGAATAATATAAGCTCTGGTGAAGAAGAAGTCGTTCGATTTTTACGAGATGAATGTGGGGTCGTAAATATAATCAGAAATACATCTACAATAATACACCCACTGCATATCGATATCTATTTACCAGATTATAAACTTGGTATAGAATTCGATGGTATTTACTGGCACACCGAAAGCAAGATTGCTAACAAAAACTATCACTTGAACAAAACCGCTTCATGTGAAAACATCGATATCCAGCTTCTTCATATATTTGAAAATGAGTGGATAAACAAGAGACCGATATGGCAATCTATAATAAAAAACAAGATTGGGAAAAACTCCTCACGAATTTATGGCCGTCAATGTGAGGTGAAAGTAAGCGACCGTGAAATGGCGAAGCAATTTCTTGAAGAAAACCATCTACAAGGAAAAATCAATGCTTCTGTTCATTTAGGGTTATATCACCAGGGGGTTTTAGTTAGTTTATTGTCACTGGGCAAGTCTCGGTATAATAAGAGTTATGAGTATGAGATATTGAGGTTCTGTAACTTATTGGGTACATCTGTAGTAGGTGGATTCGGGAAACTCTATGCTCATTTTTTGAACAGATTTAACCCAAAGTCTATCATAACATATGCTGATAAAAGATACTCTGATGGGAAGTTGTACTCTAAATTCTTTACTCTGTCACACACATCTCCACCAAATTATTGGTATGTCGTAAATAGAGAACTAGAATCCAGAGTGAAGTACCAAAAACATAAACTAAAAGACCTACTTCAAGTTTTCGATGAAAATATGACGGAATACGAAAACATGTTATCCAATGGGTTTGACCGTGTTTGGGACTCTGGGAACATTGTTTTTACTAAGACTTTTTAGCAAACATCATAAATTTTGAAGATATAAATACTTGTAGTACAAATCAATCCACTTTTGAGCCAGAGGACAGCCGATAGGTTGGTGAGCAACAAAGACAGGTGTTGACTTCGCAGAGCTTCAGTAAGACGGTTTAATTAGGGGACAACAGGTAGCTCCTGCGGCGATTTAATCGATGACTTGGATGTATAGCCCAGAAACTAGAAAAAAGTTAAGTGATTCTCAAAAAGGTATAAGGCTGGGTAAGAAGTTATCAGAAGAAACAAAACAAAAAATAAGATTAGGTCGTACAGGGAAAAAGCATACAGAGGAAACAAAAAATAAGATTGGTTTAGGTGTAAAAAAGGGTTTGCGCTTCGGGACAACCGCAAGGCTGTCCGACCTTCCTCCCGGACTAACCGAAGCATCATAAAATAGGAGAAATAACAATGGCTTTCAAATTACAAGACTTTAGAAGTGCTGTTAGAGACCTTACGAGAGGGTATAGATTTGAATGTGAAATCAACTTTCCGACAATCGTAGGTTCTTCATCACTAGCAAATATTCTCTGTCATTCTCACAACTTCCCAGGTCGTAAAGTTGATGCAACAACTGAAACTTGGTTCATGGGACAGCATTATAAACTTGCTGGCGACCTCTCGTACACACCATGGCAGGGGACTTTCAGAATCGATGACAACTGGGACGTATACAAAAAGATGAAAGCGTGGCATGAGGTTGTGCATGGTACTGAAACGAACATTTCAGCATTCCCAACTGGGTATAAATCGTCTGTTACATTGTATCAATTGGACGTAGCTGGTAACAGAATTGTGTCTATCGAACTGAATGGAGCATGGCCAACAGCAGTTACAGTTTCAGGACTCGATACAACAAAAAGAGACCCGCTCGATATGACTGTTACTTGGCAGTATGACTTCAACAAATTCACAGTTCTTTAAGCTCTGATAGGAGACTAAACAAATGGCTTTCAAATTACAAGATTTTAGAAGTGCAGTTAGAGACCTTGCACGTTCATATCAGTTCGAATGTGAAATCAACTTTCCCACTATAGTTGGGTCTTCATCTATTGCAAGCATTCTGGTGCAATCAACAAAAGTTCCAACAAAGACATACGCGCCTACCCCTGCTAATTTTATGGGTCAACCCCACTTTTATGCAGGGGCCGCAACATATGACGCATGGACATGTACAATGCGTATTGATGACAATCTCGATATCTATAAAAAGATGAGAGCTTGGTCAGAAGTGATGATTGGTACAGAAACGAATATAGCCGCATTCCCGAGTGGTTATAAGTCTTCAATCACAGTATATCAATTGGACGTAGCTGGGAATAGACTCGTATCGTTCGAATTAAATGGAGCTTGGTTAAGCGATATCGGGGACATTACATTGGACTATTCTAGTCATGCCCCACAAACAGCAGAATTGTCATTTGAGTACGATTACTTCGTATTTGAGGTATTGTAAAAATGTGGGGCGCACCAAAAGCGTCCCACATCTCTTTCTCTTCCCTTCCCCACAGCAACACTTTGGATATAAGTACACAAAACACACAATAATATTGGAGGTTCAAACAACATGCCAGATTTAAAAGATGTGCTATCTCATATGCAGGAAAAGACCCCTACTTTCAAAATCCCTATGCTATCAGTTGATGGGAATTCGACCTGGGTAAGACCACTAAAAACAAAGGACCAGAAGTTCGCTATTATCGCAAGGGACGAGGGGGAAGATAATGAACTCCTTAATTTTGAGAATATTATCAATCTTCTTGATGAGCTTATTGTTAAGAATGATGTTGCCTTGGCTGGTTGGACTATTCAAGATTTCGTATGGTTTCTAATTCAGTTCAGAATCAAAACAATGGGGGAAATTATAGAAGTACATTCTCGATGCGCTCATTGTTCTAAAGAGAACGAATACGCAGTTGACCTGGTCAAAGATGCTATCATAGAAAAACCTAAAGCTGTTAAGGGTGAGATAGTGTCTATCACAGACAGCATGAAACTCATGCTGGGCCACATCAATGTAGATGATATGCATGAAGTTCTTTCCAGACACAGAGATGAGAGAGACATGATAACTCTAGCATCAATCGTCAAGAACGTAGAGTTTGATGAGCAGTTGCTTGACCTAACGATTGAAGATAAACTGAAAATTATCGAAGAACTTTCTAAGGACCAAGCTGAATCTGTATTGAAGTTCCCTAAGGAAAACGATTTCGGTATCACGATTCTGAAGAAGTGGAATTGTACTCATTGCGCCAAAGAAAATGAAATGAAGTTCAATGGGTTCGAGATTGTAAATTTTTTCTAAAACTGTTCTTAGTTGGCGACATTCGCCTTGAAGATATTTTGAATGACATAATGTACCTAAGTGAATACATGCACATGAGCGGTGAATATATTGAGAACATCCCAGTATTCGAACGTGAGTTCTATGTGGGCAAGCTCGTAGAAAAACTCAGAAAACAAGCGGAGACGTAAGTAATGGCCAAAGATGATAACGTAGTAATACCAGCGCAAGATTTCACTCGATTAGTGAAGGGTGCTACTGGTCATGGTATGGATGTCAACAACCCTGATGTGAAACCCACTATCTCTGAAGAGAAGCTACAGTCTATGATTGTGGAGTTGAAGAAATCTGCTGGATACGATGCTCAGTTGCTTGCATCTGTAAAGAATCAGACTCTTCATCTTAAAGAAGGTAATATCGTTTCTCGACAGGAACTTTCTACATCAGAGAAATGGTTAGCACAACAGAGTTCTATATACAAGACTTTTATCACATCAGCTAAAGCTAAGGGTGATGGCGGTCTATCTGTAAAAGGTGGCATAAAGGGTCTCTTCAAAGATATGTTCACTGGCGGTAACGTTCTCAGTGGTATGGTTAAGGGTTTGTCCAAAATCGGTTTGATGGGTAACTTTGGTGAAAGCATCTCAACTAAACTTGACGAATGGACGGAATATCAACAAGAGGAACAAGCAAAAAGAGATGAAACCCAGATTAGCCTTATACACGATTCAATTCTTCAAGATAAAATGAGCGCACAAGAAATTGCTCAACATCTACGAGATAATGGAGAAACAGAGAAACGTATAGCAGACCTTCTAGCAAAAGCCGAGAAAAGAATGAGCGATGAGGAGATGCAAATTCTCCAAGAAGCAGAGACACCAGAAGAAGCTGAAGCGACTCTTAAAAGAAAAGGTTATGTGGGTGGTATACCAGAGGACCAAAAAGAATCCAGACAGAGAATCGCTAAAGAATTCGAGACTGAAGGTTATAGCTCTAAAGAAGCTGATGAACGTCTAGCTAGACTTGAAGAACTGAAATCAGCATTTCTTGATAAATCTACCAAAGAACAAGAGAAAATGGCTAAAGCTCTAATCATGAAGGATGGACTTGGAGCAGAATACAAAGAATCATTTTTACAGTTGTCAAAGGATGCTCAAAAAGAAACTTTAGCTGGATTGACTGAAGGTATCAGAAGTGGTGCTGAAGCTGAAGCGTATCAAGCTGAAATGGGCAATCAAGAAATGATGTCTGAATACGAAGCCTCTGGTGGGAATAGAGAAGATATGAAAGCTGTTCTCGATGAATTAAGAAATCATGGTGAGCTGTTAGTAGGGGTTCGTTTCCACACCAAAGAAACATCTGAAGCTACAAAACATGTTGGCCATATTCTTGATGGTACAGAAGAAGGTCTCGAAAAGAACACAGCAGAACGCCACGATGAAGCTATTGAACACGCTAAAGCATCTACGACAGCAACTACAACGGGGCATAAAGATACAGTCAAGCAAGCACTTAAAGATAGAGCGGCTAAAGAGTTACATAGCACAAAATTATATCAGCAATATGCTCAGGGGAAGTCAAAACTTCTCGGTAGATTGCGTGGGTCTACTTCAGGCGCGGCTGAATCAGTTGGAGCTGGAGCAGTGGGAAGAACAAAAGCATCTAGTCTAATTCCTGGTGGGCCTGGTGGAATGATTGGTGGTGCGGCTACAGGTGGTGCGGCTACAGGTGGAGGTGGCGCAGGTGGTATGTTAGCAATCTTGAAAAACCCTTATGTGTTAGCTGGTCTAGCTGTAGTTATCGGCGCTCTATTGATTTGGTTCGGTCTTAAAAAGATGACTAGCAAATCTTCTGATGAAGAAGACAGAGAAAAATTCGGAGAGCGACAGAAGATGCTCGAAGAAGTCAAAGCCAAACGAGATGCTAATACGGCCAAAGCAGAAGAAATACCAGCACTCGAACAGAAGAAACTTGAAAAGAAATCAGCATATGAACAAGCATCTATGACGCAAGGCAAAGAAACTCAAGCCGCATTGATGGCTAATAATGGCCAGAGAAGTCCGGGAGTAATTCCCGTACCAGGCCCTAGCGTTGTACATAAAATACCAGACGGGGATTTAAGAGCAGTTGCTAAAGCAGGGGTTCAACAGGGTTCGAGAATCTAACAAGGAGCAAAATGGGAAAAAGTATATTCGAAAATTTCGCACAGAAACATAGTCCAGAACCCCTTGGGTTCGAGAAGAACACTGTAGGTGAAACTCCGCCGCCTGAATACGGGGTAGTCCCCAAAGACTGGGCAACTATGTTCGGTGTGGATAAGGCTAAAAACCCTAATTTTTTCTCAAGCAATTTCACGACATTCGAAGCATATTCTCCACCTGAAGTTCAGTATTGGATGAATGCTCTCAGTGAACCATATATTTTCTCAAAATCGGACCTGCTCGGTAGCTATGCTATTTATCTACCAGCAACTCCTCTAATAGAAACAATCCAGCATACATATGGGTCAGGCTCTACATATGATATGGCTATGGGCGCATTTAAGAGTGCGCTTGCTGGAGTCGGCAATGCGGCTATGTCCTTTAAATCTAGTGGCCAAAAAGGTGTGTTGTATGATGCTCCAAAGATTTATGAAGAATCAACCAGAAGAACATTCGATGTTCAAATAGACCTTTCAGCATACGATGACATGGATAAAGATATCTACAATGTCATCTCGTTTTTCAGAAGATTTTCTTATCCAAAAAGAATAGGGCATTATCTTGGTAGAATTGAGATGCCAGCAGTTTTCAAGATTCATGGTGGAGTTTGGTCGACATTTCAATCGGCTGAAAATTTCTATATCATAGAAAATATGTCTGTGACGTACGGGGACAAGATAAAGTTAATGAAATATGGTATGCCTATGCAAGCTGGTATGACGATAAAGTTTACAGAAATTCTACCAGCTACTCGGGAAAGATTCAGTCAAGCTAAGGTGAAATACGGAATAGTCACAAAGAATGTTATTGATGCTGAAGAGAACAGAAAAAACGAGCTTGCAGAAATTCAGAAACAGAACAGTGATGTTCTTATGCGTGTGACTGGTGCTCCATCTGTTAAAGACCATGAATACGAAGTAAAAAATATTATGATTATGGGTATCCCTGGAGGTGGAGTAAAAACTGAAGGCGCACCAACGGCAAACGAAAGACAGGAAGAAATTGATTCGAAGACTTGGTACGAAAGAGTTCCAAAACAGACTGATGATATCACTACTATAAAAGCTACAGGTGGAACTGTAGAAGGTGCTCCAGACCCAGCAAGAAATAATTTTGATATCAAAAAGATGGCTGAAACTGGTAGTCCACTAACCAATAAGTTAGTGACTAGAGCTTTGAACAATGCTACACAGATTGCAATGAAACAAGCTGAATCAAAGGTGAAAGAAATAATACAAAACAGTAGCATTGCAAAAAGATTAAACGCCGCGCTTGATATCGACCCAAGACATAGAGTTGAAATCAAAGCTAAGATGAAGAAGATTAAATACGCTAAATATGTCGTATAGAAGAGAGAAAAATGGCTAATACAAAATCTCCGAAGAATATTTTAGGCACAGTAGAATATTCAGGCACCATATGTGTCAATATCTGGAAAATCATATCTACATCAGACGCGGATTCTATATCGTTCTACGATGAATATATAATTCAAGATTATGACAGATGGGATTCTATCTCTCAGAAATTCTATGAAACACCATTTCTTTGGTGGTTGATTTGTAATTACAACAAAATCAAAGACCCGTTCGTGGGTCTCGTAGCTGGAGAGAAGATTAAAATCATTAAACGTGACCTTATAACAAACATCATGTTCCAATTAAGAGAGTTGAAATAAAATGCAAAAGACTACAGTATCTTGGAGCTTCTATATTCAGAATATCAACAAAGGGTATTCTGAAACTGATATGGAAATAAACCCAGGTTATATTCATGAATTCTTTATCATTGAAAGCATCGAGAACATGTTTCTGATAGGTGAAATGACCCTCGTAGATACATCGGGATTCATGTCAGCTATATCATTCACGGGGAATGAAAGTATAAAGATTGTGGCCACACAATTAGTTGAAGACCACGGTGAAAAAGTCAAATCAATCGATTTATCAAAGATTATCGAATTTGATATTTGGAATGTAGATGTCACAGAAGTCACTTTGACCAAAAAGACAATGAAGATTCATTTGATTCAAAAGGGAGCATACAACATCATTGCTGGTAACAGAAGCAAGGGGTACTCACAGAAACTCATCTCAGAAATTATAACAGACATTCTCGAAAAGAATTTGGGTATAGCTAAAACAGATTTTGATATCGAAAAGACAAACGAACGTATCGATTTTACTATTCCTTTTTGGCCACCCAATTTGGCTATTCGTCATTTGATAAGAAAAGCCAAGAGAGAGAAATCACCAAAAGAAGGTGGGTTTCTTTTCTTTACTGCTATGGGTGGGAAAGAGAGAGATACACCAATTATCAAGTGTATCACTTTCGCAAGTCTATTCGAACAGAAGATAGACATAAATGACCCTAGAAACAAATATTACTTGATGAAAGTAGACTCGAATCAGTATTTTATAAATACTATCAAGGATATCATTCAACCTACGTTCGGTAATAAGAGCATGATATCCTCAGGTCTAACTGGTAAGAGATACTTCGGAGTTGACTACAACACGAACAAGAACATCATTCAAGAGAAACAGCTTTACACAGACTATTTTAAGAAGTCTGCTACTCTCGGAAAAGTCTCTTTGCTCCCCACATCAATAGATGATTATCACGGTGAAGTAACATTCACTGGGGGCACTCTCAATCAAGTACAGAGCAAACAATCTTATTCATTCAGAGTTCTACTAGAAAGTTGCCTCCGTAAAGACGCTGTAGTTGAAGGTAGTCTTGAGCGTCAAGTTGGTCAGGTCATCTTCTTGGAAGCCACCTCAGAAAACCCAGACGATTTATACAATCGCCCAGATACAGGTAAATGGCTTATCAAAGACATCACACATTATCTTGCTCACGGTTCATTCCAACAGAGACTCGTTCTAATCAAAGACGCATTCGAAGAATCTGATTTGAAAGGACACGAAAAGAAATGACAGAATATAACACTATCGAAGAAGATTCTACTTTTTATATAGAGAGACTGAAGAACAAAATTGAACAAGTTGAAGATGTTACCAGAATGAGAATTCAAGCACTCGAAGCTGAAGTGCGAGGTCTTCGCATACTGATAGATAGAATGATGGACGAAATTCAAGATGTGAGGTTGCATAGATAAATGTTCAAACATGAAGATATCGTACCCGTAGAGACAAATTTCAACGGCATCTATATAGGTGTAGTGGAAGACAACGTAGACCCTGATAAAATGGGTCGTGTGCGTGTGCGTGTGATGGGTTTACACTCTGATTCCAAGATGACTACTGGTAATGACGGTGTAACAACTGCACAGCTTCCTTGGGCTATTCCAGCGTCTCCAATACAAGGTGGCTCAATTTCAGGTAGAGGTTGGTCTGGTGTCCCAGAACAAGGCAGTCACGTTCTCATCACTTTCATAGGTGGAGACCACAGCTTTCCGATATATTTCGCTTCGATAGCTAGTAAATACACAGAGAAGCCCGATTTCAATAAGGGGTTCAGTGACCCAGCAAGGATTTTCCCGGAATCAGCAGGTGTACAAGATTGGCATGAAGGAACGCGCTCACCTATCAGCAAGGGGACTAGAACGACCGGTTCAGTCGTGAATGAACCAGCAAACACAGCTAACCCAACGTATCCTAAGAATGTAGTTCTTGATTTGGGCGGCGCAATCTTAGAGTTCGATAACACCCCAGGCAATACTCGATATGCGATGTTTCATAAAGAAACAAAAAGTTACATCGAGTTCCAGCACAGTGGGGATACAGTATTCAAATCAGCTAAAGATGCATACGAGATTGTAGCAGGCACCAAGAAAGTTCTGATAAAAGGGGCACAGACTGAAGAAGTTCAGGGAACGCTTGATGTTACAGTAGTTGGGAATGTGAATCTTAAAAGTACGACTGGAACTATAACATTCAAAGGTAAGAATGGTGGCGACCAAACTGGAGTGATAACATATAATAGCATATGTCACTTCACGGGTAAAGAACATCTCGACTGCTCTAAAAATGTTCTAGCAACAAAAGAAAACGGATAATATAACTCATGGCACATAATGTAATCGTATCATCTTCGTTCTCTAGTGTAGGGTGGACTGATGGCGCATACCGCAACTGGAATAATATTGGTGGTATAGTAACGGCTGATGGTAATTATGCTTACACTACCTACAGCAACGGTTTAGGATATTCCGATATTGCTAATGTTTCGATTCTAACAAATCCAATACCAGGTGATGCGATAGCATTAGTTGATTGGAGTGTTACTGTTAGAGCATGCCAGAGTGATACTGCCAGTGACAACGAATATTTTGAATGTTATGTAGAACGAGTAGGTGTGAATGCTAGTGGTTGGGTCGTTCAAAATCCTCTAGCAATTACTTTCACCGATTATAATTTCGGTAGCGGCTCGTTCGGGAATGGATTCACGCTTGCAGAATTACAAGACACTAACAAGTTTAAGTTTTACATAAGAGGACGTGCGGGTGCTTGTGCTTATTGTCAGCTTTTCGTAGATGACATTAAACTGAATCTGACATATACAGTAGCCGACCCAGTTACGGTTACTCTAAGCAATCTTACACAGACATATGATGGTTCGCCGAAACCAGTAACAGTAACAACTTCACCTGCTGGTATTAGCACAGTAACAACTTATAACGGTTCATCGACTGTGCCATCAGCAGTTGGTACATATTCGGTCGTCAGTACAGTTAATCAGTATGGGTATTATGGCAGCGGTAGCGGTACTTTAACAATCACTACTATTCCAGATACTATCAATCTATCGAACCTTAATTTCCAGTACGACGGCGCTCAACATTCACCAACAGTAACAACTTCACCTGCTGGGTTAAGCTACTCGATTACTTACAATGGCTCATCAACTGCACCATCTGGGCTCGGTTCTTACGCGATACTCGCTGTTATAACCCAAGCTAATCATTATCCGTCATCTGCAACTGGCACGATGTCGATATCAGCTATTCCAGATACGATAAACTTGACGGATTTGAACTTCTATTATGATGGGGCTCAACATTCACCAACAGTAACAACTTCACCTGCTGGGTTAAGCTACTCGATTACTTACAATGGCGACCCGACAGCTCCATCATCTGTAGGTTCATATGTCGTAAGTGCAACAATAAATCAGTATGGCTATGTAGCCAACAACGATACAGATACGATGATTATATCTTGGCCCACAATTACGGGAGCAAGTAAATCGATTCTGACTAATGCGATAGCAACAGGTATGAATGTTGGTATAGATTCATTGAGTCAATTCAACAGAACTAATGGTTTCAGTTGGATGGATTCTTGGGTGTCTTCAGTGAGTTATAGCATCGGGCATCAGGGGTTACAATATTTTGCCGATGAACTACAAGTATATTTGGCTTCACATTATCATGGTATATATGGGGTAGAAAAGAATACACACGGGCATCCCGTCGGTACAACGAACTGGAAAGGTATCGATGCAACTGGTATGCAATCATATCTTTATAACACTATGATAAATCAATTAACAAACACTTATGGTTTTGTTACAAGTGGTTACGGGTTCGTTGATGAATTCTGTAATGCCTTATCTACAGGAATAGCAAGTTCGTTAATATATTACACCCGCAATAATCTAAAAATCAATGATTTGGGTGATGCTGGTTCAGGTGAACATTTTCATGGTGCATATGCTGACCGTACAGCACCACATACATCAGGTAGATTCGAGTACACGATGTCTAATGCTGATATGGCTACTAAGATTTACAATGATACGATATCAGCATTGGATTCGAAATGGTCTATTTCAAGCTCTTTTGCTTTTTGGGACGAATGGTTGAACAAAATATCAACAGCTATAGCTGACCAATGGATAGCACATCTTGAAGTTTTTGCGGCACTAACAGATAGCGGATTACATGCGTGGGGTAACAATACTCCACACCAACATGAGAAAGGGACCTTCATAGTCAATGCCTAATACAAAGAATTTAAGTTTTTCACATACTAGCAAGTTCAGATTATCATTCCCGTTTCTTCCATTTTTGAGTACAGGAACGGAAAATGAGAAGGGTGACAGCGTTCTTTTGTATTGCGATGCTGTATCATTGCCTGGTATCACGAACACAGCGGTGAACATCGAAAATGCCGCATATCATGACTTCAAATTGCTCAATTCGGACGCTCAGTTCGGGCAAATGTCTATTACCTATCACGTGGATGAACTGTTCGCTAACTATGAGATGTTGTATCGCTGGATGATGTATATCAAGGACCCAGAAACTTTTGGTATCGGTTCGAACGATGCTATGGTGAATGCATCTCTTCACATCTACACGAACAATGACAACCCAAAATTCGCGTTTACTCTAGTGAACTTCTTTCCGACGGGTTTAGGTCCGTTGAACTTCTCGAAGAGAGATGCAACTGGTGATGACCTCGAACATACAGCAACATTCAGTATGGATTACTGGAAACTGGAGAGACCATAATGGCACTCAAGAAAATATATGCTGACCTTCAATTTTGTTTCAAAAAGATTTCGAGTGGGGATTTAGCTATAAAATACGATGAAGCCGCAGTCAATCAATCTCTTAAATCTCTGTTTAATACGAGGCGTGGAGAGCGTATATTCAGACCTGACTATGGGACAAACATACCAAATCTCTTGTTTGAACCCATGGACGAGGTCACAGCGGGGAGAATTTTATCGGAGATAAATACTGCTATCGATACATGGGAAAGCTCTCGAATCGAACTGACAGATTTGAATATCAATATCGATGCGGACAAGAGTATGTACACTGTAGATGGAACTTACAAAATAAAAAATACAGTTGATATCGGTACATTTACAATTACGCTTCAACAATAAAACTATAGAGGTTAAAAGAGATGACAATAAAGATAGATTACAGTGCATATGATTTCACAGAAATAAAAAATGAACTCATATCGTATCTGAGAACAACAAATACATTTAAGGATTACAATTTTGCAGGGTCTAATATTCTCACTTTAGTGGAACTCGTTGCTGCCGTTGGTGATTTGTTTAATTTTTATATCAATTCTATAGCAAATGAGTATTACATCGATACAGCAGAATTGTATACGAATTTGAATAGAATATCTAAACAGCTCGGGTATAACCCAGGCGGAGTGAAAGCATCATCAACAACTGTTACGGTATGTGCCACATTTGACCTTCCAGCGGATGATTATTATTTCGAGATTCCTAAATATAGCACGTTCTTGTGTCCAAATGCATCACCCTTGGGAGAACAGGTTAATTATTGTTTAACTAATGATGTGATTTTTGTAGGAACATCAGGTAGTAATGTGTACTCGGCTGAATGGTTTGTTGTTCAGGGCGAGCCATACTCTGATGCAGAGCTGGGAGAGAAGTTTAGTGCAGATGGTACAGAATTTCAATCATGTGAACTATCTAGCGCAAAAGCAATAGAAGAATATTTAGAGGTTTGGGTAAACCATGGAGTAACAAATGAACAGTGGACATATGTTGCTAACCTATACACATCTCCAGATTCGACAGCGAAGGTCTTCACTACCCGAGTGAACTCAAACAAAAAAGTAGAGATAACCTTTGGTAACGGAACATTTGGTGTGATTCCCCCGTACGGTGCTGATAATATAACAGTTTATTATATAGAATCATTGGGGCAAGATGGCCGTATTGAGGCTGGAGCAATAACAAGTCTAGTTGAAGCTGTAAAAGTTTATAGGTCAGATGGTAATATAACAGAACAGACAATCGATTTTACTATAACTCAAGCAGACCCATCGGATGGTGGTAGAGACCCTCTTACAGAAACAGAGATAAAAAATCTCGCACCGAAGTTTTATAGAACACAAGATAGAATGGTTACTATTCAGGACCACGAGGATAAACTGCTAACAGGATACAGCGATTACATATCTAAAGTTCTCACAGTAAATAGCGATGATTATTTTGCTATCACTGGAGAAACCCCAGAAACGAGTGGTTTATATTATAACAATATCTATCTATATATTCTTCCTGTTTATGGTGATACGGTAACTGAAAATCTTTCTACTCAAGTTTTAGGTTATATCGAAGATTACAAGATGACATCATTGAACTATGTTCTAAAGCCTATCGTGTTCTATAATATTTCACCTATTATAAGATGGAAAAAAGACACGACAACAACTAAGCAGACAGCAGAAATAACAGCGGATATCGAATCAGCATTGCGTGTGTTTTTCAGCAGAGCGAATCGTACTTTTGGAGAAGAAATAAAATATTCCGTAGTTTTGAAATCACTACAGGAGATAGAAGGAATTTCGAGTCTGACATTAGCGTTATCTGGACAAACCAGTCCTATAAGCGCCTACTATGAAAATTTGGTTCTTGATGCTATAGATTTTCCAAGAATCGACCCTGTTTGGGACGCTTCAACGAAGATAACATACGCTTCAGGGGGAAATTAACCCATGACATTAATAGCATGTAGCAGTAGTGATGTATTTTACGGTTGGTGTAGAAAAAATCTACCCCAGTTCGTGTACGACTCTTTCACCACATCTGAAGGTTTAAGAAATGATGATATGTTTGGTGCATGGGAAGCACTGTGGAATCATCAGTACAGCTTGCTTGGTGATTTGATTAATGAATTAGATGTGGATACAGCATCTCCCGAATTTCTATACCATTTAGGTTTACAGATGGGTATAGAAGATATTGCTAATCTAGCTAATTATGTCGATGCTGATGGAAATTATATAAACAGCGATGGTGTTATTCAAACACAAGACTGGTACGATGCTTTGGTAACTTCTCAAAGAACATATATCAAATTTTGTCTGTTTAGATATCTATTAAAAGGAACACCACAATCCATAGTCACAAGATTTTATGAGTACGGATACCCCGTTGAAGTTATAGAAAAATGGTTCTCAGAATCACCGGGACCGAGCGCATCTTTTGTGTGGCCCAATAATGTCAATGATATTGCTATCCCAAAAGAACTACGAGAATATGGAACTCCTATCTGGGATGACCCAACAGGTTATATATTCGACCAACAACAAGTTCCTTATGATATTCGTGCAGAAATTGTAGCGGATATCCCATCAGCCGCATTTTATGATGATATGGGAGAACCTATCACCACATACCCAGATGGAACTTATATATCGTGGATTAACCAGCTCGTAGATAGTAATTATGGCTATAGATATCTCACCACTCAAGGAAACACATTATTCTTTAAAACTGGCGATGACCCTTCAAGTGGATATGCCCCATATACATGGTACGAATCTAGCAATAGATTTGGGGTTACTAAAGATGGCGAACGTGGAACTCTTCAGAGAATAGAAGCGTTAGATTCCAGACTTTTCATACGAACAGCATCTCCAGCTCTCTTCTCGGTAATTGATAGAAAGATGGAAACATATCAAGATGTTGACCCAACACCATATTTTTCTGTTGATGATGGTAATGTTTCAAACTTCATCATTTTTGATGATGGGAAAAAATTACTGTTAGATAGACCATCTCTAACCGAATCTCCTTCAGGAAATAAATTCGATATTAGAGATATAGAAATGATTTCTGGTGTTGCTTCATATCAGCTATTGCCAGCAGAGACATACAATAAACCTGTAGGCTTCGGAAGAATAACAGATATTCAATATATAGGAGCAACTACCGAAGCAGTAAAAGGGAAGTATTACTTTCTGACAACAGAAGATAATCAGGGGATGTGTATTTTAATAAAGTCCGATTACGTTACTATTGTTAGCGATGTTGTAGACCTGCCAGTTCGCTATCAAGCTACCAACTGGAATATATATTCATCAGGCGAGTTTCAATTAACAATTATTGAGTGCGCTCTTACTGATGCTTATTACACTAGGGCGCATTTTATATCTTTTACAGGTATCGGGTTTTTGAATATATCTATCAGTTCGGATAATGTAGGAACAGTATCTCCACATAGAAAAAGAATTCGCATAGGGGACATCGTTCTAATTGCCCCGTATGAAAATACTTTTCAAATTTGGGATTTGCCTAGAAGAAAATTAATTGAGGGAAATACTAGCAATAATCTTGTCATATTAGATATGTGGATGGGCACAAAGCTGTATATCCAAGGGTTCCCTGGATTCAATGAAGGGATTCCTAACGAAGATACATTGTATAAGATTCAAGGATTCAATCTTCAGACTGCTTCAGAATTATATAAATCTCATCATATAGATTTAAAAACACAAATTTTGTCAACATCTATTGATACAACATCGCTGGCTGATATAAAGGCCTGGATGGAAGATAATATAGTATGGTTGAAACCAGCTCATGTAGTGCTAGATGATGTCAGCTTTACTCTCGAAGGTAACTCTCTTTTTGATGATTCTGTAACAATGGGAGATTCGACATCCGGAACCGAATACGTCATGAGTATGTACGCTCATTATGATGGCATTCACCCATATAAATCTGATACTGACCCTCATACTATATATAATGATAATACGGGAGTATCGGGCGCACCTAGATTAACATACAGTATAAATACTTTTACATTCATGGGAGAAACATCAGCATCAGAATTTGATGATTTGGTATTTCACAATACCCCATTATAGAGGAGAACAAATGATTTTTCGAGAACAAGATATAAAGGTAAATGGTAGATTATCGGTAAATAAACGATATAAAGGCGAGTTTTGCTGGAATCATGTTCAAAATAATCAAATAACTACCAACGGATTGCTTATCATCGCATCTATGTTAGCTGGGCGGGGAAGCTATGCTCTGACAAAAATGGGCTTTGGTGATGGAACTTCAATGGCAACATCTGGGGATTTGGAATTGGCCGGAGATTACTATAGAATAGAATCTAGTTTTTTGGATTTAGGAAATACACATACAGAGGGTGTAAATAAAGCTGTAATTGCATGGGCGTTGGATTACAATACCGATATTTCTGGCCAAATATTCATAACACAAACAGGGTCGGAAGAATGGCCCGCGGGGACATCATTTACTATAAAAGAATTTGCTTTATTCGCCACGAATGATACGATGTTCAACAGAATTAAATGGACTGGTCCAGATTTGGTGATGGATACAGATGTAAGTTTAGAAGGAACATTTCAAATAACTATTTCTCTATAAGGTGTTTTATAAATGGCAAGAAAACGATACGAAAACTTCGCACAAGACCTATCAGGAAATGCTCTATCAGGAGCAACCATTTCGGTATTCGCAACAGGAACTGTTACTCCTTTGGTGACTCTT
>Ga0334722_10001190_pt1 | contig 33659 bp, 66 predicted proteins | sample C3_bottom_MG_FD_207210 | JGI IMG/M metagenome (GOLD analysis project Ga0334722, IMG submission 207210) | Sediment microbial communities from Yellowstone Lake, YNP, Wyoming, USA - C3_bottom | ecosystem: Environmental > Aquatic > Freshwater > Lake > Sediment | place: USA: Wyoming | collected... | reverse complement strand
AAAAAATAAAGGAAATTGAAATTTTGAAAGAAACAATGATTAAACTAATTAATGAAACTGCTAATTCCAAAGAGAATTTTATCTTTGAAGAAATGCAACAATATATGGATTTAACCGACCTATCAAACCCAAAATGGACTAATAATGTAAGATTAAGAATGATAGAAAATAATGAAGCATTTGAATTGGGTGTAAAATCCTGCGAGGAAGAGCAAAAAAAGAAATTTAATAGTTTTGAAGAAACAAAAAAGGAAGTTTATAAAGAATTAGAAAAGCCATTAAAAGATAAAATAGATTTTCTTACATTTAAGGTTTGGTTAATTACAAAGTTTGATGAGTTAGATGAAATCTTTTATCCAAAGGAAGAACCAAAAAAGGCAGAGGTTGGGAAATGAAAATAGGATTGATACAAATAGATGGAAAATTGCCTAACTTAGCTTTGATGAAATTGTCAAAGCATTATGAGGATTTAGGACACGAAACATTTTTTATAGATTTATCAACTATAAAAGCTGACTTCTGGTTTGGGTCTAAGATTTTTATGGGAGGATCTGGTTATGATATTAAAGCTACACTTCCAAAAGAGATAGAAGAAATAACTCCAGATTACGAGAAGTTTGGATTAGATTATTCTATTGGATTTACTTCAAGAGGTTGTATAAGAAATTGTGATTTTTGTATTGTAAGAGAAAAAGAAGGATTATTCCACAATGTTGATATGTCTTGGATTAAACAAAAGAAAGTTTTATTATTGGATAACAATTGTTTAGCTTCTCCTAATTGGAAAGAGAAATTACAATATTTTATAGATAACAAGACAAAAGTATGTTTTAATCAGGGATTAGATGTAAGATTAATTACAGAAGAGAAAGCACAAATGCTTTCTAAAGTAGATTACAGAGATGACCAATTTAGAACAAAAAGGATTTACTTTGCTTGGGATAATATTAAAGATGAAGAATTAATAATTAATGGGATTAACAAACTTATTTCTACTGGAATTAAACCTCAGAATATTATGGTTTATGTTTTGATAGGATTTAATTCTACTTTTGAAGAAGATATGTATAGAACTAAGAAATTAATTGATTTGGAAGTTAAACCATTTATTATGCAATTTAATAGAAACTCAACAAAGAAAAGGGATCCTAAGTTAATTGATTTAGCAAGATGGATTAACAAGAGATATTATAATTTTATGGAATTTAAAGATTATAAAGGAAGAAAAGTTATGGAGGTCAAGCAGGAAGCTATGCAATCTCAAGCACGGCATTCCTCCCAAGCCTAAAGGCGTTGGGTATCCTGCCTAATTTTATATGAAACCGATTAAATGGGTAATAATTATCCTATGTGCAACATTAATTCCTTTAGCTTTAATAATAATAATTACAAGAGCAATATTAAGCCCTCCTGCAAGCTGGTGGTGGACATTTGGAACTTTAATTTTATATGTATTTCTTGGATTAATTGCTGGATTGATAATATTAATAATAAAATTGAGAAAGAAAAAGCCAAAAGAGGAAGCAATTATTGATCCTGATGATGCTGAAGAAAGAGCAAAAGTATTACTGCAATGCGACGATGATAATCCAGACAATTTTATAAGAGAAGACAGATTAATAATGAGAGTAGGGGAAAGAGGAACAACAAGAACTCCAGTATTATGGCTTAAAGGAAAAGGAAGTGAAACATTAGCTAAGATAGATATTATAGTAAATTTAAACAATTCAAAAAAAGAAATAGAATTCTTATTCAATAAAAAAGAGGATTTTATAAAAGAAGCAATAAGATTAATTGCAGAAAATCCAGCAGAAGAAGAAACATCAGAAACAGTATTAGGAACAGATGAATTGGGAAGACCAACAACTAAAGTAATAACAAAAAAGATGTCTGTTGCAGAAAAGAAAGCAGAAGAAGAAAAAAAGGAGGGTGAGGTTCAAAACCAATTTTAAAAATGAAAAATATAAATAAAGAAGAAAAGAAAAAGAAGAGAAGTGAATACTATAAGAAAAATAAGGAAAAATTATTAAAAAATAGCAACGATAATTATTACAAAAATAAAGATAAAATATTGGCTAAACATAAAGAATATTACGAAGAGAATAAGACAGAAGTTTTAGAAAAACAAAAAAAATATAATCTAAAAAATAAGGATAAAATTATAGAAAATAATAAATTATATAGAAAAAAGAATTATGAAAAAAATAAGAAAAAAGAAAGAGAAAGAAAAAAGATATACTATTTAAAAACAAAAGAAAAACAAAGTGAAAATGCAAAAAAAAGGAGAGAAAGAATAAAAAATACTAAAGAATTTAAAGATTATAAAAAAGAGGGTCAGAGGTTATACAGAAAAAGACATCCTGAAAAGGTAATAGCAGAAAAGAAAGCTTATAACAACATAAAAATCCCCGAAGGACAATTATGCCAAATTTGTAATAAAGAAAAAGCAATAGAAAGACACCACAAGGATTATTCTACACCTTTAGAAGTTATTTTTCTATGTAAAAATTGTCATACAAATGAACATAGGAGGATAAAGTAATATGGGTTTTGTGCTTCCGTTACTCTTTTTCGTATTCGCTTTAATATTTTCTGTAATTGTAATTATATTAAGAATAAAATTAACTGCTCATATAAATAAATTAGATGTTTCGGAAAATGCACCTTTTATAGAAGTTGGTTCAAGACGCAAATTTACAAATGGATACAGCAGAGGATTAGTAAAAACTCAAAAACCATGCAAGAATGGATGCACAAGATTTGAATTTTATCCAATAGATTATGAACAAGGAGAATACAAAAAGAGACCTAATTTACAAAGGGTAATAGTTAAAAATGAGTTCATAATAAGATTAGCAAGAGGTGATGATTCATCTTACAGAGAAATAATTAAATTAATAGACAGATTTAGAACAGATTTACCCAAGAAAATGAGAAATACAAATGAAGGAGAAGATATGTCAAAAGAAGGACAAAAAGCATTCTTAGAGTCTACATTTGGAAGTTATATCACAGCAGGAGACGAAGCAATTCATGAAATGATGTCCCAAACATCAAGGGTAGGAATGACAAAATTAACTTTAGCACAGCTTAAAGAAATAAATCAAGCAATGAGAGAAGGAAGAATTCCAAATGAAAATTTAGATGGAAAGAAAGAATAATAGGCAAGATTAAATTACAAATGAACAAACAAAAATGTTTTTATAAAATCAATGATTAGGAATGTTTAGTAATTCTTCTTTTGAACAAAAATTCAAAAAACAAACATTTAAATATTTCTTTAATTCAATGAAGATATGGCTTTGAAGGATTGGAAAAAGAGAGAGATTAAAGATATAGGATTAGAATTTTCTAAAGATTATAAAAAAATTTTGGTAAGTGTAAGAAAAGAAAATAATTATAAAGGAAGAGTCGAAATATTTAATAAAGGAAAATATGAATTTGATGAAACTTTCAAAACGAAATCACAAGCCATTTCTTATGCTAAAAATTATATGAGGGAAAATTAAGATGAATGAAAAGTTTAAAAGAATAATGCAATACGCAACTTGGGTTCTTGGATTTGTTGCAGTTGGAATACTAATTTATGGAATTGTGAGGTTAATACAATAATGAAGTTTTTTAAGTCAATTGTGGGTCTGATGCTTCTAGGTGCTTTTTTAGGAACATTAACACCTAGCTTAATAGATCCAATACATTTTTACATTGTAAATTATGTTTTGCCAAATTTAACAGGAGCATCAAAAATATTCTGGGAGATATTTGATTGGTACTTGCTTGACGCTTTGTATTATCTATTTTTAATGGGAATTGCATTTGTTCTTGAAATAAAAAAAGCATCACATATGAAAAAGATTTTAATTCTAGGTGGAATTATTGGTTTAGGAATTGTTGTTGGAATTATAGGAAGAATTTTGTTCTAAAGAAAATGGATTTCAAATCCTATAAATTTTTAAACATTAAAGACTATTAATTATTATCAAAAACAGGTTGCATGACCAGAAGAGACTACAAAAATCCAAGCTAGGTTTTAAGTGGAGATCTGGTCAATGCCTGCATTAGAAAGATTATTTTTAGAATGAATTAAATTTTTTAAAGAATTAGAATGAAAATTATTGTTGAGTTGCGTATTACTCCAAGAAGGAATTCCAGTATATCTTAAAAATTTCTGAAACATAAAAGGAATAGTTATTTGTTATTTATAAATATTTACTTTTCTCGTCGTTGTAGTAGTTGTCGTAGTAATATTTTTGAACAAAAATTCAAAAAAAGAAAGGTTTAAATAGAAGTGAAATTTAAAATAGATATGGCTTTGAAAGATTGGAAAAAGAATGTTGATATAGAACAAAAGATTTCTTATGAAAATGTTAATGGTGTAGATGAAGTATTTATTGTACCAAGAGATTTTAATAAGTTAAATGGTTCTTGGGAATTGCACAGACCAATAAAAATGGGAATATATGACACAATGTATAAAACAGATTATCGGGGTAAAAGAGAAGCTACAAAAGCATTAAACGCATTTATGAGGTCGCACTAAAATGTCAAAAAGTGAAATAATAGAAAATTTAAGCATAGTAACAAGAAATGCAGAAATGATTCTTGATAAATTAGATAGTGCAGATTTGAATATTACTGAAGAAAGAAGACTTCTAAATTCAGTAAAAAAAGCAAAGAAAATATTGGGGGATGCTCAAGTAGTAATGTAAAATGGCAAGCTACAATTATAATATTAAATTAAGTGAACTCCCAGCATTTATGAAAAAAATTGTGAAATGGGCAAAAGATACTAAAATTATAGAAATAAAAATAAATGGAGAACACTATACCATTGTAGATGATATAGGTGCAATAAAATAAAATGCTAAACGATTGGAAAAAGAAAAAAGACAAAAATCCATACCATCACGGAACTTGGATGAACGAAAATAAAGGATTATTATTAACAATTATTTCTGATATTGGATTTGGAAAACAAAGAAATGTAGTTATTGAAAATTATAGAAAACAAAATCTTTCTGGATACGAACAAGTACATGTACAATATTGCGAAGATGAAAGAACAGCAATTTCATTTGCTAAAGAATACATGGAGAACAACTAATATGAAAAAATTAAAAAACGGATGGAAAAGGGATTATTCTGAAGAAAGTGGTGCTGTTATTAGATGGTATGAAAAAGGAAATATTACTGCTTCTTTAGTTGAAGGAGAATTTCCAAATGAATTACAATGGAGAATTTCAGGAGATAATCCTTTTATTAGTATTGAATCAAGAGGAGATAAAAAGATTATGGAAAAGAAATCAGATTCTCAAAATATAGAAATTATTGAAACTTTAATTAGAAGGGAGAAATATAATACTTAAAATGGAAATTAAAGAGGGAGATTTTGTTAAAATAGATTTGGATAAAGTTAAAAAATATGATTCTATTGAACCTTACATAAAATTAGTAAAAAAAAACAATAAACACAGCAGAAAATAAAATGCCTTATGTTTCTGAAGTAAATGATAATAAAATTTTAATAAGATCTTGGCAAAGAGATTATTTAGGAGATGTATCAATTCCAATAAGTGCAGTAATAAAAGTTAAAAGGGGAGAGGATTAAAATGGAAATTAAAGAATATCCTCATGCAGACTTCTTACAGACAATGGAAGGAATACCAAAATATTGGGTAGAAAATAAAGAAGAATATTCAGAAGATTATATTACTTTTTATAATCTCAAAACAAAAAAAGATTTAACAATAAATTTATCTTTAGAATCAATGGGTGCAGTTCATATTAATTATGGTGGAAATGGAATAAAAGTAGTAAAAACAAAATCACAAGCACTAGCTTATACTAAACAGTTCATGAGGAACAATTAAAATGGTAGATGAAGATTTTCTAATCGCAGATGAGCATGATGCAATAGAGGGGTATAATACCTATTTATCTCAAGGAGTAAGAAATCCAAAAATCATTCCAATTATAAAAAGTATTATTAGAGACGAAGAAAAGCATATAAAATTACTTCAGAAAATAAAAAGGATGAGGGCAATTTAAGATGCCAGAATATCCCGATATAACAAAAAACTTCTACAGATATAGAATAAGAAATCCAAATTTGTTTGATCCTGATTCTTATGCAACTATAGACATTGGTGAAACTGGAAAACATAAATTAGTAAGAGCAAAATTAAAAACTACTGACGAATACAAAACGCAAAGTGTAATTGTAGAAAAGAAATATGCAAAGAATAAAGAAATAAAGAAAGAAACGAATGAGATAATAAAAAGGGCGAGGGAAGAGTAATGGATTCTATTCTCCTTCTTGCTATTTTAGGTTTTTTAGGATTAATTTATTTAATATTTTGGATTGTAACATTAGTAAATCAAGCAAAGAAAGGAAATTGGATTTGGTTTGTAATTACACTTTTAGTTCCAATTGCATTAATTATTTATTGGATAGTATACGCAGTTGATCCTAAATTAAGGAGAAAAAAGAGATGGTAAAAGAAGATTGGAAAATTTTACAGAAAAATAAGAATGGAATTACTTTTAAAAATAAAGAAAATAATCTATTAATATTTCTGAATGATACTGGATTTGGATGGACTATTAATATAGGAATGAAATATATAGATGAAGTTTTTAAAACAAAAAAAGATGCTCTTGCTTATGCTAAAAATTATATGAAGAATAATTAAAATGGAAAAAAAATACACTTCAGCAATAGAATTAACAGAAGATTTCTGGAAAAATTATTCTAAACAACAAAAAGAAGAATTGCTTAATGAATTAGGATATGATTTATCTTGGGCAGAAACAAAAACAATAAACGAGATGGTTAAGAGAGGAGGAGGAATGGTTGCAAAAAGTATAAAGAATCTTGCTCTTGAAATGATAAATCGTGCTGATGGAAAATTAACAATAAAGTGGTGAATGAAGTATACTTAGCAGACGGAGTTGAAGATAAAGATTTTAGAATTCTTAAATTTATAATAACAGAAAGAGGAAATACAATAAATCAATATGTTCCAATGTATAAAGAAAATTCTTTGATTGAAGGAAATCCATTAAATAATATTAAAGAAGCAAAAGAAATTATAAAAGAATGGTACGGAAGAAAGATTTCTTACTTTAAGATGCTAAGGAAAGGAAATAAAATGCAGGGCGTTTATGAGATGCTTGTTTCTAAAGGAATTGTAGAATAATTATTTATATTTTGAAACATTAACATAATTCATATAATCTTCTCTAAAATAACATTCCACTTCATTTAGATATTTTCCAATTGGTTGATTACAAGAATAAAGCCTCCCATATTCTTGCTGTTCCATATGGCAAACTTCATGTTTGATTGTAGAATCATCTGGTAAAAAAAGAGTTATGTTTTCAGTATTTGAATCAAATTCTCCCGCTCTTTCAAATCCTCTTTCTGAAATAAATTTAGTTACGTTAACTTCAGGAGGATGGCAAGAATAGTAAAAACTAACATAAGCAGGATAAAGTTTTTCCTCATAAAAATAAATACAACATGCTGAAAAGATTAGAATAAAAAGTAAAAGGAAAGCTTGCTGTTTAGGATTCATCTTACAGATGAATCGGGATTTAATTCTCTTGCAAAGCTACTTAGAAAATATTCTTCTGTATCTATATTGAACAAACAAAGCCTTCCATTCCATCCTGCTCCACAATCGACTTTTATTAATTTAGCATATTTTCCTTCGTAGAAATTGATAGTTATTGGAACTGCTCCAACATTTTCAGTAGTAGTATGCCCAACAAATATTTTCTTCCATTCTTTTATTTTAAGTCCAGACTTCATTCTTTCAATTAACTCTCTATCCCAAGTAATTTCTTCAATTGTTGAATCTTTAGGTAATTTAGGATAGTTAAATCCTCCATGAACAAATAACATTCTATCCAATTCGTAATAATAAACTCCATTATTAAAAAATTCAATATGTCTCTTGTTCATTTTATTGTAATAGTACGTATGAGAATTATAAGAACTTATTGTTGCTTCTCCTCCTTGAGATAACCAAATTTCTTCAGCCCATCCATTTTTTATATGATTCATAAACCAAACATCATGATTGCCAATAATAAATATCTTATTTTTTATTTTAATTAATTCTTCAACTACTTCATAAGATTCGTCATAACCATCAACGACATCACCAATTATTATGAGAAAATCTTTTTTGTAGTCAAATTTTGAAATATCTAAAACTTGTTTAAGTGCTTTATAATTTCCATGAATATCTCCAACCACATATCTTTTCATTTTTTCAAAGCTCTTGCTCTCCATTTTTCTCTGCTAATTTCTAAGTCATTCATCTTCTAAAAAAGATTACCAAGTAACTTTTCTAATTTGTCTATGTCTGAAAATTTAATTGTAGCTTTATTTCTAATTTCATTCCAAAAGTTCCATAATGATTTTGCTTGAGAATTCATTCCACAACCTCAAATTCAATTACATAAACAATAAGAGGAGCATACCATTCACCATTTATGTCAATCCAAACTTTTCCAAATTCATCAATATCTTTATATCCTTCTTTTATTGCATCTTCATTAGTCATAAAATATAAAGCTTGTTTGTATAATTTAAGAACTTTAATCTTAGCAAAATAATCTTTAGAAAGCATCTGCGTTTTACATTTGTAAATTCCTCCAACTTTAACCATTGGCTTTTTCCAATTTCTACGAGTAGCAGTTTTAGTTCCATTAATAATCATTTCTTTATGTTCTTGTTTAAATAACATTTTTTTTTTAACTTCTCCTGGACTTGATTAAAAACTTCTTCAGAAATAATTGGTTCATGAATCCCCATCTTAATTTTTCCTTCAAATTGTATAAATCCTGCATAAACAGGATTCTTGATTATGTTGTAATATTGTTGGGGTTTGAGATTATTATTTTTACAAATTTCTCTATAATCTATTCCTTTGATAATTCCTTCAAAAATATTTCTAACAACTACTGCTTCTTTTTCATAAATTTTAAATCCAATTATTTTTTTATCTTTAATAAGAGGTCTGAATCCATAAGGGGAACGCCCAACCATAATTCCCTTATCAAAACGATTAATTCTAACAGATCTAACTCTTTCTTTCATCTTTTTAACTTCTTCTTCACCTAAAACTCCTTTAATATCAACAAGCAAAGGTTCATTAGAATCATCAGTTGGAATTAATTTTATTCCATAATTGGAAAAGTATATCTGGAGTATTTTAGAAAGGATATTATTCCTACTCCATCTGTCCCATTTTGTGAATTTTATTCCCTCAAATATTTTAAGAGGAGCTTCTTCAATTGCTTTTTTAAGTGCAGGTCTCTTGTTCAAATCAATCTTAATTAAGAATTTTCCATTATTGAAAGAGATATCAAATTTATCTTCAGAAAGGCTTGCACTCTTTCCAGCATCAGTATAAACTCCAACAACATCATCATTAAATTCTTTTGAATGTTCTAAGAGCCTCTGTTCCTGTGCATCAATAGAATCTCCCTGTTTTGCTTGATGAATACTACTTACTCTTGGCATGTGGATAACTTTCATGCTATGTTGTAGTTGTAGTAGTATATAAACTTATCCCAAACATTTAATAGAAATATTTAAATAGAAAATAAGAGTGAAAATTAGATGAAAGACCAATTAAAAATACATTGTATTGAAATGAATAAAAGAGGATTTGATAAAATAACTTTTGCAGAATTAGAAAAGATGGTTGGATGGATTGAAGTGCCAGAAAAAAAAGGAGATGCTTGGACAGTTACTATGTCTGATGGATGTTTCTTTGATTGTAAGACACAGGAATCTGCTCAATTGCTGGCTTCTGTAGAAGAAACGAAAGCATTATTGATGAGGTTATAAAAGAAATAAAAATTAAAATTTTTCTAAAAGTAAAGTTATTTAAAGAATAATGTGCTTAACATTTTGTATTTAGGGATAGACCAACCTCTAACTCACCAATGTAAGTAAAACCTGTTCTCAATGTGGAAGTATACAAGATATGCCGTTATCAAAGAGAACTTACGAGTGTGCTAATTGTGGCTTTGTCTTAGACAGGGATTACAATTCTGCGATAAATATTCTAAATTCAGGGCAGGAAATGTCCTGTGTGGAGAGAATTCCCAATACTTCTATGAAGCAAGGAAACTCGTTGAAGCAAGAAGCCCTAACCTCAACGGAATGTTAGGTCAGGGTATTTCACTTTGCGATAATTTTTACCATAATTATTTCTTTTTTCTTTATTTTTAAAATTATATTCTTTTCCTTTTTCAGAAATTTCTTCTATATGTTCTTGATAATATATTCTCCTCTTGGAAAGTATTTCTTTCTTATGCTTCTGATAATATCTCTTACGATTTTGAGATAATTTATATTTATCTCTTTTTTTATCTTGTAATCTATATTTTTCTGGATTCTTTCTTCTACGTTCCATTTCAAGAAAAGCACGTCTTTCTTTATTATTAATGCGATAAAATTCTATTTTATCTTGATTATTTAGTCTCCAAGATTTTAAGTATTCTTTTTTCTTCTGTGGATCTTTATATGGCATAAAGGAATAAAGAAAAAATTATTATTTAAATATTGTTATTACCATAGACAAAACCCTACTAACCTTTCCAAAAGAAGTAACGAAAAAGTCTAAAATTTTCAACCATCTTTGCGTTTAATCCTTCAGATGATTCTGTGATAATAATTCTTGCAACTTTTTTATAAGAAACTCTCCAAGCATTTCTAGAGTGACAGGGCATCATTAGAAGGAAATTTCCAGGATACCCTATTGTAATTAAAGCAAGATTTTCTATGTCTTTAGCAGTAGAGAGTTCTTCTGGGAGAACATTTACCATAACTCCAAACTTTGTAATTACCCTATTTACATAAGGGCGGACTTGTTTAGGGAAATGTTGAACTCCCTGCAAGCTCATTGGGATTCTCTCCCACCACCATATACGAACTGGGTCATTTCTATCTCTCTTGGGCTTGTAAGGAATAAATTTTCCTTTATGTTTTGTATACTTCTTTTTAGGATCTCTCCTGGATTTTCTCTTCTTCTTATCCTTTGCAAATTTTGTTCTAGGCATTTCCAACTCCTATCAATGCCGTGCAGTCAAGTGCCGTCAAGTGCTGTCTGCAATCTGATTTGTCCAAAGAAGTGTCTACTTTCTGCTCTTTCTTTATTTTAAATTCTCTTCTTGTTTTTTCTCTATGTTGCTTTATACTTATTAACTGATGATTTTCTGGAGCAAATGCCTTTTTTACTTCTTCTAAATTTTTTGAACCATCTAAATTTATAAAATTGAAAGAACTTAAGGATTTAATATGATCTACCTCATAATTTTTTAATTGTTTTGGATTTGTGATATTGGGATTTTTATATAACAAGTAATGAACGATCTGATCAATATTAATCTTATAAGATGAATATTTATAATCTTTAAAAAATAGATAAAGATAATTGCTAAGTCTGCTCTTAATCCTACAACTTAATGCAAATGAAATAGAGTTTTTAGATTTTATCTTTTGCCATTTTTGAAATTTTTCTTTAATCTGTTCTCTATTTAATTTAATATTAGGTTCAAGTTTTGTATTTATCTTAAAATTTGGATCAACATTATCTATATAAAATTGAAGATATGCTTTAACTGTGTTATGCTGTAATTTGAAAACAGATCCAATTTTTCTTAGACTACTATTTGGATTAGCCTGTTTAAAAAGTACAATCTGTTCAACTAATTCTTCATCTACCATTATTAATACCCCCATTATATTTTTTGGATAAAAATAGTAAAGCTAATAGAATTGATGTCCCCAAATTTTCCAGTTCAGAATAATTAACTACTTGTTTCTCCGTCTGTATGCTTGCAAAAATATCCCAAGAAGTGAACTTTCTATTGGAAGATGGACTGTCCATTAAATCTTTCGTGAAACATTTAAGTAATATTGAAGCAGAACAACTTTGATTTACCGACGATATATTATAGCAAAAACCTTTAAGACTTTCTATTCTATTCCAATAATTTTTTCCCACAGCTCTCATCTCCATATTGTCCATCCACCCCAATCTGACTATGTTGGTTAAGTAATACCTGTGTTATTGCAGTAATATCTTATTTATATATTTTTGGATAAAGCTGAAGTGTCCATTGTCCAGAGGCGTAGGAGAGAACTATTTTAGTCTTAACTCATAACCAACTTTGAAAAAGGAACATTTAAATACTACTACAACTACTACAACTATATGAAAAAAGAAGTTAAGTACTCAAAAAAAGTTGTTTCAAATACAAAAAAGGAATCTATTAAAAAAAATTCAAAAGAAAAAGAATTATTCTCAACAGAAGACATTGAAAATTTAAAATCAATTACTGAAGATAAAAATCTTATTGAAGATAGTGATGAATTAATAAAAGAAATAAACAAATCAATTTCTGGAAGCGAGATTGAGCTTGCAAAGAAAGTAATTCAATGCTATGATATTTTAGACACAAATAGTTTCCAGTTTAAGAATGAAGAAAAGGATTATTCAAAGAAAATTGAAGAATACCTAAGTAAGTTTAATATTTCAGAGATAAGAAGCTTAATAACAGAATACGGAGATGGAACTGGTTATGGATCTTATTTACTTGGAGAAAACATAAAAAGGAATGTTAATTCAAATAGGAAGACTTACATGGAGCTAATTAAATTTTTCCTTAGAATATTCTCGGAGGAAGATTAATGAAAACTAATACAGAAAAGATTCAAGCAGACACAATAGCAGTTTTAGAAAGAAAAAATAAGGAATTACTTAAATCAAGCAAGATAATTTTAATAGTTTCTTTTATGTTATTAATTTCAGTAATTTCTACATTTATCTATTTCTCTTTTGTTCAGGGTAATTTAAACAATAAAATTTTAGAATCAGAAGAAGCTTACCATGATTTATTTATCAATTGTAATTATTATAATTCTCCGAATGAATATTATCCTATTGAACAAGGTTATAATTATCCCATGTTAAACCAAGAAGAAATAATAAATCAATTAAATAAAAATCTCAAAGAACAAATAAATTTAAAATGATTACATCAATAAAAACTTACGAAGAGAGTGAAGAAAGAGAAAAGAAAATTAGCGAGGCTTACGAATCATTAATTAAAGACTTTAATGAAGAAGCAAAAAGACAAAAAAGCAAGTTTAATCTTAAACAAGATGGAGAAGAAGTTTGCATGCAGAAATTAGTTCTTGGATTTTTTAACAATCTTGGAAAATGTGGAATATTTTATAATGAATTTAAAGGCGTCTTTTATTTTGAAAATGGAATAGATGAAGATATTTTTAAAGAGATAGAACCTATATTAAAAGTTATAAAACAAAATTTTGAAATTGAGGTTATAAAGAATGAATAAAATTGATTTCAGCGATTACAAAAAGAAAGTAGATACTCTTAGAAATTATTCAGCAATAGTTGAAATTGTAAAGAGGCTTCTTAAAAATGTTAAAAATACAGTTAAAGAAAATAAAATAGAAGAAATTGTTTATCATGGAAGTTTTTACAAATAATGAAAAGAAACTTAGAAGACAAAAAATTGAAAGAGATTGTAGAAAAATTACTTAATGAAGAAATAGGGTGCAGAAATAACCCCATGATGCTTACAATAAGAGTTTTCCAAGAAGTAGCAAGAGAGCATAAAACAGTTTTCTTTTTTCCATATAATTTAATTCCTTATTTTCCAAGTTTCGAATCAGTAGCAAGATGCAGGAGAGAGATTATGAATACTGAAGGAAAATTCTACGATGATTATGGGATGGAAGGGATAATATTCGAACATCCTACAAAAATAGAAAATATAAAAGTGGATTCTGGATTAGGAATGAGCAAAGTGGGGGTAAATTAAAATTAAACTCATAGAGCAGATCCTACAGAAGAAAATTTCACTTGAAGAAGAAAACACAATTAAGAAAAATTACAAGCGAGCAGTATGGCAGTTTTACAATGCTTACAACTTAGCACTTGCATTAACTGGAATTAAAGATAAAGATATAAAAAAGAAAAATAGAATTTTACAAAGATTTCTTTTAAGTTCAGAAGATGGAAAGTCAAAAGTTTTTAAAAAAGTTCAAATATTTATGAGAGATGATTTTAAAGTTATTATTAAAGCTCTTGGAGTTATACAAAAAAATAAAGAAGAAAATTATGAATTTGGAGAATACTACAAATTATATTCAGTAGGTTGCTTGAGTTGGGAATTTCCAGAACAAAGTTAAAATAATTAAAAACAAGGGAGGTAAAATAATGGATGCACTACAAGTTATAGATAAGAAAATAGAAGAAACACAAAAGAAAGTTAACGAGCTTAACGAGAGATTGGTTTCTTTAAAATCTATCAAATCTGAAATAGACAAAGAGATGAAGAAAGAAGAAAAGAAAGACTGAAGATAATAATTTATTTTATTTTTTGTTTAAATTTTATAAAAAAAAACGATTAAAAACATTTAAATACTACTACAACTACTACAACTATATGGAAAAAGAGAAAGTGAAAAAATACTATTGCTCAAAGCATGGAAATATTGGAGATATAAACTGCAAAGAGTGTGTTGAAAATTTAAGAAAATTATGTTTAGAGAAAAATGCTTATTTGACTGGAGATATTCATACTGGCAAAGGAGCAGGCTCGATTCCTGCAAAAGCGAAAGCTTTTAGGTCAAAAGGTTAAGATGTTGCCTAACGGGGAGACATTGGTTCAAATCCAATCTAGCGAAAGCTTGTGGGATAGTCTGGTTTAATCCGTCCCTGAATTAAAAAAGAAAAAAAAACAATGGATGAAAAAATTTGTACAAAGAGAGAAATAATAGATAGTATTAGAAAAATTGATAAATTTTATGAAGAAAACATATTCTGTGTTGAAAATGTTGTTGAACATACTTTAAGATTTCTTGAGAAAAAGAGAATAATAAAACTTGAAAAGAGTAAAGGAAAAAAAGAGAAAAAGGAGAAAGTAGATATTTTTAGAGGATGAATTTATTGAATTTGCAAAACCAAAGGGATGAACTAAACAAGATAAAATCAGAAGCAGATAATTCTCTTTCTAAGTTAAATTTAATAGAAAAAGAAATTAAACAATCAGAAAAGGAAATTCAAATTGTAGCAGATTCTATTGACAAATCTTTAAAAGATTCAGTTGAAAAAGACAAGTTTATAAAATTCTTTGAGAAGCCTTACGTTTTAATTCCTCAAGGAAAGAATAAAGTTTTAGTTGCAGTACCAAAATTTATTAAAGGTTTTCAAGTTGGATGGCTTTGGAAAGAAGATGAAAGTTTCTATATTTATCAATTAGATCAATATTCTTCATGGTTAGGGGATGTTCCAAGAGAACTTTTAGATGAAATAAATTTCAAGCAGGAATTTAAAGCAGAAGTAATAGATAATAACGTTTTCTTTGATCCAAGCCAGAAAGAAGCAGTAAAAAAGGCATTAGGAAAACATATAACAGATATTACAGAAACATCAGCAAGAATAGTAAAGGGACATGAATTCGATTTAATAGCAGATATGATAGAAAGGGGTAATTTACCATTCAAAGCTAAGAAAATACCAGTAGAAGACTTGAGAGAAGAAAAATCAACTTATGAATTAAGGGACTATCAAAAAGTAGCTTATAATAAATTCCTTGAAACTGGAGCAGTAGGATTATTTCATCCAACAGGAGCAGGGAAGTCTATGGTTGCAATGAAGTGTATTGATAGATTAAAGGGAAAAAAACTTATAATAGTTCCTACAAGAACATTAGTAGAACAATGGGATTATTACATAGAAAAATATATCCCCCATTGTAAAAATGAAATTGAAATTTCTACTTATCAGGGATTTAGAAATAAAGAATATCCATACACTTTAACTATATTTGATGAAGCTCATAAACTTCCAGCAGATACCTTTTCAAGATTAGCTGTAATAAATACGAAGTATAGAATGGGTTTGAGTGCAAGCCCACATAGAGAAGATGGGAGAGAATCTTATATTTTTGCATTAACAGGATTTCCAGTAGGATTAAATTGGCAAGATTATATGAAAACAGCAGGAAGAAGTTATCATCCTATTTATGTTCATCAAGTAAAAAGTGAAATATCAAAAATTTCAAAAGTAAAAGAATTATTAAATTTAAAAAAGAAAACATTAATATTCTGCGATAGTATTGAATTAGGAAAAAAGATTTCAAGTGAATTAAGCGTACCATTTATTTTTGGAGAAACAGAAAATAGAATGGAATTAATAGAAAAAAATAAAGTAATTGTATGCTCAAGAGTTTTAGATTTAGGAGTTTCAATAAAAGATTTAAATCATATAATTGAAGTTGATTTCTTATTTGGAAGCAGGCAACAAGAATTACAAAGAACAGGAAGATTAATGCATTCTGAAGAAACGGATGTAAGACACGATATAATATTCACTGAAAAAGAACTTGAATCTTACGGAAAAAGACTATGGGCTTTGCAGGAGAAAGGATTTACGATAAAAGTATTAACATGAAAAAAGACCAACAAAAAAAAGAGAATGAAGAAAAAAAAGTTAGAATGTGCTTTGGAAAATGGGGAGAAAAAGAGGAAAAATTATGCAAGGAAGATTGTAATAATTGCTTTGAATTAACTGAATACCAAGATATTATTTTCTGCAAAAAAAAGAAGACTTATCCCGGCTTAATGATGTGCGGAGATATAAAAAAGTGTCAAGAATGTTACTGGAATTGGTGGTTTAAACATAAGAAAGAATCTTGCAGTCAAAAAGAAGAAATAAGGAAATTTATGGAAGCAAATGATTTGAAATTTGAAAAGAGAAGAGAAAATAGAGAGGAGAAGAAATTATGATAAATAGATGTGATTTATGTAGTAAAAAGATGTCTGAAAAGGAAAAATCTAAAGGGGGTGTATGCTTAACATCAGAATGGGAAACTTTCTTTTGTAAAAAATGCTATCCAAAAATTTTAAAAGTAATAGAAGAAGCAGGAGAGAGGTACAAAGAATTTCATAAAAAAAGAAGTAATAAAGATTTTGGAAAGGATTTACATTTTTGGTATAAATTGCAAGAATGGGCTTATATAGAATTTATTTTAAATTATAGATTAAACAGGATGATAAAAAGAAATGTGCAATAAAAGAAATTCAAAAATTATCAAGATAGGAAAAAGGGAGTTTAGAGTAGACAGTTGTATGGGAGATTTAATAATAAATTTAAATAAAATTGGAATAAACACTCTTGCTTGCGATTGCGGACACAATATTTATCCTATTACTATTATTTATAAAAATAAAAATGGAAAAATTTATGAATTTTGTTCTGGATTAGAAATTAAAAGAAAGAGAAGATTTTACTTAATAGATAAACAAGGATTCTATTTTATTCCAGAAGTTTTAAACAGAAAAAAAGAGATAATTGAAAGTTCAAATAAAAAGATAGTTAAAAAATACAAAAGACATAAATATTCAAAAGTAACCCCTAAAATGGAAAAGAAAATGATTGCTTTAAGAAAAAAAGGGCTTTCATATGAAGTTATTTCTAAACAATTTGATGTTTCTAATGTAACTGTTGAATATCATACTGATAAAGAATTTAAAGGGAGATTGAAAGAAAAATCAAGACATCAAAAAAAGACAAAGGATAAAGAATATAATAGAAAATATCATAAAGATAGATACAATAATGATCCAGAATTCAGAGATAGAACTTTAAAAATTATAAAAAAGAATAATCGTAAGATAATAAATGAAAGAAAGAAATTAAATTTATGTGTGAACTGCGGAAAAAATAAACAAGAAGAAGATAATTTTATGTGTAAAAAATGCAAGAGAGAATGTTCTCTTCGTTCTAAAAAAAATTTCAAAAAAAGAAAAGAGCTTGGGCTTTGTTTAAAGTGCAAAGAAAAACTTCCAAATAGAAAACACGTTTATTGTGAAAAATGTAGAAAAGAGAAAAGAGTTAAACATAAAAAAGAAAGAGGGAAAAATGTCAGAAGAAGAAAATAAGAAAGTAAAAAAAGTAAGTGAAATAAAATCAATCAGTCCTTTAGTAAGCCAAATGGTTCTAAGAATTTTAGGAAGTTATTGCAGTACCCAAGTAGCTAATGATGTTTATTATCTAATAAAAGCGATAAATATGTTAAAGTCAGACTTAGGAGAAGAATATGTAAAGAAAGAATGGGAATCAGTTCCAGGAAGAGATTGGATAAAGACTAAAAAAAATCTTGAGAAGTTAGAAAAAAAATCTATGGAAGTTAAAAGTTTCTACGATGCCATTGAAGATAAGAAAATGGAAAAAAGCAAGCAGGAAATAAAGATAAAATATTACTATACAAAAACTGCAAGCAAGATTCCAATGATATTGCCAGAAGCTTATGATTTGTTAATTATGTTAATTAAAAGAACAGAAATACAGCGTCGCTCCATCCCATCAGAGGCTTTTAGAATCCTTGAAAATTTTAACCGTAAGCCCTTAGATATGGGAAATATAAAAAGTCATCCTCCTACAGAAAATAAAGAAATGGAGAAGAAAAATGAAGAGTGATACATCTTTTAAAAATGGAAATAAAAATAAAAACAGAAACTGAAACAGAGCCAGAAAGAGTATTTTCTTATTTTAAAAATTTTTGTATTGAAAATTTGCAGAACTTTGAATTATCTATCGAAGGGACTGAATTAAAAATTAAACAGGAAAAGAAATAATGGAAAAAAAGCATTTATCCATAGTTGGAGCAAATATAAAAGGGGATAGAGAAAAGAATGATTTTTATCCTACTCCAGAATCTACAACAAAAGCCTTACTAGAGAGAGAGAGCTTTGAAGGACAAGTATGGGAATGTGCTTGTGGGGATGGTTCTATGAGCGAAGTTATTAAAAAATATAACAAAGTATGGTCTTCAGACATAATAAATAGGGGTTATGGAGATAAAACAATAGACTTTCTTGAAACTAGTGCTGGATTCTTAGATGACAATATAATAACAAATCCTCCATATAAATTAGCTAAAGAATTTGTAATTCACGCTAAAAAATTAGCGAGAAAAAAAGTTGCAATGTTATTAAAATTAGTTTTTCTTGAAGGAAAAGGAAGATATGAACTATTCCAAGATAAAGAATTTCCATTAAAAAAAGTTTATGTTTTTTGTGGGAGACAAAAGATTTATGCTAATGGAGTAATTGGAAAGAATTCTGGGCTTATAGCTTATGCTTGGTTTATATGGGATAAAGAATACAAAGGAGAACCAACTATAGAATGGATAAAGGAATAATGGAAATTAATAAAATAATTCACGGAGATTGTCTAAGTGTATTAAAAACACTTCCAGATGAAAGTATAAATATGTGTATGACAAGTCCTCCTTATTATTTATGCAGAAATTACGGAAATGAAAACATAATTATCTGGGGGGGGGATATGGATTGTAAACATAAGTTTAATATTAAAGAAAGATATATTCATAGGGGAAGTGCTAATAATACTGTTCATGGGGCTATTAAAGCAGGGGGATTAGAAGTTGACTGGAAAACTAAAGATGGTTTTTGTTTAAAGTGTGGAGCATTAAAATGTCAATTAGGATTAGAGCCAGAAGTTGATATTTTTATAAAACATTTATGTGATATTTTTTATGAAGTAAAAAGAGTTTTAAGAAAAGACGGAACATGTTTTGTTGTAATATCGGATACTTATTCTGGAAATATGGGGAAGAGAAATGGTTGGACTGATAATAAATTAGGATTTACAAAGAAGGGAGCAATAGATAGGGGAGTATGTTTAACAAAAAAGAATGTAAATATTAATTATTCTATACCTTCAAAATCTTTAATGTTAATTCCATTTAGATTTGCTTTGGAAATGCAAAAAAGAGAATTTTTAATTAGGAATGTTATAATATGGAAGAAACCTTCGTGCATGCCTAGTTCAGCAAAAGATAAATTTACTTGCGACTTCGAGTATGTTTTTTTCTTCACAAAAAATAAGAAATATTTTTTTAATCAAATAAAAGAGCCAAGTAAGTATAAAGATAGAGATAAAAGAAGAAAGTATGGATATAATGGTAAGAAAATAGAAGACGGATTTAGAAATGAAATTCCAAAAAGAAGTGCAGAAGACTTTGCCAAACATAATTGCCCAGAACTAAGGAATAAAAGATGCGTATGGGAAGTAAATCCAAAAGGAACGAGAAAAGAATCTATAAAAGACCATTTTGCAATTTTTCCAGAAAAGTTAATAGAAGATATGATACTTGCAGGATGTCCTGAAGGAGGATTAGTGCTTGATCCATTTTCTGGTTCTGGAACAACAGGAATAGTAGCAAAAAGACAAAAAAAGAATTTCCTATTAATAGAATTAAATAAGTCATATTGTGAAATTGCTCAAAGAAGATTTTTAAAAGAATTAAATGAAGAGGTAAAAATACAATGAATCTTAAAATAGAACAAAATACTTTTCTAATGATTGGAGAAAAGGATGATGTTTTAGCAGAGCAGATACAAATATATGCAACTAGTGGGAAAGGCAAAACATTAGCAGTTGAAACAATAGTTGAAGAATATCATCGGGCAGGGTACTTAATTGCAGTCATTAGTGATCCAAAAAATGAAATTGAATTCGGCTACCAACAATTTCTTCCAAAAGCAAAATATCATTTAGATGGATTAAGATTAATTGGAAAAAAACCAGAAATAAAAAAGGTAAAATTATGGCATCCTTTCACATTTAGAATACCAAGAGAAAAACTTCCTGATTTTAATTTATTTACATTGAGTCTTAAGGATTTAGGAAAAGCAGAGTTTGGAATGCTTGCAGAAACCCATGCTGATTCAGATACAATTAAATTATTAATGAAAGCTTCTGAAGATATTTCAAATGAAGATGGATTATTTAGTTTCTTACATTATATTCAAGAATTAACAGAGGGAAAAGGAGATAATAGAAGAAGAAAACCAGACTGGAGAAATTTTGGATTATCTGTTTCTGGAGGAACTTTAAAAAGCATCCAAGACATATCAAACTATTTTCATCCTTTCGAGAAAGATTATTTCCTTGCAAAAGAAAATTGCCCATTGAATTTAGACATTAAAAGCATACTTCAAGATCAAGAAAGTTATCATGTATTTGTAACTAATTTCTTAAATCCTAAAGATAAAAAAATAAAAGAATTTGTAACCTTAGCAATTTTAAATAAAATAGTAGAGAATGTTCAAAAATATGCCAAGACACCAATCTTGATAGTAATTCCAGAAATAAGATTTTTAGTTCCATTCAAGCCAAAAGGATATAAGGAATTTTTAGCAGATTCAATTAAGAGTAGTTTATCCATAATGAGAAATATGGGAAAAGGAATAGGTTCTATTTCAGATAGCCAGGTATTTTCAGACACAGATGAGAATGTAAGAAATTCAGCAACAATTACACTTTTTGGAGAATTAGCTCCTTCAGATGCGGACAAAGTTTCTAAAACTTTAAATTATAAAAGAGAAATAAGACAACAACTTTCTAACATGGAATATCCCAATTCATATTTATTAGCAGGAAAGGAAGATGTTGGTTCAATAAGAATATGGTTTCCTTCAGCAAGACACTGCGAGCAAAAATATAATTTTTTTGAAACATTTAAAGAAGAATATCCCGAGAGAATGAAAAGCTTTGCCGATATTATAGATATGATGAAAAAAGACCAAAAAGCAGAAGAAGATAAAATAAGAGACAAAATTAAGAAAAAAGAACAAAGAGAAAAAGAACGTCAGGAAGAACTAAGAAAACTTAAAGAAGAAAGTTCAAAAGAAAAAGATGTAACTGAAAAGAAAATTGAAAAAGCAAATACTATGATTGATAAATCTAAAATGGAATTGATGAGATTAGTTTATGAATATAAAAACAAGAATCCAGAATTAAGCTGGAGAGCAATAGCAGATGAATTTAAAATACATCATAACACTCCAAAAAAATACTATGAACAATATGAGAAAATATTAAAAGAGAAAACTGAAACTCCAATGATAAATGGAGCAGAGGAAAAATTAGAAGATAATTTATTAGACAAGGAAGTAGAAGAATTATGAAACAAACAATAAAATGGAAGAACTAAAAAGTCTAACAATATTTGGATTTATACAAAAGCATTGGTATTTAGTAATTTTAATTTTATTCATGCTTCCTCCAATAATTCATTCAATTAGCATTGCTGTAGAAACGCAAAATCCTGTTTATCCTTTCTTCGATTTAGCAGAAAGATTATTTATGGCAGATTCAGTTCTACAAAAAGATGTTAATACTTTAAGCACAAATCCAAGTCTTTTAGTTGGAATGGAAAAGCCAGAAACAGGAATATTAAAAAATGTTATTTACTCTTGGAAATTCTTTTGGAATGTTATTTGGAGATTAATTGGAAATGTTTGGTTAATCTTTTTTCCTCTTTTGATAATATACAAATTGTCTAAACTAATAAACAATTCGCAACCAGCTAAGAATTTTATTTATTCTCTAATAATATTTTTAGTTTTCTTATTCATAGTAAATTCAATAATCTTAGTTCAAGGAGTAATTTCAGGAAATGACTTTATTAAGATTCCAGAAGGAACAGATAAATTTGGAGGATACTTTTATTTATTTAAGCAAATAATTCCTTTTCATGGATTGTTTTCTTTAGGAAAATATCTAATTTTGCAAATTGCTAATTAAGGCAAAGTTACTCTTGAATTAAAAAAAGGAAGTAAAACTTTAGAATATGAATTAATTTCTTTTAATCTATTTAGAACTTCTTTCTTATTTACAACAAAACCATCAACAAGGTGTCTGCAATGTCCAATTTTTATTTTTTCAGAGAAAATTATTATACCAAGTTCTTTAATTTCTTTTATCCAATTTCCAAAAGACAAATCATTTTCAGGAGCTTCCAATAATCTTTCAAAATCTTTTATACAGGCAGACTTAGAATTTTTATTAAAAAGTCCCCCTTGAGAATATTCACTGTTATATAATTTTATTAACCAAATAACTTCTTTTTCCTCTTTCATTAAATCAGATAGATATTTTACTATTTATATTTTTTGATAATTAGGTTTTTTACTATGCTCATTTAAAAAGGTATTTGAACTACTCTTTTTATGAAAAATATTCTATCTAGTCTAAAAATAAATATGCCTGCGAGATTAATGAAGTTTGAATGGCGTAAAAAGGAGGTTATACAATGAAAAATAAAAAAGGAAGCGGTGCAACCGTAGCAGTAGTAGTCATGTTATCTCTCTTAATCTTGATGGGAATTGGGGCTGGAGTATACTTTATTGGAATTGCTCCACAGCAAGCAACTGGTACAGGAACAGGAACATCTCAAAGTTTATCACAGCAAGTGAATACTGGAGACGTAGCTCAATTGAAAGTCTATGTTGAAGATGGTTCTGCACAGAATACTCAAACAAAAGTAGCTGTTGCAGTATATTGTAAGGATAGTAAAGGAAACTTTATTATTGATGGAACAAGTTCTTCAACTAGTACAGAGATTTCAGGATCAACAACTAGGGAAGAGACAGTAACTTGTTGGGCTTTTAATTCTACATACCAGACTTTAACTCCTTCTGTAACAAAGATGGATGGTGAAGTAATGCATGCAGTTATCAAAGCTTTCAGAGTTACAACAAATGGTCAGTTAACTTTCTATACTGATACACTTGCAACAGGAACTGCTGGTAAGATTAATGTAACTGCTGTTGGAGTTGATGGAACAAGTACATTACAAAAAATGAGATACAAGAACAATAACACTAATCAATGGATGCCTCTTGGAGGATTCTATTTTGATAAAGTTGTTGGCTCAAATATTTCAAAGATTGATGTTTCTGGAAGTGCTGTTTTAAGTGGAGCTAATCACGCATCTACAAGCATAGTTCCAAGTTCTCTTGGTAACAAGGTTACAACAAGAAGCGACAAATGGGACTTTGTATTTGAGATAAATGACCCTTCAGTTAAGATGGTTGGAAACGATGGAAATCAACCAGTAATCCTAGAACAGAATGACTATCTAGATTCAGGTTCAGTTCAAGTAACTGGAAATGGAAATGGATGTGTTACAACTGCTAATGGAGGAGAATTAGTTTCAAGTTACGCATTCTCTAAAGGATACTACAGAAGTACAAAGACTAGTGATGTCTTTTACGGATACCAAACTGACGCACCAAGTGCATCTGTTATTTCAACAGATATTACAGGAGATACATTCTACTGTAACGGAGACTGATTAAGTTGATTACTTTAATTTAATTTTTTAAATTCTGCGAGGGGAAGAAGAAAAAATCTTCCTCTCACTTATTCTTTAAAAAATATTTTTGCATAGTTATAATACAATAGTTATACTAATTTCTATAACAAAAAAATAAAAACAAACATTTAAATACTACTACAACTACTACAACTATATGGAAAAAGAAAAAATAGAAGAACTTGATATAGAAAATAAAAAAACAAAGGAGTATATTGAAAAAGAAATTGAAAAACTAAAAATTGAAAATAAAGCTATAGAAAAAGAAGCAGATCTTTTATGCGAAAATAATATCCTAAAAAAGATTTTTATTGCAGAAGAGATGGGATATAAAAATAATTTACTAACGATTAGAAATTTATACAATTCAAAAAAAGAAATAGATTTATTTAAACAAATCATTGAATCTCAAAAAAATTTTGAACTATTAAACCAATTAATAAAGAAATATGAAGACATGATGAAGACTTCTGAAGACATAATAAAGGAATATGAAGACATGATGAAGACTTCTGAAAAAATAAGTAATGAATATGTAGAAGTTTTAAAATTTTTAAAAAATAAAGAAAATTCATCTATTCTTAAAGAGATAATAAAAATGCAAGAAAAAAAAGAAAAAGAAGTAATACCAGAAGAGACTTTTGATATAGATAGAATAAGCAAAAATATATCTATGAAAAATAATAGAAATGTTAAAAAAAAGGAAAATTAAAATGTCAGAAAAGAAATTAGATAAAAAAGAGCAGATAAAAGAATTATTAAAAAAAGAAGGAGAAACTCCGTTATATAAAATATGTGGGATGTTAAGAATGAATCAATTCTATGGAGAAAAATATTGCATGGATTTAGTAGAAGAAAAAGAACTTGAACTAAGATTAGATGGAAAAACAAAATATTTCAAAATAAAGGGTGGAAAAAAAGATGGAACAGCAAGCAAGACCTCTTGATTTATTAAATAATTGCAAAGGGAAAAAAGTAGAAGTTCTTACTAAAGATAATAAAAAAATAAAAGGAACTCTTTTGAGTTTTGACATGTACATAAATTTAGTCTTGAAAAATGCAGAATTATTAGACGAAGAATTTCACGAAATAAAAGAAAATATTTTTATAAAAGGAGATGATGTTAGTTTAATTTATCAAGAGGTAAAGAAAAAATGACATACTCCCATACCATAAAGGGTGGAGTATCTTAAGGAATTAACATGATTCATAATATAACAAAAAAGGAGGTGGAAAAATGGGAACAATAATTGCAAAAGACGTTGTTAAAAGAAAGCCTGGATTTTTATACTATGTAGACGGAGCTGGAAATGTCTGCGAAGCAAAGATGTCAAGAGGCGGAAAAAAGAAAAAGAAAGTAGCGAAAGTAAAAAAAGCCAAGAAATAAAATGAAAGCAGTAATACTTAAAATAACAAACAAGTATGATGATACTGTGGAAATGGCTCATGGATCTTTCACATTAACTTTTTCAAAGAGAAGCCCATCTGTCAGCTCAAAAGAAAAATTTGTAGTTGGAGACGAATACAAATTAAGTATTGAAAAAATATCAAAAGCAGGTGGAAACGGAAAGAAAAAAAAGAAGTAATTGAAAAAAATAATTTATTTATTTTAATTTTTAAATTTAATGCTAAAGTAAAAATATGCGAGTATCTTGGAGAATACAATATTAAGAAAAAGAAATGAACATAACCAATATAATCATTGGTTGTAGTATCTTTTTTAAAGTATTGGAAAATGCTGGTTCAATTCCAGCTACTCGAATTTTAAAACAAAAATGGTAAAAGAATTAACAAACAAAGGAATAAAAGAAGAGGATTTAGATTTATCTCCAAGAACAGAATCACTTAGAATAAAAAAGCCAGAGCCAAAGAATATTTCAAAAAAAGAAGATTATGAAGAACAAAATGAAAAACAAAAGATAAGTAAATATGAATATAAAGAACCAATGAAAAAAATATATAAGATTCTAATAATTTCTGGAATATCAATTTTCTTGCTTGCTTTAATAGGGGCTTTATTATGGTTTAATCTATCTGTAAATAATGGGAAATTAAGTCCAACAGTTAATAATAATATGCCTGCTGTAACAGTTCCAGTAGGAATTAATTCAACAAATAACAATCAATACAATATTACGATAGAAAATAAAATTTATCTCGCAGAAAATATGTCAAAAGAAATTGCAAACGAAATAATAAATACCATTAAAAATTGTTCAAGTATGAATTGGACAAACTGCACAGTATGAAAATAGACTTTGGAGACATTTTATTGGGTATTGGAGGGATAAGTTTGATATTTTATAGTTTTTTGAAGATAATCGGAGTATAGAAATATTTTTAATAGTTATTTTTTTCTGAATTTTGCCTTAGAGGTTTAATCTTTCCACAAGTTGGAATTAAAATTAAACAAACTTTAGTGGGCTACAAGCATTTTTGTAGTGTTTAAAAAATTATAAAATACAATGATAATAATTTGTAGCAATGAAATAGTCGTGGGTAAGCTATGAGTGAATATTAAAATCATAGTGAAATTTAACAAAAATGCTAAAGTCGCTAGGTTCTATGCGAATTCGGATTACTCTAACTTGAATTCGAACAGGAATTCTGACAATTCGAATTCCAATCTCGGAATAACCTACTGAACTCTAAGGCAAAAATAATGAAAACATATAATAAATTATACGAGAAACTTTGTTCATCTGAAAATTTACTTTTAGCATTTAACAAAGCAAAGAAAGGAAAAAGTAAGAAATATTATGTAATTAATTTTAAATCTAATTTAATTGAAGAAATAAAAAAATTGCAGGAAGAACTTAAAGATAAAACTTACAAGCCAAAAGAATTAAAGAAGTTTATTATCCGAGACCCAAAGACGAGAACTATTCACGCTTCAATATTTAGAGATAGAGTTGTTCATCATGCAATAATAAATATTATCGAACCAATATTTGAGAAAATATTTATCTATGATTCTTTTGCAAGTAGGAAAAATAAAGGAACACATAAGGCAGTAATTAGGTTTAAATCATTTGTAAGAAAAGTTTCAGTTAATGGAAGCTTGATAAAAAATCCATATAGCAATAATTCAATAAAAGGTTATGTTCTGAAAGCAGACATAAAACATTATTTTGATTCAATAGAACACGAAGTTTTAATTAATATCTTAAGAAAGAAAATAAAAGATAAAACATTTTATCAAGAAACTTAATCACAATATTAATCTGTATAAAAATAAAGAAATTACTAAAGAAAAATTAGACAACAAAATTAACGGATGGGTAGGTTACGCAGAATGGGCGGATAGCTTCAATCTTAGGAATAGGATTTTGTCGTCGGTAAAAAATCTTAAAACGAAAGATATATAAATAATTACTTACTTAGTAAGTTATGAAAAATGATAAAATTCAGCAATCAATAAAATTTTTAGAAAATGAAGGATATAAAGTTTCTAAAATAGAAGATAATTCAGAATGGATTGACGTTCCAGAACTTGGAATACAAGTTGAAAGAGAAGTTCACGACAAGAACAAATCTTGGGATGATTTAAAGCTTTCAGAAAGAGAAGATGAACTACTTACTTATGACCAATGTATATTTTTAATGAATTCAACAAAATATAATAAAATACTTAAAATGGATGGAAGTTCAAGTAATGATGATTTCTTCATAAAACAATACTCTGATTTAAGTAAATCTTATGGATACGTCGCTGGGTTCTATGCGGTTTCGGGTTGCTCTGACTTGAATTCGGTCTGGGATTCTGACTATTCGAGTTCCGATCTCGGGGTACGTTTTGCCCGCAAAAAAAATTTCAAGGTTGGAAAAAAATAATGAAAACAATTAATGAATCATTCGATGATAAAGAATTTGAAGAACTTAAAAAATTTAAGAAGAAATTGTCATGGAAAGATTTTATTTTATTAATGTACAATCATTGTAAAGAAGCAGAGAAAAAAGGAGATTTTAAAATACTATAATGGAAAAAGATAAAATACAAAAAGAAATTAAAGAAACAGAAAATAAACTTTCTAAACTAAAATTACAATTAGAAAATGATTCTATTAATGGAAAATTATTGGATGTTCCTGAACTTGGATTAGAGATTGAGATTGAAGTAACTCATAAAGGAAAATCTTATGATAAAATAATGGCTATTCCAGAAGTTCAAGAAAAAATGAAAAATGGTTGGAGATTGCTTTATGCAATAAGACCAGAAGATTATGTTAATGAAGTTGGTTTCTTGGAGAACAATCCAACTTATTCTAAGGTATTGAAAATGGATGGTTCAAGCACTAAAGATGATTTTTTTATAAGTCAGATGTTTAAAAGAAATAAGGCAAACGGGTATGTCGCTGGGTTCTTTGCGAATTCGGATTTCTCTGTCTTGAATTCGGACGGGGATTCTGACGATTCGAATTCCTATCTCGGGGTACGTTTTGCCCGCAAAAAAAATTTCAAGGTTGGAAAAAAATAAGTTAAAATGGCAGAGGAAAAATTTTTCTCTAAAAGAAGTATATTATTCTTTATAGGGGGATGGATTGTTGGAACTTTATTGGGTATTGTTATTGCAATAATATTTGGAGGTATTATACTATGAACAAAAAAGGCTTGTCAGCAGGAATAGTAATTGCAATAATTATCGGAGTAATAGTAATTGCAGGAGTAATAACTGTCATAATTGTTTTCAATTCAAAAGGATTTTTTAAGCCAAGTGAAAGCGAACAAATTAAAACAATTGCTTTATATGTTATACCAAGAGATTCTGCAACATCACAGCCAGTAGAAGCAAATTACATATTGGAATACAAAAATAAAAATAATGAAAGAATAGTAGTTTCTCAAGGAAAATTAGATCCAGTATTAACCGAGCTTCAAGTTCCATCGGAGTATATGTTAACTTTTTATTGTTGGAATAAAGACCATTATTTAGTAAAAGCAATGAAACTTCCAGCAACTCAAGAAGAATTGAAATTAAACAAATCAACATTTTCTTGCGATATGGTTAAAATGGGAAATGCAACAATTTCCAATACTGGAGATTTAAACAAGTCAAATAATGAAATAACTTTAAATATTTCGGATTCTGATTGGTTTTATAGAACTGGTTTATGCTTTGCTTGGACTAATGGAATAATAGATGTTTCTCTTAAAGATCAATTTATAAAATGCGATAAAGGAAATTGGACAAGTTTTGCAAGTTATGATAAAATTTCAAAGAGCTTAATTAACAATGATTCCTATTTCTGTGAAGATAATTCTACTTTAGAAAAGTGTGAATTTGTTGAAGGAAATAAATGTAAATTAAAAAATGAAAATATTCCAAGCAGATTTAAAGGGAAGGTAGATTCATGCGTAGATACTGGGCAATCTTTTTTTAATTCTTCTATAAACTTAGATTTAGAAGTAAGAACAGCAGATTATAAGAATTCTTTAGATGGAATTACAATTTATCTTTATGATTATGACAGACGTTTTAATGAAAAATCTCAAACTTGGGAATGGGTATCTGAATTAAACGGACAAGATATTGCTCTTCCAGATGAAACTTATCAAATAAACTATAACGGAGCATGCAGTGAAAATTCCTGTTCAATTCAATAAAAATTTATTCAAGTCTTTGTTAACTTCTTTTTCTATAACATTGTTCTTAATAATTGTATATGGTTATAATGTAAAAATACTATTGGGAAGTTTTATATCAGTATTATTTGTTTCTTTAACCGCAACAAATAGCGTAGACTTAATATTTTATATGATTGAAAAGAGGAGAGAGTTAATAACCACTCAATAAATTGGGATTATGGAAGGAAACATCAAGCAAATTTTTAAAGAAATAGACGAAGCAATAGAAAGTTCAATTGGAAAAAAGCCAATACCTTTCGATAAAAGTGAATTTAAAAAAAGATATGAAGAGATAAAAAAGAAATATTTGAAAAATTAAAATTCTGAACAAAAATTCAAAAAGCAAAAGATTAAATAACTAGAAAGTTTATAAAAGAGATGTTAAAAGAGGAGATTAATTGAAATGCCAGCAAGGATTAATTTTACAAAAGAGCAAGGGGAAGAGATTGTTAGATTATATCTTAAAGAAAAAATGAGTTTAGTTCCAATAGGAGAAAAATTTGGAGTAAGCATAGTTAAAATAAAATGCTTTCTAAAGTCAAAGGACATAAAATTAAGAGGAAGAAATAGTAGTGGAGTCCATCAACATTTTGAAGAAATAAAAGAAATGTATTTAATACAGAACAAAAGTGCTAGTGAGATTGGAAAAATATTTAAATTAAAAAGTGAAAATCCTATTTTGAATATATTGAGAGAAAATGGAGTAAAAATATCAAGATTAAAAAATAAAGGAAAAAATATATCAAAAGAATTATATCCTAATTGGGGATTCAGAAAGAATAGGGATAAAATAGTAATGCCTATGAGAGATTCATCAATTGAACTAAAAATACAAAATTTTCTTAGAATACTCGGAATAGAATATCTAACTCATTTTTATGTTAAAGAAATAGAACATGCTTACCAATCAGATATTTTAATACCAGTCCAAGAAGGAATTAAACAAAAAACAATTATAGAGTGTGAGGGGGATTATTTCCATGCCAATCCAAATAAATATAATAAGACTGATAAAATATTTAGAAAAGGAATGACTGCTGAAGAAGTTTGGAATAAAGATAATACAAGAACAAGAGAATTACAAGAAAAAGGATTTAGAGTTTTGAGATTTTGGGAATGTGATATTAGAAAAATGGAATTAAATGATTTTGAAAATAAATTATTTTGTGGAGAAATACAATGAAAAGAAATTCTGAATATTATGAATATGAAGAGATTACATTCTTAGTTTTACTAGGACTTTCTATGGCAATAATTATGCCAGTAATAATAGGAGGTTTTTTCATGAAAGGTTTTGAGGAAAGTTTCGTTGCTGGAAAACCATTAGAATTTGGTACAATACTTTTGAACTTCTTAATTTATTTATTCTTTTTATTAATTGATTTAATAGGATTACCCGTTCTTAAAATAAGAGAAATGAATAATGTTAAGTTAGGAGAAGATGTGGCAAGACAGAAAACCCCAAAATTGATGGCTGTTGCGATTATTCATGATCCATCACAAGATGGTGCTTTATGGAATTTATTTAAAGGATTAGGATTTAAAGATGAAAAAAATCCAATGAGATTTTCTTTATCCATGACAAGAATGTTTGTATTAAGCATTTTAATATTTGCAACATTAGGATTATTTATAACATTTACTAGTGTTCCTCAATTAACTTTTCAAGTAACTCCTACTATGGAAGTATTTTTTTCAGCAGAACCAGCTTCTTTTGCAGAAACAATAATGATGATTTTTATACTTTCAATATTTTTAGGGTTTGATGCTTTCATTGTTTCTAAATTCAAATTGCCTCCAGTGGTTTTTTGGATAATTGCATTACTGATTATCTGTCCTATTATCGGAGGGGGGGGTTGGGCATCAATTCATAAAATTGTCTATGGTAATTCAGAGATAAATTTATTTAGAACATTTATATTTGGATGGTTAGGTTCAACACTAACAGTTTTATTTGGAACATTTATAATTTGGTACGTATGGCATTTCACAAATAATTTTTTTGCTAAGATATACCAACTAGGAAATACGGAAGATACATTATTTATTGCGGGGGCTTGTCTATTAATATTATTAGTAATTTGGATTACAGCAGAATTATATATTGCAAGGTATAAAAAGAAAAAAAAGAGGTATGAATAATGGGAAAAAAACAAGATGAAGACGAATTTGAAATTGAGGATTTAGATGATGATGAATAAAAAAGGACAATTAGGAATAATAGCAATAATAATTGGAATTACAATTGTATTATCGGGAGTAGGATTTGGAATTTATTATGTAACTTCTCATCCAACAACGCAAGCAACAGTTGGATTTTCTTCGCAATGTTCATTAGCTTCTTGTCCTTCAGGATATACAGACGCAGGTTCTACTTGCAGTGATTCGACTAAAAAATGTACAAGAACATGCACAAAAATAATACCTGGAAGTTGTGGAACTTATAGTGGTTTTAGTTCTGTAGAATCAAGATATTTATCTTACACTTCAAGTAATAGGGGAACTTTATATGGTTCATCATCATATCCCACAGATACAAATCATTGTTACCAATTTTATGCTAAAACTTATATATCTGTTACAGATTGGGGAACAGCAGATAGTTATAACATTTATGCAACAGGTTCTTCATTATCTTCTAATAGTGTATGTTCTGTGAAACCTTCTTCAAATTCAGCTATTACTTCAACATATACATTGGGAAGAGGAAATGGTAATTCTTTTTCAGCAACTGGAAGGATAACAGATTATGGAGGATCCTCATGTTCAGGAGGAAGTCCAATATTTCAATTAAAAGGAAGTGCAACCATAACATTATTTGCATCAATAGCAAATTGGAATGCAGAAACTACAGATACTCAAACAAAAACATGTACCTATCAATGTAATACAAATTCTGATTGCGGAACAAATGGATTGATTGGAAGTACCTATTGTAATAATAATAATGTTTATCAGATGTATAGGACTTATTCTTGTTCAAGTTTTACTTGTTCTTATAATGATGTTGGTACATTAGCAACTTCTTGTCAAAATGGTTGCTCTGCTGGGGCTTGTATTCAAGTTGCTTGTAATACGGGAGATGTGAAATGTGAAGGAACAAATTATTTTACCTGTTCTGCTAATAATTGGGTTAGTCAGGGAGTAGTAATTGGAAAATGCGGTTCTACATGTGTTAACAATGATATAATTCTTAATACAAATGATAATCAGTATTATATTTGTTCAGGTTCTGCATATCAGAAAATTTTAGACATTATTGCATTACCCCTTGCAGAACAGCAAAAATTATTGGAATTAATTAATCAATTAAATACAACAACTCAAGAAAAAGCAAGAATAATAAATGATTTGACTACAACATTAGAAGGGCAAATAACTATTATTAACCAACTTAATGATAGCATTCAAGTAAAGTCTAACATAATAAACGATTTACAACTAAGTCTAAATGATCAACTTACTTTAGTTAATAACTTAAATATTAATTTAGCAGAAAAAACAAGAATAGTAGCAGATTTACAATTAAGCATTACACAACAAGCAGGATGGATAGAGCAACTTTCATTAACAAGAGATCAGCAAGCAGTAATAATACAAAACCTTAATTTGTCTAATATTGAGCAAGCAGAAATGATAAATACCCTTACGTCTAATTTAGCAGATAAATCTCTCATTGTTCAAAATCTTAATCTAAGCATACAACAGCAAGCAACTTTGATAAATACTTTAACATCGAACTTAAATGAAAAAACAATAATAATTCAAAATCTTAATTTAAATTT
>Ga0334722_10001189_pt1 | contig 33673 bp, 28 predicted proteins | sample C3_bottom_MG_FD_207210 | JGI IMG/M metagenome (GOLD analysis project Ga0334722, IMG submission 207210) | Sediment microbial communities from Yellowstone Lake, YNP, Wyoming, USA - C3_bottom | ecosystem: Environmental > Aquatic > Freshwater > Lake > Sediment | place: USA: Wyoming | collected... | reverse complement strand
AGGGGTGGTGGCCTACAGCGACGCCCTGAAGGAGCGCCTGCTTGGGGTCAATCGGGAGATCATCCTGCGCTCCGGCGCGGTCAGTGCGGACTGTGCCCGGGCCATGGCCGAGGGGATGCGGCGGGTGGCCGCCGTTGACCACGCCCTTGCCGTGACCGGGATTGCCGGACCCGCTGGCGGCAGCGAAGACAAACCGGTGGGCACGGTCTATTTCGGCCTGGCCAGCCCGGACAAAACCCAGACCTTTCTTTTTCATTTTTTCGGAGACCGCGGGCAGGTGCAGGCCCTGGCCAGCCAGACAGCGCTTGATCTTTTGCGCCGCCACCTGCTTGGTCTTAATAGCTTGGTCTTGATAATGGATGGCGGACAGTGTAAAACGAACCGACTATAAATTCCTCATAACTTGGGAGACTGAATTATGGCCGTTGCCGACGAAAAAAACAAAACCCTTGATACCGCGATTTTTCAGATTCAGAAGCAGTTCGGGAAGGGCTCGATCATGCGGCTTGGCACCGACGAGCGGGAGGCGGTGTCGGTTATCTCCACCGGCACCCTGAGTATTGATATTGCCACCGGGGTCGGCGGCGTGGCCCGGGGCAGGATTACGGAAATATACGGGCCGGAATCTTCCGGCAAGACGACCCTGGCCCTGCATATCATCGCCGAGGCCCAGAAGGCCGGGGGCAGCGCCGCCTTCATCGATGCCGAGCATGCCCTGGACATCGGCTATGCCGAACGCCTCGGGGTCAAGGTTGACGATCTCTTGGTCTCCCAGCCGGATTACGGCGAGCAGGCCCTGGAGATCGTCGAGATCCTTATCCGCAGCGGAGCGGTGGACGTCATTGTCGTGGACTCGGTGGCGGCCTTGGTGCCCAAGGCGGAGATCGACGGCAACGCGGGGGACTCGCATGTCGGCCTCCAGGCCCGGCTCATGTCCCAGGCCATGCGCAAGCTCACCGGGGTGCTCAAGCGCACCAATACCGCGATCATCTTCATCAACCAGATCCGGATGAAGATCGGGGTCATGTTCGGGAACCCGGAAACCACCACCGGCGGCAACGCCCTCAAGTTTTACAGCTCGCTCAGGCTCGATATCCGGCGCCAGGCAGCGATCAAGGACGGGTTGGAGGTGATCGGCAACCGGACCAAGGTCAAGGTCGTGAAAAACAAGATGGCTCCACCCTTTAAAGAGGCTGAGTTCGACATCATCTATGGCGAAGGCGCCTCCAAGGTCGGAGATCTGCTCGACCTGGCCGTGGCCCAGGATATTGTCGAAAAGAGCGGCGCCTGGTACTCCTACAACGGCGAGCGCATCGGGCAAGGCCGGGAGAACTCCAAGCTTTTCCTCAAAGAGCATCCGGAGATGTGCGATGATCTTGAAAGAAAGGTGCGCCTGGGGTATGGTTTGCCCGCGATGGGTGAAAAAGGACCGGTTGCAAAGGCTGCGGCTGCTGCCGACTGATCTGATTTAGGAAGGAAATATTTTTATAAGAAGCGGAATGCGAAGGCGTTCCGCTTCTGTAATTTGAAGGAATGTGGCAATGACCGGAAACGACATACGCAAGCGATTTTTGACCTACTTTGCCGACAAGGGCCATACGGTGGTGGAAAGCTCGCCCCTGGTGCCCCACGACGATCCGACCCTGCTGTTTGTCAATGCCGGGATGGTCCAGTTTAAGCGGGTTTTCATGGGCGAGGACAAGCGTGGCTATGTTCGCGCGGCGACGAGTCAGCGCTGCGTGCGGGCCGGCGGCAAGCACAACGATTTGGAAAACGTGGGCTACACCGCGCGCCACCATACCTTTTTCGAGATGCTCGGCAATTTTTCCTTTGGCGATTATTTCAAAAAAGACGCCATCCATTATGCCTGGGATTTTCTCACCAAGGAGGTTGGGCTGGACCCGGAAAAGCTCTGGGTTTCGGTGTTCGAAGACGATGACGAGGCCTTCGGGCTCTGGGAAAAGGTCAAGGATCTGCCCCAGGGGCGCATTGTCCGGATGGGAGAAAAGGACAACTTTTGGGCCATGGGCGATACCGGTCCTTGCGGTCCTTGCTCGGAGATTCACATCGACCAGGGGGTTGAGGCGGGCTGCGGCAGGCCGGATTGCAAGCTCGGCTGCGACTGCGACCGTTTCCTGGAGATCTGGAATCTGGTGTTCATGCAGTTCAATCGGAGCGAGGACGGCACCCTGACCCCGCTGCCCAAGCCGAGCATCGACACCGGCATGGGCTTGGAGCGCATTGCCGCGGTCACCCAAGGGAAGTTCACCAACTACGATTCCGATCTCTTTGCCGGGATCATCGCGGCCATCGCCGCCGCCGCCGGAGTAAAATACGGAGAGGATGCCGCGGTCAACACGGCCCTGCGGGTCATCGCCGATCACAGCCGGGCCACCACCTTCCTGGTGGCCGACGGGGTGCTGCCCTCCAACGAGGGCCGGGGTTATGTGCTCCGCCGCATCATGCGCCGGGCCATCCGTTTTGGCCGCTCGCTTGGGCTGAAAAAGCCCTTTCTTGCCGGAATCACCGCGGCGGTCATCGCGGAGATGGGCGAAGCCTATCCCCATCTCCATGGGGCGCGGGAGCTTCTGGTCAAGGTGGTGTATAATGAGGAGGTGCGTTTTCTGGAAACCCTGGACCATGGCTTGGTCATGCTTCATCAGGAGATGAAGCGGTTGCAGGAGGCGGGGGAGAAGGTGGTGGCCGGGGAGTTCATCTTCAAGCTCTATGACACCTACGGCTTCCCCGTGGATATTGTCAAGGATATCGCCATCGAGAAAGGGATGCTGGCGGACGAGGTCGGATTCAACGCGGCCATGGAGGTGCAGCGCAAGCAATCCAAAAAATCATGGAAAGCCACCTCCCTTGCCGAAATGGGCCCAGGGATTCGCGCCTTGCTTGAGGCAGGGATGCGTAGCCGTTTTCTCGGCTATGAGACCCGGCATCACCGCGGGGCCATCTGCGGGCTGGTGAGCGCTGGCGGTGCCAGCCTTGAGCAGGCCGGCACCGGGGAGCAGATCTCTCTGGTCTGCCCGGAAACCCCGTTTTACGCCGAGTCCGGCGGACAGAGCGGCGATCGGGGCATGATCATTGGGCCGCAGGGTAAGGCCAGGGTGGAAAATACCGTGGCCGTGGGGGATGGGCTCATCCTCCATCAGGCCGAGGTTATGGAAGGCAGCCTCTCTCTCGGCGAGACCGTCGAGCTCAAGGTGGCGGAAGGCAAGCGTCAACGCACGGCCAATAATCATACCGCCACCCATCTCTTGCAGGCCGCTTTGCGCGAGGTGCTGGGCGAGCATGTGAAGCAGTCCGGCTCCTTGGTGAATCCGCAGCGGCTCCGGTTTGATTTCACCCATTTCTCTCCCCTCACCCGTGAGGAGCTTGCCCAGGTGGAAAAAATTGTCAATGAGGCCATCCGGGCCAATGTTCAGGTGTCCACAGCGGTGCTTGACCGGGAGGAAGCGATCCGGGGCGGGGCCACGGCCCTGTTTGGCGAGAAATACGAGACAAAAGTTCGGGTGGTTTCCGTGGGGAACATCAGCAAAGAGTTGTGCGGCGGCACCCATGTGGGCGCGACCGGCGAGATCGGCTTGTTCAAGATCCTGAGCGAAAGCGGCATAGCCGCCGGGGTACGCCGGATCGAGGCGGTTACAGGCCCCGGCGCCATGGAGCGCTTCCAGCAGATTGAGGCGCAGCTGGCCATGCTTGCGGCCAAAATCAAGTCTTCACCGGAGGAACTGGCCGGGAAACTGGAAAAAATCCTGGCCCGCCAGAAAGAACTGGAGCGTGAGGTGAGCCGGTTGACGGCGAATCTTTCCGTCAATGATCTGGAGGGCATGCTTGGCAAGGCCCAGGAGATCGCCGGGGTGAAGGTGGTTGTCGCCCAGATTGCCATGGATTCAGCAAAAACCATGCGGGAGGTCGGCGATAAGGTGCGGGATGGATTGGGCAGCGGCATCGCTGTTTTGGGCGGCGTCTTTGAAGGAAAAGTGAGTTTGCTGGCCATGGTCACCAAGGACCTGAACACCCGGTTTCATGCCGGTCAAATTGTCAAAGAAGTGGCGGCCATGGTGGGCGGCAGCGGGGGCGGTCGAGCGGACATGGCCCAGGCCGGGGGGACCATGGCGGATAAATTGCCGGAGGCACTCGCGGCGGTTCCGGGCATCATCGTCGGACAGGGAGCTAAAGCTGCCTCTTAACAATCGATACCAACAACCTGTTGGGTTCTATTTCTGTAGAAATACCCAGGGGAAAAAACGGGAAAAAAGCAACGGGAAAATGTATTGACAGGCAAAATAAATTCGATTAGAACCGTTCAATTGTTAATGAACAGGCATTCATTTCATCCGCACATACCAAGATTTTTTCATATATTAATTGTAAAGAAAAACGGGGGCCAGTAATGATTACCATCGACCTGACCATGCTCATTCAGATTGCCAATATGCTTTTGCTTATTGTCGTCCTGAATGCAGTCTTGTACAAACCGATCCGCTCGATTCTTGAAGAGCGGCAAAAGAAGATCGGTGGCCTTGATGAGGGCATTGATCAATTCAAGAAGAACACGGTGTTGCGGCTTGATGAGTTTGGCCAGAAAATGAAGGATGCCAGAATCAGGGCCAAAAAAGAGTACGAGGCTGCCAGAAATGCGGCCCTCGCCGAAAGCTCGGAAAAACTGGCTGGTATCCGCAAGGAGGTTGACGCGCAGAAAATCGGTCAGCTTGCCGAAATAGAAAAGCAGTTTGCCGCAGCCCAGTCCGAGTTGCAGGGCCAGATTTCTGGTTTTGCCAGTGAGATGGCGGGCAAGGTTTTGGGGAGGGCGCTGTAAATGAAAAATAAGAACTGGAAAAAAGCCGGAGCCGTTGCCGGAGCGATACTGATGATGTTGGCGTGCGTAGCTGTTGCCTATGCGTCTGGTGAGGCTGGCGGACACGAGGCGGGTATTCCCAAAGCAAAATGGATGGATCTTTTGTATCGGGCGTTAAATTTCGCCGCGTTAGCCTTTATTTTGGTGTTTTTTCTGAAGAAGCCTTTTTCCGAAGGCTTGAGCAGTCGGCGGGAAGGCATCAAGGATCAGCTGGAGGCCCTGGAGTCCCGCAAGGCCGAAGCAGAGCAGATGTACAAGGAAGCCGAAGCCAAACTTGCCAGGCTCGATGAGGAAGTGAACGCCATCATCACTGAGGCGGTCAAGCAGGGAGAGGCAGAGAAGGCAAAGATCATTGCCGATGCCGAGCGCAATGCCGGTGACATCAAGCGGCAGGCGGAGATGGCCGTGGCCCATGAGCTTGCCGAGGCCAAGACCAGACTGAAGGGTGAGATTGCCGAGCAGGCCGTGCTGTTGGCGGAAGAGTTGGTCAGAAAGAATATTCAGCCTGCGGATCAAAGCAGGATGGTTGAGCTGTCTCTTGATAAGGTGGGAGGTATTCAGTGAAGAACACAGTATTAGCCAAACGATACGCCAAGGCGCTGTTTGCGGTTGGCAAGGAAGGCAATGCCTTTGCGGATTTCACCAAGACCCTCAACGCCATGGCCGAGCTTTTTGTCGGCATGCCCGAGGTTGCCGATGCCCTGACCAACCCGCTCTATCCGGTTGACGCGCGGGAAAAGGTTATGGAGCATCTTCTCACCTCCATGCAGGTTTCCCAGGTTCTGGGCAATTTTTTCAAGCTGCTGGTGCAGAAAAAACGTGCGAATATCCTGCCCGACATCGCCGCGGTATTTCAGGCGATGGTCGATGCGGATAACAATATGTGTCAAGGGACGGTGGTTTCGGCCATGGAGCTGACCCCCGAACTCAGTGCAAAGGTTAAGGCAACATTGGAAAAAATAACCGGCAAGCAGGTCGTCCTTACGGCCCAGGTCGATCCGTCCATTATCGGTGGGATCGTGGCCAAGGTCGGTGATTTGGTGCTCGATGGAAGCATCCGATCACAGCTGGCTGGTTTAAAAGAATCCATTAAGGGGAGTGAATAAGACAAATGCAGATCAAAGCCGAAGAGATCAGTCAAATCATCAAGGGGCAGATCAAGGATTACGAAAGTAAAGTTGATCTGAGTGAAACCGGCACCGTAATCTCCGTTGGTGACGGTATCGCTCGTGTGTACGGGGTTGAGAAGTGCATGGCCATGGAGCTGCTGGAGTTTCCAGGCGGCGTTCTGGGCATCGCCTTGAACCTGGAAGCGGACAACGTTGGTTGTGCGCTTCTTGGTGACGTGCGGAAGATCAAGGAAGGCGACACCGTAAAACGGACCGGTCGTATTGCCGAGGTTCCCGTTGGCCCCGAAATGGAAGGCCGCGTCGTTGACGGCGTGGGTAGCCCCATCGACGGTCAGGGTCCGCTCAATGCCAAGCACAGCTCCAAGATCGAGGTTTTGGCTCCCGGTGTTATCGCCAGAAAGTCTGTTCACGAACCCTGCTACACCGGCGCCAAGGCGGTTGACGCTATGACTCCGGTTGGCCGCGGTCAGCGTGAGCTGGTCATCGGTGACCGTCAGATCGGCAAGACCGCTCTTTGCGTTGATGCGATCATCGCCCAGAAATACACCGATGTGCACTGCGTCTATGTGGCCATCGGCCAGAAAAAATCAACGGTGGCTCTGGTTGTTGAGGCGCTCCGTAAGCACGGCGCCATGGAATACACCACCGTGGTCGCAGCCTGCGCCTCCGATCCGGCGCCCATGCAGTATGTCGCCGCCTTTGCCGGCTGCGCCATGGGCGAGTATTTCCGTGACAATGGCCAGCATGCCTTGATCATCTATGACGATCTTTCCAAGCAGGCGGTCTCCTACCGTGAGTTGTCCTTGCTTCTTCGTCGTCCGCCCGGTCGTGAAGCCTACCCCGGCGACATTTTCTTCAACCACTCCCGTCTGCTGGAGCGTTCCTGCAAGGTAAACGATGCCTTGGGCGCCGGTTCCCTTACCGCCCTGCCCATCATCGAGACCCAGGCCGGTGACGTTTCCGCCTTTATTCCGACCAACGTTATTTCCATTACCGACGGTCAGGTATACCTTGAGCCCAACCTGTTCTTCGCCGGCGTTCGTCCCGCGATCAACGTCGGCCTCTCCGTATCCCGCGTAGGTGGCGCAGCCCAGGTTAAGGCCATGAAGCAGGTTGCAGGCACCCTTCGTCTGGATTTGGCCCAGTATCGCGAACTCGCCGCCTTTGCCGGCTTCGGTTCCGATCTGGATGCCGCCACCCAGGCGCAGTTGACCCGTGGCGCCCGTCTGGTTGAGATCCTGAAGCAGCCGCAGTATCAGCCGCTGCCCATGGAAAAACAGATCTGCATCCTCTTTGCCGGTACCCGCGGCTATCTCGACACCCTGCCCATTGACTCTTTGGCTGAGTATGAGCAGCAGCTCTATGCCCATATCGAGAAAAACCAGCCGAGCATCTACGATGACCTGAAAGAAAAGAAGGCCATTGATGCCGCCCTGGAAGAGAAGATCAGGACCACTCTGCAGGCTTTCGGGGAATCTTTCAAGGCTGCCAAGGGCCTTAAATAAAGGGGGTAAGGTCTCATGCCGAGCCTAAAAGATGTAAAAACAAAGATTGGTGGGGTGAAGAAAACTTCACAGATCACCAAGGCCATGAACATGGTTGCTGCGGCCAAGCTTCGCGGGGCGCAGCAGAAGATGGAGGATTTTCGTTCCTATGCCGAGAAGTTCAACGCGGCCATGGGCAATCTTTCCTCGGCCATGGATTCCGGCGCTTTTCCCCTCATGGAGAAGCGTGAGGTCAAGACCGTAGAGATCCTGGTGGTCACTTCGGATCGCGGCCTGTGCGGAAGTTTTAACGCCAATATCCTGAAGATGACCGACAAGCTCATTGCCCGGTTTGAGGCGGAAGGCAAGAAGGTTTCTCTGGTGTGCGTCGGTAAGAAGAGCGTCGGCTATTTCCGGAAAACCGGCAAGGTTCGCCAGCGGTATGTCGATTTGATGGGAACCTTCCAGATGTACAATGCCCGGACCATTGCCCAGGATATTGCCGGAAATTTTCTCTCCGGTGACAGCGATGAAGTCCGGATTGTCTACGGGCATTTCAAGAGCGTTGCCGTGCAGCGTCCGGCTGAGCAGATGTTTCTGCCCATTCAGCCGTCTGATGTGGCGGCAGCGGAGACAACCTCCTCGGCTGCCGGTTCCTATATCTATGAGCCGAGCACCGAGGAAATCATGGAAGTGCTTCTGCCGCTCTACATGAATGTCATGGTCTACCATGCCATGCTTGAAGTCAGCGCCAGCGAGCACGCCGCCCGGATGAGCGCCATGGATAACGCCACCAACGCCTGTAAGGATATCATCCATAGCCTGACCCTGATTTACAACAAGGCGCGGCAGGCTGGCATCACCGCGGAATTGATGGATATTGTCGGCGGTGCCGAGGCATTGAAGTAACCAGGTGAAATCAGGCTGATTCATTCAGCTGTCATAGATTGTCAATGTAAGTACTAGCTGAGGAGGCTTTTCAATGAGTGAAGCAAGAGTTGGTAAAATTGTTCAGGTCATTGGACCTGTTGTAGACGTTGAGTTTGAGCCGGATAACCTGCCGGAGATCATGAACGCCCTCCTGGTGACCAACAAGGGCATCAGCGACGTGGCAGGTAACCTGGTCATTGAGGTTGCCCTGCATCTTGGCGATAACGTTGTCCGCTGTGTTGCCATGGATCAGACCGACGGCCTGGTTCGCGGCCAAGAGTGCACGGATACCGGCAAGCCCATTGAGATTCCCTGCGGCGCTCCGGCCCTGGGACGGATCATGAATGTGGTCGGTCGCCCGGTTGATGGCATGGGGCCGATTGCTTCAGACAAAATGCGCACCATTCACCGTGCTGCCCCTGCTTTTACCGATCAATCCACCGAGGTGCATGTTCTGGAAACCGGCATCAAGGTTATCGACCTGCTGGTTCCCTTCCCCCGCGGCGGCAAGATGGGACTGTTCGGCGGCGCCGGTTGCGGCAAGACCGTTATCATGATGGAGATGGTTAACAACATCGCCATGCATCACGGCGGTATCTCCGTATTCTGCGGGGTTGGCGAGCGTACCCGTGAGGGTAACGATCTTTACCACGAGATGAAAGAGTCCGGCGTTCTCCCCAAAGCTGCCCTGGTTTACGGGCAGATGACCGAGCCGCCAGGAGCCCGCTCCCGTGTCGCCTTGACCGGCTTGTCCGCAGCGGAATATTTCCGTGATGAGGAAGGTCAGGATGTGCTCTTCTTCGTTGACAATATCTTCCGTTTCACCCAGGCCGGCGCCGAGGTTTCCGCGCTTCTTGGCCGTATTCCTTCGGCGGTTGGTTATCAGCCCACCCTGGCCACCGACCTTGGTGCACTCCAGGAGCGGATCACCTCCACCAACAAGGGGTCCATCACCGCAGTACAGTGCGTTTACGTACCGGCTGATGACTTGACCGACCCGGCTCCGGCCACCACCTTTGCCCATCTGGACGGCACCGTTGTTCTTTCCCGGCAGATCGCAGAGCTTGGTATCTACCCGGCGGTTGATCCTCTGGATTCCACCTCCCGGATTCTCGATCCCAATGTTTTGGGTGAAGAGCATTACCTGGTAGCCCGTGGCGTGCAGACCAGTCTTCAGAAATATAAAGACTTGCAGGATATCATCGCGATTCTGGGTATGGACGAGCTTTCCGAAGAGGACCAGACCCTTGTTACCCGTGCCCGGAAGATTCAGCGCTTCCTTTCCCAGCCTTTTACTGTTGCTGAGACCTTCACCGGCATGGCAGGCAAGTACGTCAAGGTTGCCGACACTGTCCGCGGGTTTAAAGAGATCCTGGAAGGCAAGCATGACGAGCTGCCCGAGATCGCTTTCTACATGGTAGGCAGCATTGAAGAGGCAGTTGAGAAGGCCAATAAAGAGAAGGCCACTGCTTAAGGAATTGACTGACTTGCTGGTCTCCATGGCGGGACCGGCGGGGACTTGAGGATTACCCATGGCTGAAAAATTAAAGTTGGAAGTGGTAACTCCCAAAGGGGCTGTAGTGAGCCAGGAGGTTGACATTGTGACCGCTCCTGGCTACGGCGGTGAATTTGGTGTTCTTGCCAATCATGCGCCTTTTCTGAGTACGATCAAGACAGGCGTCTTGACCTACAAGACAGGAGCTCAGGAAGAAACCCTGATGGTGAGTGGCGGTTTTTGTGAAGTGTCCAATAACAAGCTGACCTTTCTCGTTGAATCGGCGGAGCGCGGGGCGGATATCGATGTCGATCGTGCGATGCGGGCCAAGGAACGGGCGGAAAAACGGCTGGCGGAAGCGCAGGCCCAGAAGGAAAGATTTGATCGCACCCGTGCCGAGGCTGCCTTGCAGAGAGCTTTAAGTCGGTTGAAGGTTGCCGAGAGGCGCAAGGCTTCCTGAGAAGAAGGGAAACAATAGTAATAAAAAAAGCCGCTCGGCAACGAGCGGCTTTTTTTATCTGGCGATGGGTAAGAAACTCACTGCTTTTCGCTGAGATTAGCCTCAACAACAAAAGAGCCATTCGCGGTTTCGAAGGGGATGACAATAGTGGGTGCCTTGGAATAATAGGAGATTTCCACGCCTTTGCCAACGACCATGTTGGGGGTGGCCAGGTCGAACTTGTGATCGAGCTTGGCCAACTGGGCCTTGGCGCCGCCACAGATCATATTGGTCAGCTCGCCGACCGCGTCAACAACCTCATCGTCAATCTTTGCCTTGGGCTCTTCCATCAGCATGTTGGCGACAATTTTCAGGATGCATTTTTCCGAAAAACTCACGATCATGGAGCCGGTGATCTCCTCGGAGGTCATGCCGATGATGCCGGTGACCTCGCCATATGAGGTGGTGCCGTCTTTCAACCGGGGTTTTTGCGGAGTTACCTGGGTCTGCGCCATTGTTTCCAGAACATTTTTGGCGGCAGTTAAAAATGGATTGATGAATTCTGCTTTCATGAATGCTCGCTCGTGTTTTCTCTGATTATTAAAACGTATTGTTTTAGCTTGCGGGATATCCCCTGAATTGTCAAGCGCATTTGGCGCGGTGACGGCCAACTTGACAGGCATTCTTTCTCTTAGGGAAGGGCTTTTGTGACAGGGTTTTTAAGGTGGGCAATTGGCGGGAGAGAGTTTAGGCATGAAATGCTTTTGAAAACAGATTAAAATACAAAATTATGGTCTAACCAGTCGTTATTGCGATAAATATCGGTACTTGTACCGATGGCTTCAATTTTTCGGGTAGGAGGCAGTGATGGAGACAAAGGAAAGGATGAACATTTCCCGTCAATTTTCACGGGAATTGCCCGTTGCCGGGCGGATCACGAATTTTGACGAGGTTGTTTCCGGCTATGAGGCAAAGGCTGCCCAGCTTGAGGCCGAGCGTTGCCTGCAATGCAAAAAACCAAAATGCCGGGAGGGCTGCCCTATCCACAACGATATCCCCGGCTTTATCAAGCTGTTGCGGGAAGGCAAGATAGAGGAGGCGTATTGGAAAGATCGTGAAACCAACTCGCTTCCCGCCATTTGTTCGCGGGTTTGTCCCCATGAATTCCAATGCGAGGGACACTGCATCCGGGGGAAAAAGGGTGAGCCGGTGGCCATTGGCATGCTTGAGCGCTATATCGTCGACTGGATGGTGGGCAACAACAAGAATCTTCTCCAGCCCTGCGCCCTACCCAAGAATAAAAAGGTGGCCATTGTCGGTTCAGGCCCAGCCGGGATGTCGGCGGCATATTATCTTGCCCATGAAGGCTACCATTGCACGATCTTTGAAAGCCTTCCCGTTTTTGGCGGCATGTTGGCTGTGGGCATCCCGGCCTATCGCCTGCCACGTCAGGTCATTGCCGCGGAATGCGAGGCCTTGAAAAGTTGCGGGGTGACCCTGGTGCATGGAGTGACCATTGGCAAGGATAAAACCTTGCGTGAACTGCGGGAGGATGGTTTTTCCGCTGTGTTCCTCGGGCCGGGCGCTCATTTAAGCCGGAAGTTGGGCGTGGAAGGAGAAGATTTAGAAGGAGTGGTGCATGGGGTTGATTACCTGCGCAAGGTCAATGTGGGCGAGAAGTTGAATCTTGGGAAAAACGTGGTAGTGGTCGGCGGCGGGAACGTGGCCATTGACTGCGCCCGGACTGCCCTGCGCACCGGCTCTGATAATGTCTTTATCCTCTATAGGCGCAGCAAGGCGGAGATGCCTGCCTCCCAGGCTGAGATCCATCATCTGGAGGAAGAAGGGGTGCGCATCGAGATGCTGGCGGCTCCGGTTGCGATCCATGGTGAAAACGGCAAGTTGAGCAAGATCGAGTGCATCCGCATGGAGCTTGGCGCTTGTGACGCATCGGGCCGTTGTCGGCCTGTGCCCAAGGAGGGCTCGAACTTCATGCTTGCCGCCGATGCCATTATCCCTGCCATCAGTCAGGATGTGGACGTCACCGCTGGGTCTGGTCTTGATCTGGCCTTGAGCCGTTGGGGAACCTATGTGGTGGATGAGATGACCATGCAGACCTCCGAGGAGTGGGTCTTTGCGGCTGGCGACGCGGTGCTTGGGCCTCAGACAGCGGCCAAGGCCGTGTATCAGGCCAAGGAGGCTGCCGAGTCCATCAAGCGGTACCTGGAGGGCAAGGACCTCAAGGAAGGGCGTCAAGCCTTTTCCCTCGACTAATAGTTTTTCTGAAAAGAAGCGAATCAAAAGCCCCGCCGGTGGAAAACCGGAGGGGCTTTTTTGTTCAGCGGCAAATTGGTGAAGGATGCAAAACCTGTCTAGAGGTGTTTTTGCCCCGGAGAATCAATGATTGCATTTTCAAGAATGGATATCATACAATGTCAAATCGTATGTTTTACTAGAAATCCTTCGAGGGAAAACATGACAGCAAACCTGATCTGCAATGTCGCCTGCCACAATAATAAAAAGGTTCTGATTGCCGAAGATGAATCTCTCCAGCGCCATTTATTGCGTGAGTACCTTGGTGAGGCGGGATATACGATAATTGAGGCGCTGGATGGCCAGGAAGCTCTGGAAAAATTAGCCATTGACCCAGAGATTCGGCTGGTGATTACCGATCTGAAAATGCCGCGACTGGATGGCTTTGAACTGATCACCGAGATCAGGAAAAAACAGCTCCATTATATCTATATCCTGGTCCAAACGCACTGCGATGATGAGAAGTCCCTGGAAAAAGCCCTTTCTTTGGGCGCGGATGATTTTCTGAAAAAACCGGTGCGCCCGGTGGAGCTTTGCCTGCGGGTTGCAGGCGGGTTCAGGGTGCTCAATCTTGAAAAATTCGAGGAGCTTATTTTTTTTCTTACGAAACTTGCGGGGTTACAGAGCAAGGAGACAGGGAGCCATCTGGATCGGATATATCATTTTACCAGGCTTCTTGCCAGGGATCTTGCCGTCAATCTTCCGGACCTCGGACTCACCGTTGCCGTGGCGGAAGAGATAGCAAAGGTCAGCCCGCTGCATGATCTGGGAAAGGTTGGCATTTCGGTGGAACTCCTGCATAAGTCGGAAAAATTGAATCATGCGGAGGTGTGCTCCCTTCAGGATCACGCCCTGGTGGGCGGCGGCCTTATTCAGGAAGTCTACGCGCAGACCGAATCGGAATATCTTTTTCTTGCCCAGGAAATAGCGCTGCTGCATCACGAACGCTGGGACGGCAAGGGCTACCCCCACGGCCTGGCGGGCGAGAAGATTCCTCTCTGCGCCCGCATTGTTGCTCTGGCCGACGCCTATGATGCCATGACCAGCAAACGGAGTTATAGTGCTGGCTTGAGTCACGAAGAGGCGAAACAGGAGATTCTCCGAAACATTGGCAAGCAGTTCGATCCCAAGGTTGTCGCGGCCTTCCTGCGGCAGGAATCAGAGTTTGTCAGAATAAAAGAAGAATTTCTGGATACTGATTCTCCCTTATATCGGGAAATGTAAGGGAGGTTGGCCGCTTGCGGCCTTTTGTGGCAAAACGGGGGTGCCGGAATCCGCTGGATTGGGCAAGCAGCTGTCTGGTTCAGCGGTGGAAATTGCTTGCCAGGCTCAGGCTTTCGACATATTGGACTACGCCGCCGGAGATGTGGTTGGCAACGCCGGCAAGGTAGGCCTCATCTTTAAGCCGTTTTTCTTCATCCGGGTTGCTTAAAAATGCGATTTCGGTGAGGATGGCAGGCATCTGGGCGCCAATGAGCACCACAAACGGCGCTTTCTTGACGCCAAGATTGGTGACGGTGCTGAATTTTTTGTTCAGGCCGCTTACCATTTCCTCCTGAACCAATCCGGCCAGCTTCAGGGATTCGTTTATTTTTGAATTCTGCATGAGATCCAGGAGGATGGATTGCAGGTCGCTGATTTGCTTGGCCGAGGTGGCATTTTCCATGGCTGCCAGCCGCATGGCGTCTTTATTGCTGGCCAGGTCAAGGACATAGGTCTCGATCCCCCGGGCTTCATGGTTCGGGGCGGCATTCACATGGATGGAAAGGAACAGGTCGGCTTCCTTGGCATTGGCGATGGCCGTTCGTTCTTCCAGAGGGACGAAGACATCGCGGTCACGGGTGAGGATAACCTCGCAGCCAAGCTTTTCCTTGAGGATTTTGGCCACCTTAAGGGCCACATCGAGGACGATGTCTTTTTCTTTGAGACCGTTTGGGCTACAGGTGCCGGGGTCTTTGCCGCCGTGGCCCGGATCGATGACGATTTTTTTTATGCCCAGTCCCAACTGCCGCGCCAGGGTTGGGGCCTCTCCCTTGTTTGCGGAACGGCTCGTTTTTTCCTTGCCTGCGATTGTATCCTTGACGCCATGCTTTTCAGCCTTGTCCCCGGCGGCAGAGCTCATCACATCGATCACCACCCGGAAGGGATTAGCCAGAGTGAAGACCTTGTAGTCAGAGATATTGGTTTGGGTGTCCAGGACAACACGCACTGTTTTTGGGTCAAACTGGGCATTTCTGACCTGACGCAACAGGCCGTCTTCGATGGGGATGGTTTTGACGGTTTCCGGACTGAGACGGCAGTTTTCCAGATCGATGTAAATCCGGCGCGAGGAATCCTCATTGCCGGTGAGCGTCTGATGCTTGAAGGTCACCGGGCCGGTGGTCTCGACAACCAGGCGGGTGTAGCGGTTGTTGGACCAGTGGTGGATGGGCAGCACCGTGGCCATCCCGCTCTTTGCCATACTATCTTTTGGCGGCGGGTCACTGGCAATTTGCGGGGTGACGCATTTTTCTCCGAGTTCTTCTTTCGCCGGGACCGGGTCTGTCTTGGCTGCTATGTGCTTGATCTGCAGCAGTTGTTCCTGTGCTGCCGCAGCCATGTCGCCCTCGGGATAGATGGCGATGATCTTGGTGTAGGCCCGCGCTGCCTTGCCGGGGTCCTTTTTGTCGGCATGATAGATGCCGCCCAGAATAAAAAAGGCGTCGTCGGCCAGGGCATTTCCCGCATACTTTGAACTCAGTTCTTCGTAGGAGGCAATGGCTTGGTCAAGATCCTTGGCCTTGCCGCTTTGCTGGTACATGGCCTGGAAGATTTTGCCCAGCATGAACAGGGCTTTTGGGGCAGCCTGGTGATCGGGCGCGGCCTTGTATATGCTGCGGAAGGCGGTGGCGGAGGTGAGCCAGTTGTTTCGGTTCTTGCCCTTGTCGCTGGTCACCAGCTCCTGGTAATAGGCCTTGGCCTGCCCGTATTGTCTGGTGATGTCATCCTGATCCTGGTCCGGCGGCCCGGCCCAGGCCAAGGTGGTCAGCAGGCACAGCACGGCAAGCAAAAGCGGTACGCGGAGAAAACGCTTGGGTCGTGCGCCTGGTGTAAAATTACTCCGCATCGGTCAGCCTTTTGAGTTCATAGAGCAAATCCAAGGCCTCGCGGGGCGACAGGGCATCGGGGTTGATCTCCCGCAACCTGCGCGTTGCTTTCGACTCCTCCCCGCCAAACAGGGAGAGTTGGCCGGGTTGCGAGTGCTTCTTTTTTTTGGGCGAGGTGGCGATGCGCGGTTCGCCCTGCCGGTTGAATTCTCCCTGCTCGATATTATGCAATAATTCCTTGGCTCTGGCAACAACCTTGGCCGGAACCCCGGCCAGGGCGGCAACCTGAATGCCGTAGCTGCGGTTGGTGCCGCCGGGCAGCAGTTTGTGCAGAAAGATGATGGTGTCGTTCCACTCCCGCACCGCGATGTTGTAGTTCTTGACCCTGGGGTTGGTGGCGGCCAGTTCGGTCAGCTCATGGTAGTGAGTGGCGAAGATGGTCTTGACCCCGCGGCCGTTTTTGTTGACCAGCTCCTCGGCCACGGCCCAGGCAATGGAGAGGCCGTCAAAGGTGGAGGTGCCGCGGCCTATTTCATCGAGGATCACCAGGCTCCGTTGGGTCGCATTGTTGAGGATGTTGGCGGTTTCGTTCATCTCCACCATGAAGGTGGACTGGCCTCGGCGCAGGTTGTCGGAGGCCCCGACCCGGGTGAAGATGCGGTCCACCACCCCGATCTCCGCCGACGCGGCAGGCACGAAGCCGCCCATCTGGGCCATGAGGGTGATGAGCGCGGTCTGTCGCAGTACCGTTGATTTTCCTGCCATGTTGGGTCCGGTGATGATCAGGACCTCTTCGCTCTCCTGGTCAAGATGAATATCGTTGGGCACAAAGCGGCCCGGCGGCAGGACCCGCTCGATCACGGGATGGCGGCCTTCCTTGATGATGATTGCCTCGCCTGCGGTGATCACCGGTTTGGTGTAGCGGTATCGCTGGGCGGCCTCGGCCAGGCAGCAGAAAAAGTCGATCTGGGCCAGACGCGCGGCGGTGTGGAGAATCCGGGAGGAGGCCTCGGCCACCGTGGCCCGGATCGCGGTAAAGAGGCGGTATTCCAGGTCCAGGCGTTTGTTCTGGGCGCCGGTGACTTTTTCCTCAAACTCCTTGAGTTCCGGGGTGATGAAGCGTTCGGCATTGACCAGGGTCTGCTTGCGGATGAAGTCGTCGGGCACATGGGCCAACTGGCCGCGGCTGATCTCGATATAGTAGCCGAATATCTTGTTGAAGCCGACCTTGAGGTTGCCGATGCCGGTGCGCGTCCGTTCCCGGGCCTCAAGGCCGAGAATCAGCGCCTTGCCGTCGCGTAGCAGGCTGACCAGTTCGTCCAACTCCGCGTTGTAGCCGGGCTTGATCAGGTTGCCTTCCCGCAGGGTCACCGGAGCGTCCTCGCGGATGCCGGCTTCCAGCAGGGCGCGCAGCTCGGCCAGCTCGTCTATCTCCCCGAGGGAGGCCAGCAGACCATTGGCCCCGGCCAGCTTCTCTTTGAGTTCGGGCAGCTGGGCCAGGGAACACTTCAGAGCCGTGAGATCGCGGGCATTGGCCGTGCCCAGCACCACCCGGCCATTGAGGCGCTCCAGGTCGTAGACCTTGGCCAGCAGTTCCCGCAGGTCCTCCCGCAGGCGGGGGGCGAGGTAGAGCTGTTCCACCGTGTCCAGCCGCTGCCGGATGGCCTCGACCTCCTGCAAGGGAAACAGCAGGTTTTTCTTGAGCAGCCGCGCCCCCATGGGGGTTTTGCAGAGGTCAAGGGTGTCCAGCAGCGAGCCCTCCCTGACGCCGCCGGTGAGGGTCTGGGTAAGCTCCAGATTGCGGCGGGAGGACTCGTCCATGAGCAGGACGTGGTCGAATTCGATGGGGGTGAGCCGTTCGATATGGTCCAGGGCGGCTTTCTGGGTTTCCTGCAGGTAGAGGAGCAGGGAACCTGCCGCGGCAACTCCGGCTTTCAGCTCCTCGCAGCCGAACCCGGCCAGGTTGACCACCCGGAAATGCTCCAGCAGCCTCTGCCGCGCCGTTTCCGGATAAAAACCAGCGGCAGGCCGTCTGGTCAGGCAGCTGTGCGGCAGATAGGCCAGCAACTCGTTGGCCAGAGGCGAATCCTCGCCGGGCTCTTCGGGCAGCAGGATCTCCGAGGGGGCCAGGCGACCGAGTTCATCCAGCAGAGCGGCGAGATTCTCGCGTTCGCTCACCAGAAATTCGCCGGTGGAGAGATCGAGCAGGCTCAGGCCCCAGTTTTTACCCTTTTGGCAGATGGCGGCCAGATACCGGTTGTCCTTGTCATCGAGGAGCTGCTCGTCGGTGACCAGACCCGGGGTGACCACCCGGACCACCTCTCGCCGGACCACGCCCTTGGCTTCTTTCGGGTCCTCCACCTGCTCGCAGATTGCCACCTTGAAACCCGCCTTGATCATCTTGGCCAGATAAGACGAGACCGCGTGGTACGGTATTCCGCAGAGCGGCACCCGGTTCTCGTCATCCTTGCTGTTGCGGGAGGTGAGGGTGATGCCCAGGACCTTTGAGGCGGTCACGGCATCGTCGAAGAACATCTCGTAGAAATCGCCCAACCGGTAAAAAAGGATGGCGTCCTGATGCTGCGCCTTGATTTCAAGGTACTGCTGCATCATGGGGGTGATTTTTACGGAGGCGGGTGTGGTATTGGTCATGGGTTTTTCAGTGAAGATTAACGCAAAGGCGCAAAGGCAACCCGGAAGGGTAAAAACAGTAAAAACTCTGCGCCCTTGCGCCTTTGCGTTGCGGTTTAGGTATCTTTCACCGATTGATAGGTGTTTTTGCGGGAAATGTCAAGAAAAGCTCACGCAGACTGCGGGTTTGTGGGGTCCTGGGCCGTCGGCTTCCCAGAGAATCAACGTGACTGAAAGTCCGGGAGCAGCCTGGCAAAGGTGTTGTCGATGTGTTCCGGGATGGTGCGCACCTCGGCCAGCACGGTCATGTAGTTGTGGTCCCCATGCCAGCGGGGGACGATATGCCAGTGCAGATGGCTGGCTACGCCTGCGCCAGCCACCTCGCCCAGGTTCAGGCCGATATTGAAGCCGTCCGGTTGGAGGTGGCGGCGCAGGATTGTGGTGCCGCGTGTGAGCATGGCGGCCAAGGCATTGTTTTCTTCGGCGTTCAATTCGCCGATATCCGCGACATGCCTGGCCGGGGCCACCAGTAGATGTCCATTGGCGTAGGGAAAGCGATTCATGAGTACGACCAACAGCCGGTCCCGGTAAAGAACAAGATCTTCGGCGGAATGCGCCAAGTCCGGCGCAGCGCAGAAAAAACAGCCATTGCCGCCTGTCTTGCCCTCGATATATTCCATCCGCCAGGGCGTCCAGAGAGTTTTCATAGCTTGGCCTGAATTTGGTAGATTTGACCTTGCAGGGTTTCCCCGACCTCAAGAATGGCAAAGGTGCCGCCTGCTCCGGCATATCCCGTGCCGGTGAAACTGCCGGGATTGATGTAGAGAATTCCGCCGAGGCGATGGCAGACCGGTCGGTGGGTGTGGCCGTAAACAATGCAGTCCGCTTCCGGAAAGACTTCGATCAGGCGTTGTTCAAAATCATAGGTGTTGCCTGCCCGATGGATCAGGCCGATGGTAAAGCCGCCCACCTGTATTTCCTTGTGGCTCGGCAGGTGCTGGCAGGCCATGGCCGAGCACATATTGCCGTGCACCGCGTACACCTCCTTGCCGGGAAATACCGTAAGTATTGCCGGATCGGTGAGGTCTCCGGCATGGAGGATAATGTCCGCGTCATGGAAGCAGGCCTCCGCGATCTTTTTGAAGGTCTCGGTGGGGCGGGCAAGATGCGTATCGGAAAGGATGCCAATCTTCACAGGATTCATAGTCTGCGTGGGGTCAAGCACTATAGGAATCGTCAGGGACTTCGAATATCTTAGTGTAGCCGAGATGGACCACAAATCTCAAGTGGAGAAAAAAGAGACTCGGTCGGCAGGCAACCCAGGAAAAGTTTACGGGGTTAGGAGGGGTTGCAGCACCGCTTCGGCCTGGGCTGTCGAGATTCCTGCGAGAATAAGGCGTTTGTCGCGGCTGGCTTCGCCGCTGGCAAGGGTCACGGTCGCCTTGGGAATCTTGAAAAGCTTGGCGAAAAATTCGATGACCGCTGCGTTTGCCTTGCCATCCACCGGGGGAGAGGTGATGCAGAGCTTGATCGCATCGCCGTGGAGACCGGCGATGCGGGTGCGGGATGCTTTGGGCACATGGATGGACAGGGGCTGACCGCGGCGCCGTCAGCCTGCTCCCGCAGATAGGTCATAGGGGCGATTCGTCGGGATTGAAGCGAGCCGTTTTTTTCTTGGCGTCTGCCAGGCTTCCGGCGAAAGAGATCGCCGGTTCGTGGGCTTCCAGCGGATCTTCAAGACTGAAGGACATGTCGCCGTCAAGATCGGGGAGGACCGGGTCTGCTTCCTCGTCCTCATCCATGACCAGCATGTCTTTTCGGGCGGAAAGCGCCGAGGGCAGGGAAATTTCCGGGGAGGAAAAATCGTCGTCCGCGTCTGCGGCCAGGCTTCCCATCCCGCTGTCCGGGATATCGATCTTGACGTAGAGGTCCGCCAGGTCTGCTTCCTCGGCAGCGACCTGGCTGTTGCTCTGCCGCTGCTGCCGACTGGGTGCCGCTTCGGCCATGGCGCTGGTCGTCCGGGGATCAGAGCCATAGATTCTGCCGCGCCGGGGTTCCTGCTGGCGAGTCGAGGCGCTGAAATGCTCCGTCGCCCTGGCATTGTCGGCAAGTTCCGTATCCAGCAGGTGCAGGCAGGATTTCAGTTGCTGGCGCAGATCATCCCGGGTCTGTTCCCGAAGGGCTTTCAGGTCGTCGATCTTCCCTTTCAGTTCGGCAATCTCGCGATTGGCTTCTTCCCGCCGCAGATGCGCTTCTTCCTGGGCCTCAGCCACGGTGGCTTCCGCCTCTTCCCGGCTTTTTTCCTTCATCCCGTCGGCGACATTTTGGGCTGCGATGATGGCGCTCTGGAAGGATTTTTGCTGATTCTGGTAGGTGGCCAAATCCTTTTCCATGGTTTCCAGACGGCCTTTGAGTTTCTGGTTTTCTTCGGAAACCGTCTGGAAAGCTGCGGCGATTTTTTCCAGAAAATCGTCCACCTCTTCAACATCAAAACCGCGAAAACGGACATGGAACTGTTGGGACTGGATGTCTTGCGCTGAGAGTATCATGCCGGCTCCTTATGTGTGCCTCAAAACTTCATGACCCCATGCTGCTTGCCAGGTGCTGCAAGGTGGGAACCAGAAAGCTCCGTAAGAAAATCAGGGCGAGAATAAGAATCATGGGAGAAAGATCGAGCCCGCCGCCAAAAATCGGCACGACCCGGCGGATGCGGGAGAGTACCGGCTCGGTGATCTCGTACAGAAAACGGACAATGGGGTTGTAGGGGTCGGCATTCACCCAGGAAATGATGGCTCGGCCAATGATGACCCACATGTAGGCGCTCAAGGCAAAGTCCAACAGAGTGGCTAGGGCGCCTAGAAAATTACCGATGACAAACATAACACTCCTCTTTGGTTGAACAAAAAATATGCAACCGGGGGTTGCGCTGCTACACAAAAAATCCCGGTCAGGTTACAGATTGATGATGCGTTCAGCCACGGCGACAATCTCCAGGCTGGCCTTGCTGTCCGGTGCGCCCAGCAAAAAAGGCCGCTGCTGGCGGATGGCCATGGAGACACTTTTGTCCTGGGGCATGGTGCCCAGGGCCAAGGGAGTGATTTTCAGAAAACGTCCCAGCACCATGCTCATATTGGCGAAGACATCCTGGCCTTCTTTTTTGGATTGTACACTGTTTACCAACAGGTGGAAGCGCTTTCTGTCGTGGCGGGAATGGAGCACCTTGATCAAGGCGTAGGCGTCGGTGAGCGAGGTCGGGTCCGGGGTCAGAATGACGATGTTTTCCTGGCTCCAGGTGTTGAACCAGAGTACCGAGTCGCCGATTCCGGCCGCGGTGTCGATCAAGACATAATCGAAGCGGTCGATGATCTCTTCCAGGCTGCTGGTGAGAAGGGCCTGTTCTTCGTACGAGAGGTTGGCCATCTCCGGCACGCCCGAGCTGGCCGGCAGGACATGAAACTTCGGGTTGATCTCCACCAGGGAGCTTGCCAGGTCGCGCCCCTCTTCGATGGTTTCCCGAATGGTGTGGCGGACGTTGAGCCCCAGCACCACATCGACGTTGGCCAGACCCAGGTCGCCGTCGATGAGGAGGACGGATTTGCCTTTCTGGGAAAGGGCGGTGGCCACGTTGACCGAAAAGGAGGTCTTGCCGACCCCGCCTTTGCCGCTGCTGATACAGATGATTTTCGGAGAGCGCTTGGTTTTCGCGGTCATGGACGATTTTCCTCTGCAAAAAGCTGTAAGTGTGACGACCCTCTCAACAGGAGGTCCGTTAAAATAGGCAACAAATTATGCAGCCATCCCGGCTGCACGCGAGGCCTTCCGCGGCTGCATCCACAGTTGGGCGCGTTCCTCCACCGTTACCTGGCAGGAATCCTCGGAGCGGACAGCGGCGCTTTGGCAGATGGCATCGCTGCCCATCTTGGCGGCGCGGGCCAGCTCGGTTTCGGCCAAAGTCAGAAGCTGCTCTGTCGCCATGGTCTCATAGGCATGGCAAACGGCGATTCCCAAGGCCAGGCTTGCACTCTTGGTGGAAGCGGCGTTGCGCAGAATGGTCCGAATTTCTTCCGCCCGCTTTCTTGCCTTGCCCACCGTGGTGCCCGGCAGGATCAGGGCCAGGCCGTCTTTTTGGAAGCCGGAGAGCAGATCCCCCGGATGCAGGCAGGGAGTAAGCGCAGCTGCCACTTGGCCAACCAGGGCGCTGGCGGCCCCGGAAAGCCTGATCAGGACAAGGGCGCATGGCAGTCTGGTCTGCTGGACCTGGGCAAGCTCCATTGCCAGTTGTTGGCGGAGCCAGGCGAGATCTGGGAGCTTTTCCTTCGCGTGGCCCACCGCTACCGAGCGGGATTGGTCGGGAAAAGGCAATCCCGCTAGGGCCGAAGTCACATCGGCCGCGGGAATGTCGTTGTCGATAATGAGCAGGCCCAGAAGCTGGGATGTTTTACCGGTGAGCCTGATGGCACGGACAGGGTGCTGGCTGGCCTGGTCCTCAAGGCTGCGGTAGAGCGGCGCGGTATCCGAGGGGGCCTTCCTGCTCATGCCACCCTGCTGCCCGGAGCGACCGGGCCGGAAAGCGCGGAAAGCACCAGCCGGTCGCCGTCCTTGGCGGCCAGGACCATGCCGTGGGAGGCCACGCCCATCAATTTGGCGGGTTTGAGGTTGGCGACGATGATCACCTGGCGGCCCACCAGCTCTTCCGGCTGGTAATGCTGGGCAATGCCCGCGACAATGGTGCGCTCCTCCGGGGCCTTGACCGTCAGCTTGAGGAGGCGGTCGGACTTGGCGATCTTTTCTGCGGCGATGATCTCCGCCACCCGCAGTTCCAGTTTCTGGAAGGCATCGAAGGTGACAAGGCCCTCGGTCTCCGGCGCAGTCTCCGCAACGGGTTTTTTTTCGGTGCTCGGTTCTTTCATGGCTTTGGTTTTCTGCGGTTGTGGTTTGTCTTTTTCTTCCCGTTGCAGCCTGGGGAAAAGCTGTGCTCCGGGGGTTATGGCTGCGCCGGGTATGAGCCGACCCCAGGCCCCGCAGTCGGTCAGATTGTTTTCGCCCGCTGTGCCGAGAGCCTCGGCCATCTTGGCTGCGGTTTCCGGCATGATGGGGCGCAGGGTCAGGGTGATGAGCCTCAGCGTCTCCAGCAGGGTATACAACACCGTGCCAAGTTGGGCAGCCTGTTGCGGGTCCTTGGCCAGCTCCCAGGGCTGGGTGCTGACGATGTATTTGTTGGCCCGGCTGATCACCTCCCACACCGCAGCCAGGGCCCGGTGGAAGGCAAAATGGTCCAGGTGTTCGCGGTACTGGGTCAGCATGGCCAGGGCCGCTTCGGCAAGTTCACTGTCCTGGGCCGAGGGCGTGCCCGACTGGGGCACAACGCTTGCTGCGAAGTTCTTCACCATGGTCAGCGAGCGGGAAAAGAGATTGCCCAGGTCGTTGGTCAGGTCGGAGTTGTGCCGGGCCACCAGGGCCTCGTGCGAAAATCCGGCGTCCAGGCCGAAGGACATCTCGCGGAGCAGGAAGTAGCGCACCGAATCCGGGCCGAATTCCGCCACCAGCTCGCCTGGCCGCACCACATTGCCCAGGCTCTTGGACATCTTGGTCTCGTTCATGTTCCAGTAGCCGTGGACATGCAGCCGCTGGAACGGTTCAAGCCCCATGGCCTTGAGCATGGTGGGCCAGTAGATGGCGTGGGGCTTGAGGATATCCTTGGCGATGACATGCTCGGCTGCGGGCCAGTAGCGGGCAAAATCCGGGCCTGCCGGGTAGTCCAGGCCGGAAAGGTAGTTGATCAGGGCGTCGAACCAGACATAGGTGACAAAACGGTTGTCAAAGGGCAGGGGGATGCCCCAGGTGAGTCGGGTGGTGGGCCGGGAGATGCAGAGATCCTCCAGGGGCTCCTTGAGAAAGGAAAGCACCTCGTTGCGGTAGCGCTCCGGGGTGATGAATTCCGGGTGCTTGCTGATATGGTCGATGAGCCACTCCTGGTACTTGCTCATCCGGAAAAAATAATTCTGCTCGCTGATTGGATCCGGTTCGGTGAGATGATCCGGGCACTTGCCGTCCACCAGCTCTTTTTCGGTGAGGAACTGTTCGCAGCCCTTACAGTAGAGGCCGGTGTATTCGCTGAAATAGATGTCGCCCTGGTCATACACCTGCTGGAGGATGGCCTGCACGACAGCCATGTGCCCTTGGTCCGTGGTGCGGACAAAGGTATCCGGCACGATGGCAAGCGACGGCCAGGCCGCCCGGAACATGGCGCTGATTGTGTCCACGTACTCCTTTACGGAAACCTCGGCGTCCGCCGCGGCATGGACGATCTTGTCGCCGTGTTCGTCGGTGCCGGTCTGGAAGCGGACATCCTTGCCCAGCAGCCGCTGGTAGCGGCAGACGGCATCCGCCACCACGGTGGAATAGGCGTGGCCCAGATGGGGTTGGGCGTTGACGTAAAAAATCGGGGTGGTGAGGTAATACGCGGTCATTGGGCAGACCCTTCGGGGGCTTTGTGATGTTTGGGTCTTTTTCTTCTGGGTGGAGCTTCCGCCTCAGGGGGTTGGACCGGGGCTTGACCTTGGACGGGTTGCGTCGCTCTGGCTTGGCTCCATTCTTCCTTGGTGAGAATGATATTTCTTTCATGGCCGTCCACCCAGGAGACCTCGAGGGTTTCCTCCAGGGGGTTTACCTTGACAATCTTGTAATTTTTCTCGCCTACGGTGATGGCCTTGCCCGGTTTGGGCATCGTCTTTCGTATGGCGTGGTAGGTGTCGTACTCGTAGGTGAGGCAGCAGAGCAGCCGGTTGCAGATGCCGGAGATCTTGGCCGGATTGAGCGGCAGCCCCTGTTCCTTCGCCATCTTGATGGAAACCGGGGCAAAATTCTTGAGATACGACGAGCAACAGAGTTCCCGGCCGCAGCAGCCCAGACCGCCGATCATCTTGGTTTCGTGGCGGACCCCGACCTGGCGGATCTCCACTCTGGTGCGGAATTCCTGGACCAGATCCTTGACCAGCTCGCGAAAATCAACCCTGGTGTCGGCGGTGAAGTAGAAGATGATCTTGCTGCCGTTTAAAAAACGTTCCACCTTGATGAGCTTCATGGGCAGGCCATGGGTGCCGATGAAGCGGGTGCAGACGGCAAAGGCCTCCTGTTCGCGTTCGAGCAGGCGGGCGAATTTTTCTGTTTCGTCCCGGGTTCCACGGCGGACGATGAGGTGGCTGCCCAAGCCTTCCGGCGTGGTTTTTCCAGGGCAGGGCAGGGTTCGGGCGTGGACCATGGCCGGCTCCATGCCGTGTTCGGTCTGGGCCATGACCAGCTCATCGATCTTGAGGTTCTGGATGCGGGAGACGGCGGAGAAAAACTGGTCCCCTGGCCGGAACTGAATGGTGTAGCAGGTTTCCGGCGCATTGTGCTGGTCTTCATGCACCAGCTCTTCAGGGGGTGTTTCCGGGGTTTCGTTCATGTATCGCGCTCAAACAGCCAGCAGGCTGCAAAATAGTAATGTTTACGGAGGGTAGATGCAAATGTTTTGCAGCGCCGTTTCGCTGTTGCCACCTCTGCGAGGAAGAGGTCTGCGAAGTGTGCTGTTGCACACGAGCAGGCCGATGACAAAGCAGAGGTGGTGCTACGGAACATTTGCAAAAGGCGATCATACCATTAAAGGAGGCCAAAGAAAAGTACTTCGCACACTGCGGTGGGGTTGCAGTTGCGGGCCAGTTGTTTCCGGGCCGCCTCAAGCAGCCGCAGTTTTTCGGAGAGCTGGCTGCCGGACCAGCGGCGGCAGGCAACCGGAAAAATTGGGCGAAGATCGTGGTTGATAATCTTGTCTGGCGCGCCATGGCCGAAAAGGAGCAGATCATGGAGCCAGGTGGCGAGCAGCTCCAGGAGTTCGCTCAAGTCTTCCTTGAGCTTGGCGGCTGTTTCGGCAAGTTCGCCCAGGGTCTGGATCGCCGCCGGGGTATCCGGCTCAAGCCGCAGCAGGTTGTCGACAATTTCTCGGCGCAGACCCAGCAGATCTTTGACCAAGAGGAGTCTGGCGCGGCCCAGGCTGCCTTCGGCCATGGCCGCTAGGGTGGCTGCGCTTTCCGGCTCTATGCCTGCTTCCTGGGCCAGGATGTGCGCCACCTCTGTCTGGGGAAGCGGGAAAAAAGGCACGGTCTGGCAGCGGGAAAGGATGGTGGGCAGAATACCGCCCGCCTCGTCGGCGGTGAGAATAAGCATGGTCTGGGCGGGCGGTTCCTCCAGGGTTTTGAGCAGGCTGTTGGCCGCCTCCCGCCGCATGGTGTGGATATCGCAGAGCAGCGCTACCCGAATCTTTGCCTCCAGGGGAGGGAAGGCCAAGGCTTTTGTAAGTTCGCGCACCTGATTGATCTTGATGGCCGCGCCTTCCGGCTCAATGACGATGAAATCCGGGTGGCTGCCGGAACGGAACTTGATACAGGATGGGCATTGCCCGCAGGGTTCGCGGCCTTCCAGCCTTTGGCAATTGAGGGCGGCGGCAAAGGTTTTGGCCAAGGTCTTTTTGCCAACCCCCATGGGGCCTTTAAAGAGAAAGGCATGGGCCAGCCGGTCTTGCTCTACGGCGCGGCGCAGCAATTTTTTTGCCTTGTTCTGCCCGATGATTCCGGCAAAACAAAGGGGCATGGTTTGCTGAAGTTGTTTCATGCCCGTATCATAAAGGCGCAGGGGAAAAGGCGCAAGGTGAAAGGCGCGGGCCGCAAACGGATGGCGAAGCCGGGCACCTTTCAGTCCGTCGGGGCAGGGCGATTTCTGATGACCTTCTGGACTGCCTCGATGATCTCGGAAGATTCCGGGCCTTTGCGGATCACCAGATCGGCGCCGGCAGCCAGGGCCTGCTGCTGGACCTCGGGGCGCTCATCTGCGGTAAACAGCAGAAGCTTCACCTCGGCGCAATCCGGGTGGCGGCGGATTTCCTTGCAGATTTCAATGCCGGATAGAAGCGGCAGAATGTAGTCAATCACCGCCACCGCTGGTTTCTCGGTGAGGATCAGGTTCAGTCCTTCCTGGCCGTTTGTCGCGGGAAGGGGGATGAACCCGGCCTTTTGTAACAGACGGCTGTAAAGCCTCAAGATAACGGGGTTGTCGTCGACGATCACGACCTTGTGCGGGGCAATGGCCTCGCCGGCTGTTTGCGGTTCGCTGAAATCCTGAAGGACCAGCAACTCATCCCCCCGATGCAGGGAGAGTTCCGCTCCGGGAAAAATGGTGTCCTGCCCGGCGCGGCGCAGGCCGAAGATGCGGGTGCCCATCTGCCGGGAAACTTCCTCGATGGTGGCTCCGGCCATGCTCGACCCCTCTTGCACCTCAATCCACTGACTGACAAGGGGTTCCTTGTTCGCCTGTCTGCCCGTGGCGACAAGAAGGGCATCGGCAATCCTGGTTCCGGCCGAGGCAAAGGGAGAAATGACATTATCGGCGCCTGCCCGGAGGATTTTATGCTCCGAGGAAAGATCTTCGGCCCGGGAGATGATGTGCAGGGTGGGGTTGAGTTCACGGGCGGACAAGACCACAAAGAGGTTGTCCGGGTCTTTGTTGAGCAGGGAGATCAGGCCAATGGCCGATTTGATCCCGGCCGCCCGCAGCGTTTCTTCATGGGTGGCGTCGCCGTGGATGTGGAGATGGCCCTGATCCGCGATGTGCTGGCAGTGTTCCGCCGAATTTTCGATGATCACGAAATCAACCTGGTTGGCCTTGAAATGTTCCGCCGCCGCCGCGCCCACTCGCCCATAGCCGCACAGGATAAAATGTGACTTGAGCTGGGCAATCTTCTTATTCATCTTTTTTCTCTCCTTGCCTCCGGTCCAGACCGTTTCCATGACGGAGCCGACCAGGGCATGACTGGCAAAGGCCAGGCCGCTAAAGCCCATGATAATATATCCCATGGTGAAAATTCGGCCGGTATCGGACAGTGGTCGCACCTCCCCGTAACCGACCGAGGTCAGGGTGATGACCGACATGTACATGGCTTCGATCAGGGTGAAGCCTTCAAGCCCCATATAGCCCAGGACGCCTACCAGGAGGAAGGCGAGAATGGCTGTCAGGGTCCAGATAATTCGATGGGTTTTCACGGGCAGAACCTGGGGCGAAGGATGGTCACCGCAGGAGCAGAGCCGGGCAGTACTGTTGGTGGAGCGGTCGATTTCATTGAATTCTTGTACCGTGCCTTGTCGGCTTCGTCAAGCAGCAGGAGGGGATTTGAGGAAAAAGTTCTTTTTGTCGGGGCAACGCAATTTCCTGCGGAAAAAAGTGTGGTTTAGTGATAGGTTGGGGCTTGTTTGTTTTCTGCTGCTACTGTGCCTACACACTTTTAGGATAAAACCATGGGAACGAGAGTCCGTCAGTTGTACCGCGCCATTGATGGCAACCGTGAATACTGTTTCAATATCGAAAGCACTGTCCCCCTGAACGGGCAGGAGTTGAGCAATCTCAAGCTGCTCCTGGCGGACGGCTTTTTGGCCGAAACTGTCACCGAGACTCCCAATCTTGCTGGCGACAGAGTGGTGGAGCTGGGACCGCGGCTCAATTTCGCCACGGCCTGGTCGTCGAATCTGGTCTCCATCTGCCGGGCTATCGGCCTGGACTCGGTGACCAGGGTGGAGCGCTCCCGCCGCTTTCTGGTTCCGGCGGGCGATGATCTTGCGCTCTTTGTCGCCGCCAACCACGACCGGATGACCGAGTGCCTCTACCCCGCGTCGCTCACCACCTTTGAAACCGGGGTGACCCCGGAGCCGGTGTATGAAATCGACCTCATGAGCCAGGGGCCGGACGGGCTGCTGGCCATCCCCGGCATCTCCATGGACGAGTGGGACCGGAATTTCTACTACGACTACTTCGTCACCAAGCACAAGCGCAACCCCACCATCGTCGAGATCATGGACCTCAACAACGCCAATTCCGAGCATTCCCGGCACGGGTTTTTCAGGGGCACGCAGATCATCGACGGCGTGGAGCAGAAGGCAAACCTCTTTCAACTGGTCACCGACACCCTCACCGCCCACCCCAAGGGCAGCGTCATCGCCTTTAAAGATAACTCCAGCGCCGTTGAGGGCCACAAGCTCACCACCCTCATCCCCGACGAGCCCGGGGCGCCGTCCCCACTCTCCGCCCAGGAGGTGGTCTACCATGTGCTGCTTACCGCCGAGACCCATAACTTCCCCACCGGGGTCGCCCCGTTTCCCGGAGCCGAGACCGGCACCGGCGGCCGAATCCGCGACGTGCAGGGCACTGGTAAGGGCGGTTTTGTCATGGCCGGAACCGCAGGCTACTGCGTGGCCAATCTCCACATCCCCGGCTATGACCTGCCCTGGGAGAACCGCTACGACTGCCCGGACAACCTCGCTTCGGCCCTGACCATCGAGATCGAGGCCAGTAACGGCGCCTCGGATTACGGCAACAAATTCGGCGAGCCCCTGATCCTGGGCTTCACCCGCTCCTTTGACCTGCGCCTGGACGATGGCGAACGCTGGGGCTTTTTAAAGCCCATCATGTTCACTGCGGGCGTCGGCCAGATTGATGCCAGGCACACCGCCAAGGCCAAGGAGGAAAAGGGCATGCTCATCGTCCAGGTGGGCGGCCCGGCCTACCGGGTCGGGTTTGGCGGCGGGGCCGCTTCCAGCATGCTGCAGGGCGAGAATGTTTCCGAGCTGGATTTTGACGCGGTCCAGCGCGGCGACGCTGAGATGGAGCAGAAGATGAACCGGGTGATCCGGGCCTGCAACGAGATGGGCGACAAGACCCTGATTGATGTGATCCACGACCAGGGCGCGGGCGGCCCGGCCAATGTTTTGAAGGAGTTGGTGGAAAAATCCGGCGGCCGCATTGAGATCCGCAACATCCGGGTGGGCGACCCCACCATGAGCGTGCTGGAGATTTACGTGGCCGAGTACCAGGAGCGCAACGGCTTTTTGATCCGGCCCGAAAATATCGCCAGATTCCAGGCTATCTGTGCGCGGGAAAAGGTTGTCTGCGAGGTGTTGGGCGAGGTGACCGGCGATCTCCGCTTTGTGGTGCATGACAGCCAGGACGGCTCCACCCCGGTGGATATCGAACTCAATGAACTGCTGGGCAATGTGCCGATCAAGACCTTCAGCGACCACCGGCGCGCACCGGGGCTCAAGCCCCTGATGGTGCAGGATATTAGCGTGAAAGATGCCCTGCACAATGTCCTGCGTCTGGTTTCCGTGGGTTCCAAGCGGTTTCTCACCAACAAGGTGGATCGGGCTGTGACCGGCCTGATCGTGCGGCAGCAATGCTGCGGCCCCTTGCAGCTGCCGGTGAGCGACGTGGCCGTGCTGGCCCAGAGTCATTTTTCTAAGTCCGGGGTGGCCACGGCCATCGGCGAGCAACCCATCAAGATGCTGGTCAACCCCGCAGCCGGGGCGCGGATGGCGGTGGGCGAGGCCCTGACCAATCTGGTCTGGGCCAAGGTGGTAGATTTGGAGCAGGTGAAATGCTCTGCCAACTGGATGTGGGCTCCCAAGCTCGAAGGCGAGGGCGCGGCCATGTACGACGCAGCCCTTGCCATGCGCGAGGCCATGATAGCGGTGGGCATTGCCGTGGACGGCGGTAAGGACAGTCTTTCCATGGCCACCAAGGTGGGCAGTGAAACGGTCAAGTCGCCCAGGGAGCTGGTGATCTCGGTCTACGGGGCCGTGGCGGATATTGCCAAGGTGGTGAGCCCGGACATCAAACAGCCCGGCAGCAGCTTGCTTCTGGTCGATCTGGGCGGCGGCAAGAACCGGCTCGGCGGCACGGCCCTGGCCCAGACCCTGGGCCAGCTCGGCAACGAGTCGCCGGATATGGATAACCCTGCTCTGGTGAAAAAGGCCTTTTGCGCGGTGCAGGAGCTGATCGACAAGGGGCTGATCGCCGCAGGCCACGACCGCAGCGACGGCGGGCTCATCGCCACCGTGCTGGAGATGGCCTTTTCCGGCAATTGCGGCCTGGGTCTGGCCCTGAACGGCTCAGCCACCGCCATTGAAGCCCTCTTCAGCGAAGAGCTGGGGCTGGTGCTGGAATGCGTGGTCGGGCAGGAACAGGCAGTGCAAGATATTCTCGGCAAGGGTGGAGTCGCTTGCGTGTCGCTCGGGAAAACAACACCGGCCAAGGATATCCAGATCAGCTATAACGGGGCAATGGTGCTTAGCGAGGACATGCGGCTTCTCCGCCAGTGGTGGGAAGAGACCAGCTACCAGCTGGAGCGGCTCCAGATCAAACCCGGATGCGCCGATGAGGAAAAGAAAAATATCTACGACCGTAAGGGGCCGACCTACCGCTTAAATTTCACCCCGGCAAAGACCGCAGCCGAGGTGCTGGCGAAAACGAACAAACCCAAGGTCGCCATCCTGCGCGACGAGGGCTCCAACTCCGACCGGGAGATGAGCTCGGCCTTTTACGCCGCCGGGTTTGAGCCCTGGGACGTGACCATGACCGACCTGCTGGACGGGCGCATCACCTTGGACGGCTTCCGGGGCCTGGCTGCGGTGGGGGGCTTCTCCTACGCCGACGTGCCCGAATCCGCCAAGGGCTGGGCCGCCACCATCCTCTTTAACGACCGGCTCAAAGCCATGTTCCAGGCCTTTTACGACCGGCCCGACACCTTTACCTTAGGGATCTGCAACGGCTGCCAGCTTTTCGGCCTGCTGGGGCTGGTGCCCTGGCAGGGGCGGCTCCCGGCTGAGCAACAGCCCCGCTTCATCCACAATCTTTCAGGTAGGTTCGAGTCGCGCTGGGTCACGGTCAAGGTGCTGAACAGTCCGGCCATGATGCTCAAGGGCATGGAGGATCTGACCTTCGGCATCCACGTGGATCACGGCGAAGGCTTCCTCCATTTCCCCGATCCTGCCGTCAAGGCAGAGGTGCTGGCAGGCAATCTCGCCACTCTGGCCTATGTGGACGACGCAGGCCAGCCCACCGAGGCCTATCCCCTCAATCCCAACGGCTCGCCCGGCGGCCTTACCGGCCTCTGCTCGCCCGATGGCAGGCACTTGGCCATGATGCCGCATCCAGAACGGGCCTTTCTGCCCTGGCAATGCCACTGGCTGCCGGAAGAGATGAAACAGCTTGAGGTCTCGCCCTGGCTGAGGATGTTTCAGAATGCCTATGAGTGGTGCATGAAGTAGCCCTCTTGATAGGGCGCCGGAGGATGCTTAATACACGTCTTCATGCGTGCCGACATTGATCAGGATGATGCTCTGCTCATGGATAATGAACTCTAGGGTAATGCGGTAGCGGGTCGTGATTGAAACGGAGTGCAATCCCTGTAGTTTGCCGGAAAGCGGGTGGAGCCGCAGAGAAGGGTGGAAGGGATTCAATTCGAGGAGTTGCAGGGTTTTCGCGTACTGATTGAGCAGGTTTGGATGTTTCCGGGCAAAGGCCGTGGCCCGTTTGATATAGCTCCGCGGATAGAGAATCTTATAAGCCATCTTTGATCCGTGTTAGGTGATCAGCAACGCTTTCAATGATGAAGTTATTTCCTTTCAGGTCCGCCTGCGCTTCAAGCAAGGCCGCTTCCAGTTCGCATTCGCGTAAATATTGGTAGTGGGCCATCTCCATCACCACATATTGCTTCTTGCCACGCACCGTGATGGCCGCCTCCGGCTCGCCGGCAAGACATCCCCGGATGGAGGCAATCCCCTTTGTTTTCAGTTCATTCGCTGTAATGGTTTCCATGTGTAATCTCCCTGTAGTGCTGTTCCTCTTTTAGTAATGCTATTGTACGCACCATTGATCATGCTGTCAATAGTGCTTTTCCACCGCTGACAACGAGAAGCCGGTTAAGCAAAAAGTGGTGGTTGTCCATGAAGATGTGAGGTGGGTCGTCAATAGTGGACACGAAAATTCTACGCCACTTTTTGTAGTTGATAAAACCGGCGCTCAGAGGCAGCCGGGGAAAGATAACCAAGTTTTTTCTGTTTTCTTTGGCGGTTATAAAAGATCTCAATGTATTCCTGAATATCTTGCATCGCCTCCTGCCGGGTCTGGTATCGCCGGTGAAAGGTCAACTCGGTTTTCAGGGTGCCCCAGAAGCTTTCCATGGGGGCGTTATCATAACAGTCGCCCCTGCGGCTCATGGAGGATTGCATCTTGAACCTTTGCAAAAGCTTACGGTACTCCTTTGAGCAGTATTGGCTGCCACGGTCCGAGTGATGAATAAGTCCAACAGATGGCCGTTTGACGGCCACCGCCTTGAGCAGAGACTGGCTCACCAGATTCTTGGTCATCCTGTTGCTCATTGCGTAGCCGACAATTTCGCCGGTACAGATATCTTTGTGCCCGGCCAGATAAAGCCACC
>Ga0334722_10001188_pt1 | contig 33674 bp, 33 predicted proteins | sample C3_bottom_MG_FD_207210 | JGI IMG/M metagenome (GOLD analysis project Ga0334722, IMG submission 207210) | Sediment microbial communities from Yellowstone Lake, YNP, Wyoming, USA - C3_bottom | ecosystem: Environmental > Aquatic > Freshwater > Lake > Sediment | place: USA: Wyoming | collected... | reverse complement strand
TCACCGCGGTCTTGCCGCGAAGCGCCGGGACCTTCTTGATGTCCCGTGTCAGCACCTCCTCCATCGAACGGGCCGTGTCGATGACGAACTCCATCTCGTCGACGCGGAAATCGGCAAGGCCCAGCACGTGCCGGCGTTTCCATTCCATGGCGTCATTCCCCCTTTGCCGGTGTGGATTCGTTGAGCAGGACCTTCCAGTCCTCCCGGCTCCCCTGGACCATCACGTCGACGGTCTCGTTCCGGGAGGTGGGGACATTCCGGCCGACGTAATCCGCGCGGATGGGCAGTTCCCGGTGCCCCCGGTCGATCAGGACCGCCAGCTGGATGTTCTTGGGTCGGCCGAAGTCGATCAGCGCGTCCATCGCCGCCCGGATCGTCCGTCCCGTGAACAGCACGTCGTCCACGAGGATGACTTTCTTCTCGTCGATCGAAAACGGGATTTCGGTGCGCTTCAGGCGCGGCTGGTATCCGGCGCGCGACAGGTCGTCCCGGTAAAGCGTAATGTCCACGTAGCCGGCGGGAACGTCCAGCCCCTCGATGGCCCGGATCTTCTCCTGGATGAATTTCGACAGCGGCACGCCTCCCGACATGATCCCGACCAGGACGAGATCCTCGGCTCCCCTGTTTTTCTCCAGGATCTCGTGGGTCAGGCGGGAGAGGACCCGCTCCATTCCCTTGGCGTCCAGGATGACTTTCTTGCTCCCCTTTTTCATCGCGCTGGTCCCTCCGGATGTGGCTGTAAACGGGTTATTAAGGGCAAAAAAAAACCTCCCCGCAAGAGAGGGGAGGCGGCGTGGTCGTCAACGATTGCACATCCTTTGCTAACCTCACGGGATTAGCTTAAAAGGTCGAGAAGAATATTACCCCGGTCAAAGCCTCCCCGTCAACAGGATTCGCGGGAACCCTCAATGCAGCACGTGCCCGATGCGGCCCCACCGCACCAGTTCGGGATAGCGCCAGACTTCGGTCCAGCGGACGTCGCGGCTCCAGTCGACGGAAAAGTAGATGAACATCGCCTTCCCGATCACCGCATCCAGGTCGACGAACCCCCAGAACCGTGAGTCGTAGGACCGGTCGCGGTTGTCCCCCATGACGAACAACTTGCCCGGAGGCACCTTGACGGGCGGAAGGTTGTCCCTCGCCCGGACGAATCCGTCGATCATGTCCCCGTCGGCGAACCGTACGTAGGTTTCCCCCAGGGGCTGCCCGTTGACGAAGACCCGTTTCTGCCGGACCTCTACCGTGTCCCCCTGCACGCCGATGACCCGCTTGATGAAATCCTTCTTCTTGTCCTCGGGAAAGACGAAAACCACGATATCCCCCCGCCGGGGAACCTGGAACTGGAAGACTCGTCCCTTCGTGAACGGGATGTGGTAACCGTAGAGAAACTTGTTCACGAAGATGTGGTCGCCGATCAGCAGCGTGTCCTCCATGGAGCTGGAGGGGATCTTGAACGCCTGGATCACCAGCGTGCGCACGACGAGCGCGATCAGCAAGGCGACGGCGAACGCCTCGATGTACTCGCGAACCTTCCCTTTCCGTTTCGCACTGACTTCCGGGTGGTTCGTCGGTTTCATGGATGTTTTCGTCTCCTGGTTTCCATCTTATTCCTTGACCTTGAGGATGGAAAGGAATGCCTCCTGCGGAATCTCCACCGTGCCCACCTGTTTCATCCGCTTCTTCCCTTCCTTCTGCTTCTCGAGGAGCTTTCTCTTCCGGGTGATGTCGCCGCCGTAGCATTTCGCGATCACGTTCTTCCGGATCGCCTTGACGGATTCTCGCGCGATTACCTTCGACCCGATCGCGGCCTGGATGGCCACCTCGAACATCTGGCGGGGGATCAGCTTCCGGAGCCGCTCGGTCACGTCCTTCCCCTTCGGGTAGGCGTTGTCCCGGTGGACGATCAGGGAAAGGGCATCCACCTGCTCCCCGTTCAGGAGAATGTCGAGCCGGACCAGGTCGGCCCGCCGGAACTCGTGGAACTCGTAATCCATGGAGGCGTAGCCCCGGGAGGCGGTCTTGAGCTTGTCGTAGAAATCGAGAACGATCTCGTTGAGGGGAAGCTCGTACTCGAGGATGACCCGGTTGGAGGAGGCGAATTTCATCTGCCGCTGCACGCCCCGGCGCTCCTCGCACAGCTTGAGAACCGCCCCCAGGAACTCCGCCGGCAGATGGAGAGTCGCCAGGATGAGCGGCTCCTCGATGTAGTCGAGCGCAAGCGCGTCGGGCAGCCTTGCCGGGCTGTCCACCACCTCCACCGTCCCGTCCTTCTTCACGGCGCGGTACCCTACGGTGGGTGCGGTGGTGATGAGCTGGACCCCGTACTCGCGCTCGAGCCGCTCCTGGATGATCTCCATGTGGAGCAGCCCGAGGAACCCGCACCGGAAGCCGAATCCCAGCGCGACGGAATTTTCCGGCTCGGCGGTGAACGAAGCGTCGTTCAGCCGGAGCTTTTCGATGGCGGTCCGCAGCTGACCGTACTCGTCGGAAACCACGGGATAGACGCCGGCAAAGACCATCGGCCTCACGACCTTGAACCCCGGCAGGGGGACCGCGGCGCGGTTCCGCGCGTCGGTGATCGTGTCGCCGACCTTGGTCTCCTTGAGGTCCTTGATGTTGGCGATGACGAACCCCACCTCGCCGGGCCCGAGGGACTCGACCTCCTTCGGATGGGGGCAGAACACCCCGACCTTCTGGACTTCGAAGACGTTCCCCGTGGACATGAGGATGATCTTCTGCGCCGGCCTCAGGGTCCCGTCGAACATCCGGACGAGGATGATCACCCCCTGGTAGTTGTCGAACCACGAATCGACGATGAGCCCCTTGGGAGTGCCTTCCGGGGCACCGGCGGGAGGGGGGATCTTCTGGACCACCCGCTCAAGAATCTCCTCGATGCCTACTCCCTTCTTGGCGCTTGCGGCGATGATGTCCTTCGTGTCCAGCCCGATGACGTCCTCGATCTCCTGCTTCACCCGGTCCGGCTCGGCGTTCGGAAGGTCGATCTTGTTCAGGACCAGGAGGATCTCCAGGTTCTGCTCCAGGGCCATGTAGACGTTGGCCAGCGTCTGGGCCTCCACCCCCTGCGAGGCGTCCACGACCAGGATCGCCCCCTCGCAGGCGCACAGGCTGCGGGAAACCTCGTAGGAGAAATCGACGTGCCCCGGCGTGTCGATCAGGTTCAGGACGTATTCCTTCCCGTCCCGCGCGGTGTATCGCATGCGGACGGTCTGGGCCTTGATGGTGATCCCTCGCTCCCGCTCGATGTCCATCTTGTCCAGGAACTGGTCGACCTTCTCGCGCTCGGAGAGCGTGCCCGTAGCCTCCATCAGGCGGTCGGCCAGTGTGGATTTCCCGTGGTCGATGTGGGCGATGATGGAGAAATTGCGGATGTGCTCGATGCGCATGCCTACCACGTGCCGGCGTTTCGGATTTTTTCGCGGAAGAAATCCAGCGTTCGGGCGAGACCTTCCTCCAACGACATCTCAGGATACCATCCCAGTTCGTAGGACGCCATCCTGTTTTCCAGACAGGAGCGCCGCTGCTCCCCCGGCATGCCCGGGCCGTGGATCTCCTCCTGCCGGCTGCCGGCAAGATCCCGCAGGATGCGGAAAACCGTGTTGATGCTCGTCTCGACGCCGGTCCCGATGTTCACGGAAAACCCGTCTCCGCGCTCCAGGGCCGCCAGGTTCGCCCGGACCACGTCGCCGACGTAAACGAAGTCCCGGGTCTGCTCCCCGTCGCCGTTCACGACGGCTATCTGTTCCCGCAGCAGCCGCTCGGCGAAGATGGCCACGACGCCGGCTTCCCCGTGGGGGTCCTGGCGCGGGCCGTACACGTTGGAATAGCGAAGCGCGGTGTACTCGAGCCCGTACTGGACGCGGTAATAGTGCAGGTAGAGCTCCACGGACATCTTGGCGGCGCCGTAGGGGCTGACGGGCCGGATCGGGTGGCTCTCCTCGGCGGGGAACTGTTCCTGCTCCCCGTACCCTGCGCCCCCCGATGAGGCAAAGAGGAATTTCCGGACGCCGTTTTGCCTCGCCGCCTCCAGGAGTCGGATCGAGCCGAGGATGTTGACCTGGGCGTCGAACGGAGGGTCCGCAACGGAGGCGCGCACGTTGATCTGCGCGGCATGGTGGTTGATGATTTCGGGACGGAAGGTCCGGACCGCCTCGACGGCGGTGTCCGAGGTCACGTCGCAGAGAACGAACCGCGCCGCGGCGGGAACGTACTCCTTTTTCCCCGAGGAGAGATTGTCGATGACCATGACCTCGTGTCCGGCGTCCACATAGGCGTCTGCGATGTGGGACCCGATGAACCCGGCCCCTCCGGTAATCAGGATGCGCGTCACCGGGCCACCCCCCTTTCATCGGTGTTTTTAAGGAACTCCAGCGCCGCATCTTCCCAGTTCCTCGGGGATTCCCCCGTGGCTCTCCGGTACTTCCCCTTGCTCAGCACGGAATAGGCCGGGCGGGGAGCCGGATACGACAGATCCGCGGCGAGAACGGGAACCAGGGAAACCGGGTCCGGACAGGCATGGGCAAGAAGGAATGCGGCGAACTCATACCACGTCGCTTCTCCTTCGTTCGAGAAGTGAAATGTTCCCCTCGCGCCGGCGTCCAGCAGCCGCTTCGTGGCCGCCGCCAGGTCGCGCGCAAAGGTCGGGCATCCTTTCTGGTCGGAGACGACGCGGAGCGGCTCCCCCCGTCTCGCCTTGTCCAGGATGGCGAAGGCGAAATTCCTGCCGCGCGGGCCGTACAGCCATTGCGAACGGATGAGGAGGTGCTCCGGCATCTCCGTTCTCAACGCCTCTTCGGCCGCCCACTTGCTCCTGCCGTAGGCGGACAGTGGGCGCGCGGCGGCGTCCTCCGCGTACGGGAGGGTGGAGGCTCCATCGAAAATATAATCGGTCCCGAAGGTCACCAGGAAGGCCCCGTGCCCGCGGCACTCGCGGGCCACGTTCCGGGTGCCGTCGCGGTTCACGGCGATGGCCCTCGCCTCCTCGCTTTCCGCCCTGTCCACCGCCGTGTACGCAGCGCAATGCAGGACGATGTCGGGTCGAACCTCCCCGAGGGTCCTCCTGCAATCCATGGGGTTCGTGACGTCGCACTCCTTTTCGTCGGTTGCGCGCACCTCGAACTCCTTGCGGAAGAGGTCGAACAATTCCCTTCCCAGCAGGCCGTTCGCGCCGGTGATGAGCATCCTTTCCATTCCTAGTTTCCGATCGTCCCGATCCCTTTCAGGGAGAAGAGGAGTTTGTAGCTGGTTTCATCGGGCTTCGTCTTTCGGCTGGTCTCCAGGCCCACGCTCCAGCAATCGCTGCGCGGATGCAGGGTGAACGTGGCCGTGCCTTCGGTCAACTGCTGGTTCCTGACAGAATAATACAGGTTGGTCTTCATTCCCAGAATCCGGTGCAGCCGCAATGCGAAGAGGCCGTGGACATCCTCGGCGAGATCGCGCGATCTCCGGTATTCGAGGAGGGCGCGGCTCTCCTCCGACTCCTTCCACTCGCCCCCGAAAACCGCGGAGGTGAATCTCCCTCCTTCCGCGTCGAACAACGTCTCTCCGGAGACGATCCATTTCGGGGCGGGACGCACCTGGAACCGGGTATAGATGTCGGAGGCCGCGTGCTGTCCCGTCGGCCTTCCCGCGGCCAGGTCGATCTGGTCCCGCAGGGACCTGACGAAGGGCGACAGGGGGTCGATATAGGGAGACCCCGTGGGCTTTCTATCTCCCACGTCCAGCGCCCACTCCACCGCGAGGAAGGCCAGCTCATACGGTCCCGCCACATTGTCGACCCGCAGGAGCCTCTGGCTCACGGAAAACGTGAATTGCTGCTGTTCGCCGACCCTTGACCAGTCGTCCGTGAGGGGGATATCTTTCTGGTCCACCGCGGGGATCCAGCGGAACGCGGTGGTCGTTTGGACCGCGTGGATCAACCGGGTCGCGGCGCCTCTCTCGAAATTCCTTCGGAAATCGGCTTCCAGCTTCCCCCCGCCGCCGGGGAGGATTCTCCCCCCCTTTCCGATGCCGGTCCCGTCCGATACGGGGTACGAGCCCAGCAGGTCGACGGAAAGGAAGGGAGTCAGCGTGACCGACGGGTACAGGGTAAAGGTCCGCGAGACTTCCGCGGTCCCCCTTCCCCGCAGTTCGCGGTCCCCCGTCCGCCGGTAGAAGTAGGTGGCGCTCATCTCCCCGCCGGCTTCGACCGCCTGCCGACCGAACATCCGGGGAAGGAAGGTCAGCGAAAATTCGGGAAGCCGCTGAATCGTGTTGTCGTCGGGTGTCCCCTGCACGTCGTTGACATAGACCGCGGACATCGACCCCACGCTCTGCCCGGATCCGTAAGCGAGGAATCCCCGGGAAGGAACGTGCCTTCCCGTCCGCAGGATGTCCTCGTCGACCAGATCGAGGTAATACAGGTCGTCGGAGGCAAGATCCCACTTGGCGTTCGTTGTCCAGCTTCCCCCGGACCGATACTTGTTGCTCCCGTAAAACCGGTACCGGTCGCGGCCCGTCTTCTTGTCGTTGTAAACGGATGCGCGCGCCTCTCCCTCCGACGTGGGATTCAGGACGTACCGGTACTCCACTTCCGGCCGGACCCCTCGCCGGCTCATCTCCTCGAGCGTGACGGTCGCGTCGCTCCAGCGATTGATCGCCCAGTAGTACGGCAGCTGGAAGGAGAACCCCTTCGACCCGCCGCGGGAGAAGCTCGGCATCAGGAAACCGCTCTGCCGGGTGAGCTTTACGGGAAACGCCGCCCACGGCAGCCAGAAGACGGGGACTCCGCGGACCTTGAACATCACGTCCTTTCCGATGGCGTAGCCGTCCATGGTGACCTGGGAGCGCCTCACCTCGAACTTCCAGTCGGGCTCCGGGTCGCAGGGGCAGGTCGTAAGGGTCCCCTTCTGGACCTGGAAGGTTCTGCTCCCGGTCTTCTCGAACTTTTCGCTGGAGATCTGGTAATTGTTGTTGCTGAGGCGAATGGTTCCGTTGTACAGGACCCCGAGCTCGGAATCGATGTTCAGGACGATGCGGTCGAAGGAGAACTCGTCTCCCGCGTCCTTGTAGTGGACCCGCCCGGTCAACTCCGCCTCGCCGCTCCGGGAATCGTACCGGATGCGGTCCGCGCGGATGCTCCGGTTGCCGAACCCGATCTCGACGTTTCCCTCGGCGTAGGCAACCCCGGTATTGTCGTCGTATGTCAGCGAGTCCGCGTTCAGGGACACGGGCACGCCGAGCACGACTTCGGAGCCGGTGCGCGCCTTGGCAAGCATGCCTTCCGGGATGGCGGTCGCAGCGGGAGCGGGAACGGCGCCCGCGAGAAGGAAAAGGAGGATCGCCGCCGCGCCGGCCGCACCGGTTTTCACGGGATTCCCCCGACGCGGGCCCGGAACGCCTCCCCCACCGCGGCCAGAGAACCGCAAACGATCACCATGCCGCCGGGGCCGGCCCACCGGCGGGCGATCTCCCACCCCTCCCGGAAATCGTTTCCCGGCTGCAACCGGAGCTTCCTTCTCCTGCAGGCGGCGGCAAGTTCCCCCAGCTTCGCCGCGCGCTCGTGTTCCATGGGATAAGGGACCCATCCATCCACGACCCCGGCAAGCTCCCTCAGGAACCCGGACAGGTCCTTGTCTCCGAGCATGCTCCAGAGCGCGATGATCCTGGCGATCCTGCCGCCCGACTTGATCTTCGACAGTTCGCGCGCCAGGGCCGCGGCGGCCTGGGGGTTGTGCGCCCCGTCCGTCCATGCTCCCCGGTTGGTTCTCCCCGGCAACGGGGAGAACCGTCCGGGCCATCGGGCGCTGGCGATCCCCTCTCTCGCCGCGCGCCGAACCTCCTCCCCCGGCATCCCTCGATCCGAAGCCCATCGCCATGCGGCGGCGCAGGCAAGCGCCGCGTTGTCGCGCTGGAAATCGCCGTCCATTCCGGGACGGCTTCCGGGAATCGTGAGCCCGGGCAGATGGATGCGGATGCGCCTCTTGCCGCAATCTTCCCATCGGAAATGGCGCCCCAATTCCCAGACCGGCGCTCCCACCTCCTCCGCCTTCCGGATCGCGACTCCGCGCGCGGCGTACGTCAGCCTGCCCAACACGACCGGGACCCCGGGTCGGAAGATCCCCGCCTTCTCGAGGGCGATTTCCCGGAGCGTCTTCCCGAGCCACTCCCGGTGGTCGATTCCCACGGTCGTGATGACGGATATCTCCGGCACGCAGGCGTTCGTCGCATCCCAGCGGCCCCCAAGCCCCGCTTCCATGACCGCCAGGGGCGCCTTTCCCCTCCGGAACCAGTCGCACGCCGCCCAGGTCATCTCCTCGAAATAGGAAAGCGGGCCGCCGCAGGATGCCGCCACCCCGCGCGACAGCTCCGAGGCCCTCCGGAGCGCACGCCGCAACGACTCGGAAGGAATTTTCTCGCCGTCGATGCGGATCCTCTCTTCGGGGGAAAGGAGATGGGGGGAAGTGTACAGTCCGACCGGGCCTGCCGGCAGCCGCCGGAGGATCGCCTCGAGGAAAGAGGCCGTCGATCCCTTCCCGTTCGTGCCGGCGATGTGAAGAATCCGGAAGGCGCGCTCGGGATGCCCCGACGTCCCGAACGCCGCGAGAATCCGTTCGAGACCCGGCTGGATCGTTTCCGGCCGCCCGGGACCTGTCCTTCCCGTCATTTCCCGGGAGGCGCCGTAAGGAAGCGGAGAACCTGGGTGAGCGTGGGTTTGAGCCGCGTGCGCTCCACGATGATGTCGATCATCCCGTGCTCGAGGAGGAACTCGGCGCGCTGGAAACCCTCCGGCAGCTTCTGCTTGATCGTCTGCTCGATGACCCGAGGCCCGGCGAACCCGATGAGGGCGCCCGGTTCCGAAATGATGATGTCCCCCAGCATGGCGAAGCTCGCCGCGACCCCCCCCGTGGTCGGATCGGTCAGGACGCTGATGAACGGAATGCAGGCGTCGGCGAGCCGGGCCAGGGCGGCGCTGGTCTTGGCCATCTGCATGAGGGAGAGCGTTCCCTCCTGCATCCTCGCCCCTCCGGACGCGCTGAAAACGATGAAGGGGTGGGAGAGTTCCTTCGCGGTCTCCGCCGCAGAGGCGATCTTCTCTCCCACCACGCATCCCATGGACCCTCCGAGGAACTCGAAGTCGAGAACCGCGAGGACGACGTCGATCCCGTTGATTTTCGCCGTTCCGGTGATGACGGCTTCCTTCCTCCCCGTCTTCTTCTTCGCCTCCTTGAGCCGGTCCGTGTACTTCTTGGTGTCGGTAAAGGAAAGCATGTCGACGGACTCCAGATCCTCGCCGAATTCCAGGAAGGTCCCCTCGTCGGTCACCGCGCGGATCCGCTCCATCGCCGGGATGCGGAAATGGTAGTTGCACTTCGGGCAGACGTTCAGGTTCCGCTCGACCTCGGGCTTGTAGATGATCTCGAGGCAGGCGTCGCACTTGATCCACATCCCTTCCGGGATCTTGATCTTCTTTTCTCCTTCTTCCTTCCTGCGGAACAGCCGGATGGGCATCTTTGGTCACCTCAATTCCTTTTTGAGGGATCGCACGAACCGCCGGAGAGCGTCCGGCCCGGTCCGTGACGAGCCGTGCGTTTCCACGACCTTTACGCAGGCGCTTCCGACAACCGCGGCGTCGGCGGTTCGCGCCGCCGCCCTTGCCATCCCGGGCGTGGAGATGCCGAACCCCACCGCGACGGGAAGGGAGGTCCGCTCCTTCACCGATCTCGCCCACGCGGCGATTCCCGGCGGAAGCGACCGCCTCGTCCCCGTGATGCCGGTTACAGATATAAGGTACAGGAATCCCGACCCTAATGCGACCGCCCGTCGGATCCGGCCGGGGCCGCTCGTCGGGGAAACCAGGGGGACCCAGTCCAGCCCCGCCCGCCGGATCTCCGGCAGCATTTCCTGCGATTCCTCGCACGGCAGGTCGACGACGAGGATCCCGTCCGCTCCCGCGTCGCGCGCGTCCCGGCAGAACCGCCTGGCGCCGTACCGGAAGAACGGGTTGTAATACCCGAAAACGACGACCGGCGTGGGGTGCGTCCTGCGGAACCCGGAGATCAGGGATAGGGCGCCCCCCGTGGTCATCCCCGCATTCAATGCGCGCCGGGCGGCGGCCTGGATCGTGGGGCCGTCGGCCATCGGATCGGAAAAGGGGATCCCCACCTCGAGGAGGTCCGCTCCCCCGTCGGCGGCGGCGCGGAGGTAGGAAAGCGAGGTGCGCCCGTCGGGGTCTCCCGCCGTCAGGTAGACGACCAGCCCCTTTTCGCCGCGCTCCTCGAGAGAGGCGAAGGTCCCGTCAATGCGCGACACGTTTCCCCCCCGCTCGTCCGGCGATGATGCCGAGGTCCTTGTCTCCCCTCCCCGAGAGGTTGATGACGATCGTCTGGGAACGCCGCATGCGGCGCGCGAGACGAAACCCGTGAAAAACGGCATGGGAGGATTCCAGGGCGGGCAGAATCCCCTCGTACCGGGAAAGGAGATCGAATCCTTCCAGCGCCTGCTCGTCCGTCACGGCGACGTATTCGGCCCTTCCCGTGGATTTGAGGAAGGCGTGCTCGGGGCCCACGCCCGGGTAATCGAGCCCCGCGGAGATGGAGTGCGCTTCCCGGATCTGGCCGTCCCCGTCCTGGATCACGAAGGACTTGCTGCCGTGGAGAACGCCGACCTGTCCCCGGCAAAGGGTCGCGCCGTGCCGGCCGGAGGAAAGGCCGAGGCCCGCCGCCTCGACGCCCACCAGCCGGACGTTTTTTCTGGGGATGAAGGGGGTGAAGATGCCCATGGCGTTGCTCCCCCCGCCGACGCACGCGACCACGGCGGAAGGAAGCCCTCCCGCGGCTTCCCGGAACTGCCGCAGCGTCTCCTTGCCGATCACGGCCTGAAAATCGCGGACCATCATCGGGTACGGGTGCGGCCCGGCCGTCGATCCGATGAGGTAGTGGGTGGCCCGGACGTTGGTCACCCAGTCCCGGAGCGCCTCGTTCATCGCGTCCTTGAGCGTCCTGCTCCCGGACTCGACCGGTATCACCTCCGCGCCCAGCAGGCGCATCCGCAACACGTTCGACTCCTGGCGGCGGATGTCCTCCGAACCCATGTACACCGCACAGGAGACGCCCATCTTCGCGCAGACGGTGGCGGTCGCGACCCCGTGCTGCCCCGCCCCCGTCTCGGCGATGATCCGCCGCTTCCCCATGCGAAGGGCGAGAAGCCCCTGCCCGAGGGTGTTGTTGATCTTATGGGAGCCGGTATGCGCCAGGTCCTCGCGCTTGAAGAAGATCCTTGCGCCTTTTGCTTTTTCCGTCAGGCGGCTTGCGAAGTACAGCGGCGTCGGACGCCCCGCGTAATTCCGAAGCAGGCCGGCAAGCTCCGCGGCGAACCGGCGGTCTCGTGCGGCCTTCCGGTAGGAAGCCTCCAGCTCGATGAGGGCCGTCATCAGCGTTTCCGCGACGTAGCGGCCGCCGAAGGGTCCGAAGTGCCCGAGGCTATCCGGCCATTTATATTTTAGATTTTGCTGCAATATCAAAGCCTTCTTTCGCATTCTTAATGAAAAGCTTCACTTTTGACGGGTCCTTTTTCCCGGGGATGGTTTCCACTCCGCTGGCGACGTCGACGGCATCGGGGCGGGAGGCGCGGATCGCGGCGGCGACGTTTCCGGCAGTGAGCCCCCCCGCAAGGATCCATGGCTTCCCGGGCTGGAGCCCTTCGATCGTTCCCCAGTCAAAGACCTTCCCGGTGCCTCCGAATTCGCCTGGAACCGCTGCATCCAGCAGAAAGGCTTCGCAGGGGTAGCTCCCGTATGAGGCCAGCTCCGAGCCATCCCGCACGTGGACCGCCTTGATCCGCTGAAACGGCAGCCGCTGCGCGACGGCGGGAGGCTCGTGGCCGGAGAGCTGGACCACCTCGATCCGCAACCTCCGGCATGCCTCCGCGATGACCTCCGGGAGCTCGTTCACGAACACCCCCACGGGAATGGCTTTCCCCCGCACCGCGGCGACGATCGGCGCCGCCTCGGACGTCGGGACATAGCGGCGGGACCCTTTGTAGAAATTGATCCCTATGGCGTCGGCCCCGAAGGAAGCCGCCATCGCCGCGTCCTCCGCCGATGTGATGCCGCAGATCTTGATCCGGAACATGGGGAAATCTTACGCCTCCACCTTCGGAAGACGCCCGAGCGCTTCCTGGATCTCGCTCCCCGGATGCTCGTGGTCCACCAGCCGGCCTGCCAGGAAATCGTCGTAGGCGGCGAGGTCGAAAAACCCGTGTCCGCTCAGGTTGAACAGGATGGCTTTCTCCTTCCCCTCCTCATCCGCCTTCTTCGCTTCGATGATCGCGCTGTGGATGGCGTGCGACGATTCCGGCGCCGGAAGGATCCCCTCGGACTTCGCAAAGATCAGCGCGCTCTTGAAAACGACGGTCTGGGGGTAGGCCTGGGCCTCGATCAGCCCCTCGTGGTAGAGCTGGCTGACCAGCGGTGAATCCCCGTGGTACCGGAGCCCGCCCGCGTGGATCCCCGCGGGGACGAAGTCGTGCCCGAGGGTGTACATCTTGACGAGCGGCGTAAGCCGGGCGGTGTCGCCGAAATCGTAGGCGTACAACCCCTTGGTCAGCGTCGGGCAGGACGTCGGCTCGACGGCGATGACGCGAGGGTTTTTCGAACCGGCGATCTTGTCCCGGAGGAACGGGAATCCGATGCCGGCGAGGTTGCTCCCGCCTCCGCAACAGGCGATGACCACGTCGGGGTAGTCGCCGGCGATCTTCATCTGTTCCTGGCACTCCAGCCCGATCACCGTCTGATGGAGCAGGACATGGTTCAGCACCGACCCGAGAGCGTAGCTCGTGTCCTGTCTCGCCGCGGCGTCCTCGACGGCCTCGCTGATCGCGATGCCGAGCGAACCCGGGGAATCGGGGTCGCCGGAGAGAATCTGCCTTCCGCTGTTGGTGTCCTCGCTCGGGGAGGGGACGACCGTCGCCCCGTACGCCTCCATCAGCATCCGCCGGTACGGCTTCTGGCGGTAGCTGACCTTGACCATGTAGACCTTCGCCTCGAGCCCGAAAAAGGAAGCTCCCAGGGCAAGCGCCGAGCCCCACTGCCCGGCTCCGGTCTCGGTGGCGATCCGTTTCCGCCCGGCCATCCTGTTGTAGTACGCCTGCGGGATGGAAGTGTTCGGCTTGTGGCTCCCCGCGGGGCTGACCCCCTCGTACTTGTAATAGATCCGCGAGCGGGTGCCGAGCGCCGCCTCGAGCCGCTTCGCCCGGTACATCGGGGCGGGCCGCCACAGCGCGTAGATTTTCCGGACCTCCTCGGGAATCGGGATGAACCGCTGCGCCGTCACCTCCTGCTCGATGAGCGCCATGGGGAAGAGGGGAGACAGATCGTCCGGGGAAACCGGCTTTCCCGTCCCCGGGTGCAGCACCGGCGCCGGCGGGTTGGGCATGTCGGCCATGATGTTGTACCAGGCTTTCGGTATTTCCGAGTCTTTCAACAGGATCTTCGTTTCCATCGATCCGCTCCTCTTCACGCCGTATGCCGGCCGGTGATTCCCTTGATCGCCCGCACCGCTTCCTCCGGGTCCCCGGACCGGACCAGCGTTTCCCCGACCAGGAAAGCGTCCGCGCCCAGCGCATGAAAACGCCGCACTTCATCCGGGGAGGAGATCCCGCTCTCCACCACCTTTACGGCCTTCCCCGGCGCCAGGGGGAGCAGGCGCCGGGTCGTATCCAGGTCGACCCGCAGGGTCGAAAGGTCCCGGTTGTTGATCCCGATGATCGTTGCGCCCGCGTCCGCCGCCAGCTCCATTTCCTCCCCGTCGTGCACCTCGACGAGGGCCTCCAGGCCGAACCCCGCGGCGGCCCGGATCATCCTTCCGGTCTCCTTGCCGAGGACGGCGACGATCAGCAGGACGAGGTCGGCTCCGTGGGCGCGGGATTCCGCGATCATGTATTCGTCGAGGAGGAAGTCTTTCCGGAGCGCCGGGACGGTTCCGCACGCGTCGCTTGCCGACGACAGGTCCGCGAGCGATCCCCCGAAAAAACGGCCTTCCGTCAGGACGGAAACGGCGCACGCCCCTCCGCGCACGTACGCCCGCGCCGTTTCCGCCGCGTCGAGGTCCTTCCGGATCCACCCCCTCGACGGGGAGGCACGCTTGATCTCCGCGATGACTCCCGGGGCGTCCCTCAATCCCTCGCGGAGGTCGCGCCTCCGGACGTTCCGCCTCGCGCGCTCCGCGACGTCGGCAAACGGGGCGGCTGCCTTCCTCGCTTCCAGCTCCTCCCGGACGCCCGCGAGGATTCTTTCCAGATGGGAAGCCATCTTTTCCCGCTACGCCCCTTGGCTCCCGAGGATATCGAGAAACGCCTTCAGGCGGGACATCGCCGCCCCCGAGTCGATCGACAGGGCCGCCTTCTCGATCCCTTCCCGGACGTCTTCGGCTTTCCCGCCGGCGACGATGGCAAACGCCGCGTTGAGAAGAGTCGCCTGGCGTCCCGCCCCCTTCGCGCCCGAAAGGATCCCCTTGAGGATCCCCGCGTTCGTAGCCGCGTCTCCCCCCTTCAGGTCCTGCAGGGAGGCGTATTCGAATCCGACCGACCTCGGATCGAAAAGATATCGCTTTACCGCGCCCTTCCGGACGTCCCACACGATGGTGGGCGCGGACAGCGTGACCTCGTCCATGCCGTCGGTGCCGTGGACGACGAAGGCGCGCCGGTGCCCCAGCTCCGCGAGGACGCGGGCGTACGTCTCCCCCAACTCCTCGCTGAACACCCCCACCATCTGGCAGTTCACCCCTGCGGGGTTGCTCAGGGGCCCCAGGATGTTGAAGATCGTCCGGATGCCGATCTCGCGGCGCGGCCCGATGGCGTATTTCATGGCGGCGTGGAATTTCGGCGCGAACATGAACGTGATCCCGGCCTCGTCGAGCGCCCTCTGCACGTCGGGAGCGGACGCGGAGAGGTCCATTCCCAGGGCCTCCAGGACGTCGGCGCTCCCCGCCCTGCTGGTCACGGACCGGTTGCCGTGCTTTGCCACGCGGATCCCGGCCCCCGCGGCGACGAACGCCACCGTCGTGGAAATGTTGAAGGTTCCGGCGCGGTCCCCCCCGGTCCCGCAGGTGTCCAGGACGTCTTCCCCCGCCGGCGGGTGAATCCGGATCGCCTTCTGCCGCATGACATCGGTGGCCGCGGCGATCTCCGTGGTCGTTTCCCCTTTCATCGAGAGGCAGGAGAGGAAGGAGGCGATCTGCGAAGGCGTGGCCTCCCCTTCCATGATCATCCGCATGGCATCGCGCATCCCGTCGGCGGAGAGGTCCTTTCCCGCCGCCGCCTCCGAGATCGCCTCCCGGATGTTGCGGAAGCACCGGAGAACCGGCTGCTGCGGGTCGATGAGAGAGAGGAAGTTTTCGAGGATCCGCATGCCGTACTGCGTGAGGACCGACTCGGGGTGAAACTGGACCCCGAAGATCGGGCGCGAAACATGGCGCACTCCCATGACCTCGCCGTCCTCGGACTCCGCGCTGACCTCCAGCTCGGGCGGCAGCGAAGCCTTCTCCAGGGCGAGCGAGTGGTAGCGCGTCGCGGTCAGCGGGTTTTCGAGCAGGGAGAAGATCCCCTTCCCGTTGTGCCGGATCCGGGAGGTCTTTCCGTGCATGAGCGTCTGCGCGTGGACGACCTTCCCTCCGAAGGCCTGCCCGATGCACTGGTGGCCGAGGCAGACCCCGAGGATGGGAACGCGGTCCGAGAAAGCGCGGATCGCGTCGAGAGAGATTCCTGCGTCGTCCGGACCGCCCGGGCCGGGGGAAATGACGATCCCGGCGGGATTTTTCGCGGCGAGGTCCGCGACGGAAAGCACGTCGTTGCGGAAGACGCTGACATCCGCTCCCAGCTCGCACAGGTACTGCACGAGGTTGTAGGTGAACGAATCGTAATTGTCGATGACGGCGATCACGCGCGTCCCCTCCCCTCCTCGTCGACCCCGATCGCGCGGAAGAGGATCCGCGCCTTGCTCCGGATCTCCTCCCACTCCTTTTCCGGGTCCGAATCGGCGACGATCCCGGCGCCGGCCTGGATCACGGCCTCGCCGCCCCGCATCACGATGGTGCGAATCGTGATGCAGAAGTCCATGCTCCCCTGGAGGTCGAAATACCCCACCGCGCCCGCATAGATGCCCCTTCGGAACGGCTCCAGCTCCTCGATGATCTCCATGGCCCGCACCTTGGGGGCGCCCGTCACCGTCCCTGCGGGGAAGGCGGCGCGCAGGACGTCGAAGGCGGAAAGTCCCTTGCGGAGCCTGCCGACCACGTTCGAGACGATATGCATCACGTGGGAATACCTCTCCACCGCCATCATCTCGTCCACCTTCACCGTCCCCCATTCCGCCACGCGCCCGACGTCGTTGCGGCCCAGGTCGACGAGCATCACGTGCTCGGCGATCTCCTTGGGGTCGGACAAAAGCTCCGTTTCCAGGCGCCGGTCCTCTTCGGGCGTGGCCCCCCGGGGGCGGGTCCCCGCGATCGGCCGCAGCTGGACCAGGTCTCCCTCCAGGCGGACGAGGATCTCCGGCGAGGATCCGACGATGGACAGGTCCCCCGTTTTCAGCAGGTACATGTAGGGCGACGGGTTCAGCGCGCGGAGCACCCGGTAGACCTCCGAGGGCGAGCGGTCCGTCCGCATGCGCGCCCGGTTGGAGAGCACGACCTGGATGACCTCCCCGTCACGGATGTACTCCTTTGCCTTCCGCACGCACGAGAGGAACGCATCGCGCGGAACGTCGAAGACGGGGCTCCCCGTATCGCGCCCGCGGGGGATCTCCGACCAGGGGAGCGGCCCCTGCAGGATGCCCCGCACTTCCTCGATGGAGCGGCGGCAACGATCGTAGGCCTCCTCCGTCCTCCCCTTATCCGTCACTTCGCCGTGCGCGACGATGAGGATCGTGTGCTTCACGTTGTCGAAGACGACCAGCCGCGAAGGAAAGAGGAAAAGCGCGTCCGGCGCCCCTTCGGCGGGGTGGGTGTCGGGGATCTTCTCGATGTGCCGGACGTAGTCGTAGCCGATGAAACCCACCGCTCCTCCCGAAAGTCTCGGCAGACCCGTCGCCTGCTGGTACCGGATCCCGGAGAGGATCCCCGCCAGCTCCTTCAGGGGATCCCCGGAAAGCGTTCGAACGCTTTCGGACTCCCCCTTCCGGATCGCCAACTTGTTCCCGTCCGCCCGAACCCGGAGGTACGGATCGAACCCGATGAAGGAGTACCTCGCCCACTTCTCGCCTCCTTCCACGCTCTCCAGGAGGAAGTGGTCGTCCGGGAACCTCGCCGCGATTTTCAGGTAGGCGGAAACCGGGGTGTCGAGATCGGCGTGAAACTCCTGCCAGACCGGGATGACGGAGAACGTCCTCGCGTAGGATTGAAATTCCTCTTTCGTCGGACAGATCCTCATCCCGCTTCACCTCTGGATCATGATGGCGTCGATCTTCATCTCGTCCTTGAGCCTCCGCACCGCTTTCTTCGCCGCCTCGCCGTCGGGGAACGGCCCGACGAGCACGCGGAAAACCGTTTCCCGGTTCTTCTTCGCCGTCTTGACGACCCGGGCGGCATATCCCGCCTTGTCCAGCCGCTTCCGGTACGCCTCCGCCGTCCCCTTCTCCCGGAATGCCCCCGTCTGCACGAGGTACTTCCTGGCGCCGGAGGCCCGAGCGTCCTCCGCTCCCGGCAATGCGGCGTTGTCCTTCTGCGTCGCCCGCACGAGAGGAACCGGGGTAGCCTCCTTTTTCGCCAGCGTCTCCTGGAAGGTGAGTTTTTTCTCTACCTCGCTCATGGAGTTCTTGGCATCGGGCGGCGGGACAACGGGAACCTTGACCGCCTCCTCCGAATAGGAGCCGAGGTCCTTCCGGATGTCGCTTGAAACGGCTGGCGCCGCCGCCTGGCTCCCCGGGGAGGGCGCGCTCTTCCCCCCGCGGGCATCGGGGGCGGCCGAGTTCTTCTCGATGACCCTCCCGACCTGGAGCCCGATGACGAACACCGCGGCAAGGACGACGATTGCGCCTGCCGCGAAAAAAGCGAACTGGTATCTTTCCCCATCCCCCCGCCGGATCCCTTTTTTATTGTACAGGGTTTTCACATTCGCTCCGGCGCGGAAACGCCGATGAGAGAGAGGCCGATGCCTGCGACGGTCTTCACCGCCTTCGCCAGCGCCAGCCGCCCCTGGGTCCGTTCCGGGGTTTCCCCCAGGAACCGGTGGTTCTGGTAGAACGCGTGGAACTCCCGCGACAGTTCGAGCAGGTAGAAGGGGATCCGGTGGGGCTCCCGCAGACGCGCCGCCTCCGACACGACGTCGGGAAAGCGCGCCACCTTTTTCATCAGGGCGAGCTCATCCGGCAGCGAGAGGGAGGAAAGAGGGGGGTGGCCGGACAGGGGGGTCTCCCGTACTGCCGCCTCGCGGAAAATGCTGCAGATCCTGGCGTGGACATACTGGATGTAGTATACGGGGTTTTCGCTGGACTGCGTCTTGGCGAGCGTCAGGTCGAATTCCAGGTGCGAGTGGAAACTCCGGAGGAGATAGAAAAACCTCGCCGCATCCGGTCCCACTTCGTCCATCACTTCCCGGAGCGTCGTGAATTCGCCGGAGCGGGTCGACATCTGGACCGTTTTCCCCTCCCGCAGGAGGGTCACGAACTGGACCAGCAGGATCTCCAGGCGCTCCTCGTCCTCGCCCAGTCCCCGCATCGCCGCCAACAGTCTCGGCGCGTACCCGTGGTGGTCGGCGCCCCAGAGGTCGATCATGCGCGCGTACCCCTGCAGAAACTTGTGCCGGTGGTACGCCACGTCCGCGGCGAAATAGGTCGTCCTCCCGTCCGCCCGGACGAGAACGCGGTCCTTCTCATCCCCGTGGGCCTCGCTCTTGAAAAAAACGGCTCCCTCGGACTCATAGAGGAGCCCCCGGCTCCGCAGTTTCTCGATGGCGCCCTTCACTTCGCCGTCCCGGTGGAGGGTTTCCTCCCGGAACCATCGATCGAAGCGCACCCGGAAGTCTTCCAGGTCCTTCCGGATGCCGTCGAGGATCCGGTCGCACGCGACCTTGCGAAACAAGGGCAGCGCCTCCTCCGTGGGGACCGCCTTGTAGCGGTCGCCCGCCTCCCCGCGGAATTGGCGCGCAAGCGCGACCAGGTAATCCCCGTGATACCCGTCTTCCGGGAGCTGCGCCTCCACGCCGCACTCCTGGAGATATCTCGAGTAGAGCGACCGGCCCAGGTTGTCCATCTGGTTGCCGACGTCGTTCACGTAATACTCGGTGTCGACTTCGTACCCTTCGAAGGACAGGATCCGCGCGAGCGCATCCCCCACCGCCGCTCCCCTGCCGTGCCCGACGTGGAGGGGGCCGGTCGGGTTGGCCGACACGAATTCGATCAGTATCTTCTGTCCTTTTCCCTGGTCGGAAGAGCCGAACCGGTCCCCCTTGCGGAGCGCGGTCGCGACGACCTCCCTCCAGGCGTCATCGGACAGCACGATGTTGATGAACCCAGGGCCGGCGACCGAGAGCGAGGCGATCCATCCCCTGTCGTCTTCCCGGCGGATCGCGTCCGAAAGCTCCCTCGCGACGTCCCGCGACTTTTTCCCCAAGTGCCGGGAAAGCTGCATGGCGGCGTTCGTCGAGAAATCCCCGTGTTCCTCCTGTCGGGGAATCTCTACGGAAACGGGAATTTCCCGGTCCACCCCCCATTCCGCCAATTTCCGTTTTATTCCGGCCAGAAGAAGGGATTCCGTGATCTTTCGAACGTCCAAACGGCGCCTCGAAGTCGGGAAAAAGTTAATAAAGTAAATACTTTACAATTCAACAGGGGGGGAAGTCAACAGTTACGACCCGGGATAGACCGTGATCCTGTCTCTCCCGCCCTGTTTGGAGCGGTAGAGGGCGATGTCGGCTTGCCGGAGGAGTTCCTCGCCGGCCTTTCCGTGTCCCGGACAACAGGCGATCCCCAGCGAGGCAGTGACGCCCAACTCCCGTTCGTCGAAGACAAACCGTGTTTGCCGGATCATCAGCCGCAAACGTTCGGCTACTTGGCATGCATGGGTCTGGTCCGTGCCGTGGAGGTAGATGGCGAATTCTTCTCCCCCGTAACGCCCGGCCATGTCGATCTTTCTGACGGTTTTCCGAATGACGCTGGAAACCTTTCTCAAGACCTCGTCTCCTGCCGGGTGGCCATGCGTATCGTTGATTTTCTTGAAGTGATCGAGATCGAGCATGATGACGGCGCAGGGGTATCGACCGTCCAGGCGGGAGAGAACGTTCTCCAGCCGCACGCAAAACGTTTTCCGGTTCAGAAGCCCCGTGAGTCCGTCGGTGCTGGCCTCCTCCTCCAGGTTTTCCAGGCGAATCGTGTGCGAGATCCCCATCCGCATGATGGCGAGGATGTCCTTGGCCGTCTCGACGTCCTGTCCCTCGAAACTGCGCCCTTCGCCGGACTCGCACACGAGGACGCCGCGAAACCCGCCGATATCGGGCACAGGCACAAGGAGTACCCCTCCCCGGGAGGGTCCGGCCCAGCCCGGCGGGAGCACGGGAAACCGTCCGCCGGCCGCCTGTCCGCCGGAGAAGATCCGGTGAACGCCCTGCCGGAGCACCCACTCGACGTACGTCCCTTCCAGGGAAACCAGCTCTTCCCGGTCCCCCGACGTTTCCCCTCCCGATTCCCACGCGATGCGCCCGCGCTTCCCCCCCTCTTCCGCCTCGATGAGCAGGGCCCTGGCGATATCGAGATGCCGCCGAACCTGTTCCGCCGTGGCCCGGTAGACCTCCCGCCGCGGGGAAACGCTTTCGCCCCTTTCGCCCCCTGCCCTCTCCGAAACTTCGGCGATCCTCCGGATCAGCCGGTGGAATCCCTCCTGTCTTGCCAGGTACAGGTGTGCCCGGTACTGCTGTTTCGCTCTTGCAAGCTCCCTCGCTGCCAGGAACGCCGCCATCTCCAGCGCCTGCCCCACGGGCTCGCTCCACTTCCCCTCGGCGAACCGAAGGGCGAGGATCGCCCCCTCGACATTTCCCTCGACGCTCACCGGCGCGGTGGCAACGCCGGTGGGGCGGCCTTCCCTTCCTCTTCCCTGGCCGATGGCCCAGTTCCCGGAATCTTCCCCCTCGGAAAGGAACGTACGGCGGAACAGCATCGCCTCGCGCACGGGCACGTAGTCGTCCGGTATCGCAAGGTCCACGCCGCCGGAATCTCCTCCGCGGCACGCCGAGGCGCCTGCCCGGAATGCCCGGCCCTGCCCGGTGGAGGGCAACAGGTACAGGATGCGGTCGGCTCCCGTGATGGGGAGAATCCCCTCGAGGATTCGCCGGATTCCATCCAGGAGGTCATCCCGGGAGCGCAGCAATCCCAGCCGCTCGACTTCCTCGGGAAAATCCCGCTCCACCGGCGCTTCGGGGTTTTCCCAGGGGAGCACGAGCGACCGGCTTTCGTCGATCGCCTCCTGGACCATGTCCCTGCCGGACCCGGAATCCCGTAATCTGCCCCGTATCACCCGTCCCGCGAGAATGCCAAGCACTCCCAATCCGCCGATCGACGCCAGGAAGCCTTCGGCCGGCCATTGACCGCCGGGGGAAAAAAGAAACCACGCGAACGCCGTCGCGGCATAGACCGCCGCCGGGAGGGCGGGGAGAAGGAAGGAGATCGACGGAAACAGGATGGCAGGCGCGAGGCGGGAATCCGCCACGATCGGATAAAGGGAATGGAGTTCCAGGAGGCCGGCGGCTCCCCACGCCAGCGCGGCGGGAACGTCCAGCAGCCGATCCTGTCGCCGGGAAGTGAGGAGATCCCGGATCAGCAGGTAGGCGAGGACTCCGAACGCGGAGGCCGCCCACGGAGCGGACCAGGCGGTCCAGACTCCCCCTTGCCGGGAAATCGGAAACAGCAGGAGATGGACGAGCGAAAGGACGGGAACGGAATACCTACGGACGACCCGATCCTTTCCTTGCGGGGGGGGGAGCGGGTGCATCCTTTTTCCTGTCGAGGACGATGACATTCTCTTTCTCGCCGATCAGACCGAGTTCCTTTCGGGCAATTTCCTCGATATAGGAGGGGCTGGTCCTCAACTTCTCGACCTCTTCCTGGAGCCGCCGGTTCTCGTCGCGCAGCTTGGCGTTCTCCTCGAGGGCCTGCTGGTTCGTCCGGTACAGCTTCCAGGTGCCGACGATCCCCATCTCCCGGAAGAGGGAGAAGAGAACGAGCAGAAGGGCGATTCCGCCCGCGACCAGCAGGGGAAGCCTCGGTTTCCAGCGGGACCCCGGCTCGAACCCCATCCCGTCAACTTCCTCCCACCAGGTTTCGCGCAAGCTCCCAGAGCGAGCGGGGGGCAAACGCATCCCGGGCGATTTCCCGATAGGGAGCGTCCCCCGCGAACACGGCCCAGAGGATGCGGGCCTGCGTGGTTCTCCCCTCGGCCGACATCCGGTTCACCGACCGGAGATAGGCATCCGAAAGACGCCCTTTCCGAAGCACGCTCTCGTAAACTCCGAACAGCGCCCTTCCCCAGACATTATCATAACGGAACAACCGGAGGCAGGGACGATGGAAATGATCCCGGAGAACCGGTTCGGAAATCCCCTTGGCGGTGATCGCCAATGCCAGGATGCGGGCGGTGTCGTGGGACGATTCGATGCCGTTTTTCAGGTGGCGCGAGATGAATGCATCCCCGATGATCGCCATCCGGTCGGAAAACGGGCGCCCGGCGACGCCGATGGGCACCTGGGGATGGCAGTGGCAGAGGACCTTCGCGCTCGAAGGGAGGAGGGACGCCAGCGCGCGGTTCCGCGACCTCTCGGCGTCGAGGTCCGCGATCTTTACATGCTCCCCGATCCCGGTAAGCGTCAGGAAATTGTCTTTCGGCGTGATCGCCAGAAAGCGGATGGCCCTGCCCAATGCGGGAATGATGTGAATCCGGTTCCTGAGCCGCTGCTCGATGAATTCGTTGTCGGCCGGAATCTCGGCCTGAACCGTGTGCCAGGTCTTCGGAGGGCGGTAACCGAAGGGGAGCTTCCGCGACAGAGAGGTATTGACCCCGAACGCCCCCACGAGAAAATCGAAATTCCGCTTCGCTCCTCCGTGGAACGCGAGGCGAACCCCCGTGGGCGTCTTCTCGATGGTTTCTACGCGCTCGTGGAGAAACTCCGCGCCGCGGGCGACCGCCGCGTCCAGCAGGAACTGATCGAAGCTCTTCGTTCCCTCCCTGGAGAGCACCGGCCCGCCGCCGCGGAAGACGGTGTAGATCTCCTTCCGCTCCGGATGCCGGACCGTGACCGATACGTCCCTGCCGTGGATTTCGTAGCCGTCGGCGATCCGGCGGATGATGCGATCATCGAGAACCAGTGAAAAGTCGCCGATCTTCTTCACCATGGCGGGCCCGATGGCCCCGGCGCACATGTTGCAGCCCGACGGACCGGAGTGGGAAAACGTCTTGCGGTCGATCAGGGTGATGTTCGCCGTTCGGCCCTTCGACCGGAGAAGGGACAGGAGGTGGAGGGCGAAGAACGTTCCCGCCGGGCCGGCGCCGATGACGCCGACAGACGCCCGGTCCGGGAGGGATTTCTCAGAGGATTCCATCTAAAAAGTCACGCCGATCGCACCCGTGGAACTTCCGGAGCTTCCCCCCCCGCCCCCGCCTCCGGCGCCTGCCGCGACGCCGATTGCGACCGCCCCGATCAACAGCCAGACCCACCACCGATGATACCACGGGGCCTCCGCATCCTTCGGGGATCCGCTCGCCGCGGGCCATCCCGCGTTCCGGAGCAGTTTCGCCGTCCTGCCGGCCGCCTCCGCCGCCCCTTCGTCCCCCGCGGGCCACTCGAATTGTCCCAGGAACACCGGGTCCGAATCCTTCTTCCCCGATGTAAACACGCGCACGACGGGTTGCCCTTCCCGCTCTGCCAGGACCAGAAGGGCTACCCGCAAGGCCCCCGCCCCTGCCGCCAGCTCGGCGATCAGCGCGCCGCCCCCCTTTCCCTCCGGCGATGTCGTCAACCATTCGCCCAAGGTTGCGACGCGGTCGCGGACAAGAACGCTCCGGAAGGCCGCGGAATCCCCGGGAAGCCACTGTCCCGCCTTCTCCGCGTCCTGATAGCCCGAAAGCGCGATGCGGACGCGCACCGGCCTGGAGGAGGAAACCTTGATCCGCCCGGGAGTCGTGCCCACCGGCTTCCCGTCGAGGAATACGGAAGCGCCCGGGGGGATGGACTGCACCAGCAGTTCCGCTTCGGGAGAGGGCCGCTCTCCCGCCCGGGTCCACGCGTCGCGAAACGTGGGCGAGAACAGGCCCGGGTCCGGCGAAAAGCCGGGTCGCAGGACCCTGGCACGGGCAAACATCTCCTCGGCTTTGACGCGGTCCCCCTCCCAGAGATGAAGCAGGCCCCGCCTCAGGAAGATCTCGGCGAAGAACGGGCGGGTCGCGTCGCCGAGGCGAAACTTCCTCGCCTCTTCTTCCGCCTCCAGGAGGAGGGCGGCGGCCTTCCGGGTTTCCATCCGGTCCATGCGCCGAAGGACCTCCGCCATCTTTCCGGAGATCCGCTCGAGCGAGGCGTCATCGGCCTCGGGAAAGAGGTCCTTCGGGTCCGGGGGAGCCTGCGCTGCGGCAGGGGGAGCCACCCACCGGACGCCCAGATCCCGCAGGAGGAGCGAAGGGATCGGCGCCAGCAGCGAACGCGCGGAAGCTTCGGAGACGGGGGGCGCGAAATATTTCAGCAGGAGGCAAGGCTCGTCGGGAGACCCCGTCGCCGCCAGCGCCGCCGCCCCGGATCCTTCCGTCGCCAGGGCGAGACAAAGGAGAAGGGCAAGCGCCCTACGCGCGCTTGACGTAGATCTCATCCGTGATCTCCCGGTCCACCGCGACGGTTGTCTCGCCGATCTGCAGGACGTAGGAGGGGTTCCGCTGGAGAAGGCGCAGCCGGCTCCCCGGAACGATCCCGAGGGAGCTCAGCTTCTCCAGCCTCTTCCTGGACTTCGGTGTGATGAAAACGATGCGGACGGAGTCTCCCAGGACCGCTTCGGAAAGGCGCGTGACCAGCGGCTGGATTTCCGTCCGGATGCGGTCGCAGCAATCCCCGCGCGGGATCGCCCTCCCGTGGGGACAGACGGGAGGATGCCCCAGGAAGGTGCAGACGCTTTCGGTGACGGGCGTGGTCAGGATGTGCTCGAACTTGCAGGCGCTGCTCTCCATCTGGGAGGAGTCGAGGTCGAACAGATTCTGGAGCAGGACCTCCGCAAGTCGATGACGCCGGATGATCCCGCGCGCCCGCTCGTCGCCCGTGCGCGTCAGGCGCAGCTCGTCGTCCGATGTCTCCACCAGGCCTTCCGCCACGAGCTCTTCCAGGAGGCCTTCGGGGCGATCCTCTTCCGACCGCTCCACCAGGCGCGGCCGGGTGGAGCACCCTTCTTCCCGCAGCGTCCAGATCAGCTCCAGGATTTCATCCTGCCCGTAGTCGGTCATCGACGGGCTCCTCTCGAGAACAACGATTTGAAAAAGTTCACGACCCTGGACTCCGGAACGGGAAACGAATAACGGCACCGGGGGCAACAGAGGAGGGAACAGCTCTTCCCTATCGGGCAGCCGGTCCGGCACCCCTTGTCGGCGGAGTCCATTTCATATTGGCAAAGTGGACAGCGTATTTTCAAGGGTCCTCTCGCGTCAGAAGGAAATTCCCATTTTCCGGGCGGCGAGGTTCACGAGCGCGCCGACCAGGATCGCGAACGGAAAGATGAACAGCGCCATCCCCGCGGCCACCTTGGCCCCCTGCTCCTTGACGATGACGAGGAAATTCGCGAGGCAGGGAATGAACAGGGTGATCGTGACGAGGCTCACCACGACCTGGAGGTTCGTGAGGAGGCCGGACCGCGCCATGTCGAACAGCCCCGCCGCGCCGTAATCCCGCCGCAGGAACCCGATCAGGAAGGCTTCGGAGGTTTTCGGGGGCAGGTCCAGCACCCCGACGACCAGCGGCTCCGACGCCTTCTGCAGCCAAAGAAGCCACCCCAACCGGTCGGCCGCGAAGAGGATGAAGGTCCCGAGGAGAAAGAGCGGAACGGCCTCGCGGAGATACCATTCGATCCGCGCCATCGTCTTGACGACGAGGTTCCCCACCTGGGGAAGACGGATGGGCGGTATCTCAAGGATGAAATCGGAGGATTCCCCGGGGATCACCTTGGAGGCGAGGTATCCGACCGCAAGGATGATGCCGGCGAGGATCGCCACCCACGTCACGGTCGCCGCCGGCCCCACGTTTCCCAGCATCCCCAGGATCACGCCGAGCTGCGCGGAGCAGGGAATCCCCAGGGCGAGCAGCAGCGTCACGATGATGCGCTCCTTCCGGGTCTCCAGGATCCGGGTCGTCAGGGTGGCCATGGTATCGCAGCCCAGCCCCAAGATCATCGGCAGCACCGCCTTCCCGTTGCACCCGATCCTCTTGAAGATCCGGTCGACCATCACGGCCAGCCGGGGAAGGTATCCGGAATCCTCGAGGATCCCGAAGCCGAGGAAGAAGGTGCCCACGATCGGCAGCACGATGGCGATGGCATAGGACAGCGCCATCGAGATCATTCCGTACGGCCCGACGAGGAAGTCCCGTAAAATGGCCCACGGGATCGTCCGCTCCACGACCCAGGCGGCCGCGGGGATGATCCCCTTTCCGAACACGCTGGCCTCGAGGAAGTCCACGAGGAACTTCGCCCCGAAGACGCCGACGAACTCGTACGCAAGGAAAAGAACGGCGAGAAGGATCGGCACTCCGTAAAAAGGATCCATCGCGTACCGCCCGAACGCCTGGGGCCAATCGGTTCCCCGGGCGGCGGCGGGTTCTTCTCCCATCCCGTCCAGGAGGGAATCGATCCACTGGAGGCGGATCAGGTTGACGCGGTAGGCGATGTCCCCTCCCACCTCCTCCACCAGGCGGTTGCGGACCGCGTTCATCTCCCGTATCCGTTCGCCGCGGACGTTCTCCGCAAGCCAGGGGGTGAGGGAATCGTCTCCGCACAGCAGCATGAGGGCAAGGGCGCGCTTCCCCACGGGGACGGATTGCGGAAGGAGCGCTTCCATGCGGGTGATGGCGGATTCGATCCGGTCCCCGTAGGAGATGTCGACACTGGGCGGCGCGGAGCGCTCGACCAGCCCCAGGAGCCGGTCGATCCCCTTCTTTCGCACCGCAACCGTGGGGATCGCCGGTACGCCGATTCGCCCTTCCAGCTCCTCCAGCCTCGGCATGACGCCGCGGTCCCGGGCTTCGTCGGCCATGTTCACGGCGAGCACGAGAGGAATGGCCATCTCCGCGAGCTGCAGGGTGATCATCAGGGAGCGCCGCATATTCTTGGCGTCGCAGACCTGGATGACCCGGGCCCCGGGCTCGGCCATCAGGATGTCGCGCGTCACCCGCTCGTCCTCGGACATGGGAAGAAGCGAATAAACGCCCGGCGTGTCGATGACCTCGACGGCGCCGCCCCTTGCCTGCGCCTCGCCCCGCGTGACCTCGACCGTCGTCCCCGGGTAATTGGAGACGGTCACGTACCGTCCCGTCAGGGTTCCGAAGACGACGCTCTTCCCCACATTCGGGTTCCCGACGAGGATGACCTTGTCGGACGTCCGGGAGGCGGGAGCCGCAGCCTCGTGGCCCTTCATTCGCCCGGCTCCTTCCCTTCCTGCGGGAGGCACTCGGGGCAATACCCGTAGATGGCCAGCCGGTGCATCGTGGGGGAAAACCCGTGCATCCTGGCCACTTCCTCCTGGAGGGACTCGATCCGCGGCTCCTCGAACTCCGACACCTTCCCGCACTCCGTGCAGACCAGGTGGTCGTGGTGCGCCGTCAGGCTGGTCTCGTACCGCTTCGCTCCTTCGCCGAAATCGAGTTCCTTGGCATACCCGAGCCTCGCGAGGAGCTTGAGCGTCCGGTAGACCGTGGCCGGGCCGATGTCCCGTTTCCGGGCGCGGACTCTTCTGGCCAGTTCGAAGGCGGTCAGATGCCGCCCGGACCGGAAGAAGACTTCCATGATCAGAGCGCGGCTCTTGCTTCTCTTTCCGCCCGCGGCCGCGATTTCCGCGTCGATACGCCGTAGAAGTCGTTCCAAGGAAAAGGGAGGATCTCCATGTTGAATATGAATTTCATTCTCATCATAATGGCACAACCTTCGAACGTCAAGCGGAATCTGTCATCGTGCAGCACGACTTGACGTTTGAAAACTGCGGGGTTACCTTTAAGAAGACGATGAACTTTGTCTATCTATCCCCCCATTTTCCCCCAAGCTATCACCTCTTCTGCGTCCACCTGCGCCGCCTCGGCGCAAACGTGCTCGGACTTTCGGACCCGCCGTACGATTCGCTGCGCCCCGAGTTGAGAGAGGCGCTGTGCGATTACTACCGGGTGGACGATTTGCACAATTACGACCAGCTCCTCCGGGGCTGCGGCTACTTCACCCAGAGGCACGGTAAACTCGACCGGATCGACTCGCACAACGAGTACTGGCTGGAGACCGAGGCCCGTCTCCGCACGGACTTCAACGTGTTCGGGATCCGGATCGGCGACATCGCCTCCGTCAAATCGAAATCCCGCATGAAGGCCATGTTCCGGAGTGCGGGGGTCGCGGTCGCCCGCGGCGTCATCGCGCGCACCCTGGAGGAGGGAAAACGGTTCGTGCGGGAGGCGGGATACCCCGTCGTGGCTAAGCCCGACGTCGGCGTGGGCGCCATCGGGACGTACAAGATCTCCCGCGAAGCGGAGCTCGAGCGGTTCTTCTCGCGAAAGCCCCCTGCGGACTACCTTCTGGAGGAGTTCATCGACGGGCGGATCTACTCCTTCGACGGGCTCACGGACCGGGACGGCAACCTCGTGTTCTACACCGCCCACGCTTACAGCCAGGGGGTCATGGAAGCGGTCAACAACGACGACCATATCTACTACTACTCTTTCCGGGAGATCCCCCCGGACCTGGAGGCGGCCGGCCGAAAGGTTCTTGCGGCGTTCGGCGTGCGGGAGCGTTTCTTCCACTTCGAGTTCTTCCGGACGAACCGCGAGGGCCGCATCGTCGCCCTGGAGGTCAACCTGCGCCCCCCCGGCGGCCTGACCACGGACATGTTCAACTACGCGAACGACATCGACATCTACCACCAGTGGGCGAGCGTCGTGGTCCGCAACGAATTCACCGCCACGGCCAGCCGCCCCTTCCATTGCGGCTATATCGGCAGAAAACGCGGGAAGAGCTATGCCCGCAGCCACGGGGAAATCCTTGCTGCGTTCGGGAATTGCATCGTCCATCACGAGGCGATCGATTCCATTTTCCGGGCCGCGATCGGCGACTACGGATACCTTGCGCGCTCCGCGAGCCTGGATGAGATTCTCGCGGTCGCCCGGTTCATCCACGAGACGAAGTGAGGACCTTCCGTCCGGAACCCTCATGAACGTCGAATACCACAAGTGGTGGAGCGGGAACCTGGGCCAGGAGATGGAGTTGAAAGTGTACGGCCATGGCGGGAAGCCGGTCCTCGTGTTCCCCTCGTCCGGAGGACGCTTCTACGAGTACGAAGACTTCGGGATGGTGGAGGCCTGCAGGTCCTCCGTGGAGGCGGGGAAGATCCTCCTGGTCGCGGTGGACAGCGTGGATCGCCAGTCCTGGCTCAACCGGGAAGCCCATCCGGCGGTCCGCGCCCGCCGGCACAACGATTACGACCGGTACATCGTGGAGGAGGTCGCCCCGTTCGTCCGTGACCGCGGGCATCGCAAGAGGTTCCTTTCAACGGGGTGCAGCATGGGGGGATACCACTCCGCGAATTTCTTTTTCCGCCACCCCGATCTCTTCGACGCCCTGATCGCCTTGAGCGGCGTTTACCAGCTCCGCCGGTTCATCGGCGACTACATGGACGACAACGTCTATTTCAACACGCCCCTCGCCTACCTCCCGGGCCTCGCCGACCCCTGGTACCTGGACCGGTACCGGAACAGCCGGATCGTCGTGTGCGCGGGCCAAGGTGCGTGGGAAGACGAGATGCTTGCGGACACCCTCGCGCTGAAGCGGATCCTTGACGACAAGAAGATCTGGTGCTGGGTGGATATCTGGGGACACGACGTGAACCACGACTGGCCGTGGTGGCGCCGCCAGTTGCCGTATTTTCTCGGCCACCTCGGCCTCTGAGCCCTGCCGCCCCGCGGTCTTTACGCTTCCGGCTTTTCCTTCTTCGGCGCCCTTCTGCGAGGGGCCTTCTCGCCTTCCGGTTTCCCGGGCGACGCCTTTGCGGATTCCTTCTTCCCGGCCGCAGCCTTGCCGGCCTTTTCCTTGGCCGCGGCCGCTTTCCCTTTCGCCGGAGCCGCCTTTTTTTTCTTCCCCTTCCGCGCTCCCGCCTTCTTCTCCTCGACGGGGAGGTATTCCAGGATGGCCATCTCCGCGCCGTCTCCGCTGCGGAAGCCGGTGCGGACGATTCTCGTGTAGCCGCCCGCGCGATCCGAGAAGCGCCCCGCCAGTCCGGAGAACAGCTTCTCCGTGTTCCCCTTGTCGCTCAGCAGGGAAAAGACGTGCCTTCTCGCGTGCGTCGTATCCCTTTTCCCGAGAGTGATCAGCCGGTCCGCGAGGCGGCGGAGCTCCTTCGCCCTCGCAACGGTGGTCTCGATCCGTTCCGAGCGGACCAGGGAGTTCATGAGGTTCCGCAGCATCGCTTTCCGATGGGAGGGATTCCGGCGCAGCTTCCTGTGATCGATCGCGTGACGCATGGTGCTTCCTCGTGTCGTGGAGTGGTTTAGTCTTCTTCCCTCGGCGGGCTGAACTTCTCCGGCGCGAAGCTTTCCACCTTCATCCCCAGGGAGAGCCCCATTCCGTGCAGCACTTCCTTGATCTCGTTCAGGCTCTTCTTCCCGAAGTTCTTCGTCTTGAGCATCTCCTGCTCGCTCCGCTGCACGAGCTCGCCGATGTACTTGATATCGGCGTTCTTCAGGCAGTTGTAGGCGCGGACGGAAAGCTCCAGCTCCTCCACCGGCTTATAGAGATTCTCGTTGATGGCCCCCGCTTCCAGGTACGCGGGCTCGTCCGGCATTTCGGCCTCTTCGTCGAAATTGATGAACACGGTCGCCTGGTCCTTCAGGATCTTCGCCGCATAGGCGACCGCATCCGCCGGCAGGACGGATCCGTCGGTCCACACCTCCAGGAGGAGGCGGTCGTAGTCCGTCTGCTGGCCGACGCGCGCGTTCGTCACGGTGAAATTGACCTTCTTGATGGGGGAAAAGATGGCGTCGATGGGGATGGTCCCGATCGGCGCGTTTTCCTCGAGGTTCCGCTCCGCGGGAACGTACCCCTTCCCCATCCGCACGGTCATCTCCATCCGGAGCACCGCGTTCTCCGACAGCTCCGCGAGATGGCGATCCTTGTTCAGCAGTTCGACCATCGGATCGGCCTGTATGTCCGACGCCTTGACCCGCTTGGGGCCCTTCGCCTCCAGATAGATCGTGCGGGGTTCGGGCGAGTGCATCCGGAGCCGGATCTCCTTCAGGTTGAGAACGATGTCGGTGACGTCCTCCACCACCCCCACGATCGTGGAGAACTCGTGCTGGACCCCCTCGATGCGGACCGTTGTAATCGCCGCTCCCTGGAGAGAGGAGAGGAGGATCCTGCGGAGAGCGTTCCCGAGGGTGGTCCCGTAACCTCTTTCCAGTGGCTCCGCCACGAATTTTCCGTAGTCGGCGGTCGCCGAATCGGTCTGTATTTCGATGCGGCGCGGCTTGATCAATTGCTTCCAGTTCCGCTGGAACATGCTGCCCCCTTCTTCCGTCCGGAAGGTTTTACTTCGAATAAAGTTCGACGATCAACTGTTCCTGGATCGGTTCCTTGATCTCCGCCCGGGTGGGGATCGCCTTGACCGCACCGCGGAAGTTCTCCCGGTCCAGCTCCAGCCAGGGAGGGATCCCTTTGCGGACCACCGCATCCAGCGACTCGTTGACGGAGGGGATCTTGCGGCTTTTTTCCCGGAGCTCGATCCCGTCGCCGGGGTGTACGAGGAAGGACGGAATATTCACTTTGCGCCCCCCCACCTGGAAATGGCCGTGCCGGACCATCTGGCGGCTCTCCCTGCGGGTCACCGCAAACCCGAGCTTGTAGACGACGTTGTCCAGACGGCGCTCCAGGAGGATCAGCAGGTTATCGCCCGTCTTGCCCTTCATCCGGTCCGCTTTTTCGAAAACATTCCGGAACTGCTTCTCCAGGAGCCCGTAGATCCGCTTGGCCTTCTGCTTCTCCCGAAGCTGAACGCCGTAATCGCTATGCTTGGGACGCCGCTGCCCGTGCTGTCCGGGGGGATATCCCCTCCGCTTGATGGCGCACTTGTCGGTGAAGCAGCGGTCCCCTTTCAGGTAGAGTTCGATTCCCTCTCTCCGGCAGAGCCGGCATACCGCCTCGCGATACCTGGCCAAATCCTGTCCTCCTCTTTCTCTTTTCCGCCCTGGTTCACACGCGGCGCCGCTTCGGCGGGCGGCATCCGTTGTGCGGGATCGGCGTCACGTCCCGGATATAGTTGATCTTCAAGCCCGCCGCCTGGAGAGTCCGCAACGCGGCTTCCCTTCCGGACCCGGGCCCCTTGATGTGGACGGAGACGGTATTCACGCCGCACTCCATCGCCTTCTTGGCCACCTCTTCCGCGGCGACCGTCGCGGCAAAGGGGGTGCTTTTCCTCGACCCCTTGAATCCCTTCGACCCCGAGCTGCACCACGCGAGGGTGTTTCCGTCCGGGTCCGTGATCGTGATGATGGTGTTGTTGAAGGTCGCCTTGATGTGGGCTACGCCCACAGGAACGCTCTTCCGGACCTTCCTCTTCCCTTTTCTCTTCGGCGTTGCCATCGTTCCTCCGGATTCCCGCGTCGCCGCGGGGAAAAAGTTCCCTTCCCTATTTCTTGGGGGCTTCCTTCTTCCTGGCGACCGCGCCCTTGCGCGGCCCCTTCCGCGTCCGTGCGTTCGTGTGGGTCCTCTGCCCGCGGGCCGGCAGGCCCTTGCGGTGCCGCAGCCCCCGGTAGGTGCCCAGGTCCATGAGCCGCTTGATGTTCATCGACACTTCCTTGCGCAGGTCCCCTTCCACCCGGTAGTTCGCGTCGATGACGTCGCGGATCCGGGCGACCTGGTCTTCCGTCAGGGTGTTCGTCCTCGTGTCGGGGGACACCCGGGCTTCCTCCAGAATCTTCAGCGAGGTCGTCGGGCCGATGCCGTAGATGTAGGTCAGCGCGGCCACGATCTTCTTGCTCTTCGGTATGTCGACTCCGGCTATGCGTGCCAAATGCTCCTCCTCGGGTGCGGGGACGACGCCCCGCGGCTACCTTACCCCTGGCGCTGTTTGTGTTTGGGATTCTCGCAAATAATTCGCACGACGCCTTTCCTCCGCACCACCTTGCACTTTGCGCACATCTTGCGCACCGACGGCCTGACCTTCATCGCTCGTCCCTTCTATTTCGATCTGTAAACGATCCTGCCGCGCGTCAGGTCGTACGGCGTCAGCTGCACCGTCACCCGGTCGCCGGGCAGGATCTTGATGAAGTGCATCCGCATTTTGCCCGAGATATGCGCAAGCACCTTCATCTTGTTGTCCAGCTCAACCCGGAACATGGCGTTCGGAAGCGGTTCGATGACCGTTCCCTCGATTTCAATGGCTTCTTCCTTCGCCATCTGCTCCTTTGCTCCGCTCCCTCTTCTTCAGGGGAGG
>Ga0334722_10001186_pt1 | contig 33695 bp, 27 predicted proteins | sample C3_bottom_MG_FD_207210 | JGI IMG/M metagenome (GOLD analysis project Ga0334722, IMG submission 207210) | Sediment microbial communities from Yellowstone Lake, YNP, Wyoming, USA - C3_bottom | ecosystem: Environmental > Aquatic > Freshwater > Lake > Sediment | place: USA: Wyoming | collected... | reverse complement strand
TCTTCTTGCATTACTACAACTATCAGAAAAAACATCGCGGACTGGGTATGGACGGAGCAACGCCAATGGAGAGACTGAATGAGCTGGCAAGTGTAAACTTGACGCTGCAATGCTACAAAAGTTGACAAAAATACGAATTTATTTTATAATAAAGAAAGGCTAGGATTATTTCCCTAGCCCTTTTGCTACTCTTTCCCACGGATATTCCACATCGGATTTCACGAGCTTTGCGTAATAGTGGGGAATCAGAACGCTGCCAAACCGGTAATGAAGCGCTACTGTAATCACATGATTACCGTGCAAAACGAGATCCTCCAGGGCGCGTCTTAACATAACGCCGCTATTAGATATTTCTGTGCAAAGTAGTATAAATTTACTTTCCAGTCGGGGATGGTTGGGAACAACATTTCTGACATGCTTCTTGCCTTCAGTTTCATCATATTTGTAGTTGATTGAAGTAATGTTCTTGTTTTTCGTAATTTCCCCGATCATATTGGCCAGCATGGAGCCGCCAACCCGGTTTCCTCTGACGCAGACTATCCAGTCAGTCTTAGGAACTTCGTGAGCCAGCTTGATACAATCTTGCTCAAACTCCTTCCATGTGTAATGGATGAAGTTTTTCTTTGTCATAACACGATCCTCCTTGGGAGATACGCGAAATTCGCGGTTTTTAAAGGTTCTATGGGCATTAATACAAGCGCAATTCAAAAAAGGCTCAAAATTTTTGCTCTAACTTTTCTTCGCATGAAGAAAAGTTACAAAAGAAAATCCGCACCGGTTTGCGCTGGGACAAATTGCTATTCTTACTTTTTCTTTCCGCAAGAAAAAGGAACAAAAAGAACTCCGAGCCAAGGCTCCTGCCCAGACAAATTCTGCGTTCACTCGCTAAAATTTTAAGGGCCGATACGGCCCCAGCAAAAGTTCTTAACGCTCACTCACTTGAATTTGTATCTGGTCATTTCGCAAGGCTGATTTTTTATTTGATTGGGTTTTTTACTTTTTTAATTTTTATGCAATAGTAATAGTATATGTATCATGATTGGATTTTTTGATTCTGGGTTTGGCGGATTGACTATCTTGAAAGAGGTAGTCAAAACTTTGCCTCAACATTCTTATATATATTTGGGCGACAACGCCCGGACGCCTTATGGTTCCCGAGATCAAAAAGAAATTTATAAATTTACCACAGAAGGAATAGTCGAGCTTTTTTCAAGAGGCGCTAATCTAGTCATTTTAGCTTGCAATACTTCATCCAGTTCGGCTCTGCGAAAAATTCAACAGGAATTTTTACCGCGTTATTTTCCAAAGAAAAAAGTTTTAGGGATAATAATTCCGACTGCGGAAGAAATAAAAAAATTTACGGCCAACAACAAGATAGGTATTTTGGCGACTGAAGCAACAGTCGCATCCCGAGCTTATGTAGATGAGATCAAAAAAGTTGATGCCAGTATAAAGGTTTATCAGCAAGCCTGCCCACTTTTTGTGCCCATGATTGAAGCGGGTGCGATAAGCGGAGAGAAGATGGAAGCGGCGATAGAAAAATATTTGAATAATATTTTTGAGCAAGAACCAAAAATTGATGCAGTTATTTTAGGCTGTACGCATTACGCGTTAATCGAAAAAAATGTTAGAGCATTATTACCTAAAAATATTAAGCTTGTTTCTCAAGGGAAAATTATAGCCGAAAAGTTAAAGGATTATTTGCGGCGACACGAAGAAATTGATCATGCGCTTGGGAAGAAAGGCAAAAGAGTTTTTTTAACTACCAAAAAATCTAAAAAGATAAAACACTTAGCCGAACTTTTTTACGGCAAAGAATTGGAGTTGGAAGTGATTGAATTATAAAACTGTAATCGCGCTAACTTTATCTCCCGCTTGCGGGCGCATAACGCGCACGCCTTGCGTCGCCCGGCCGAGCGAAGAAATATCTTTAAGCGGAATGCGGATGATCTGTCCTTTTTCAGAGCTCAAAATCAAATCTTCCTCACCGATATTATCAATATTAATGATGCTCGCGCCGATGACGGATCCGGTTTTAGCTGTAACGCTCGCGGTTTTGATTCCCGAACCGCCGCGCTTTTGAACTTTATATTGTTTTAAATCGGTCCGCTTGCCATAACCGTTTTCGGTAATAATCAAAAGCTGGTTGCCTTTCTGGTTTTTCAAAACTACATCCATCCCGACAACTTTGTCGTCCTTTTTAAGCTTTATTCCGCGGACGCCTCCAGCTGATCGCCCCATCGGTCGGACATCTTTTTCTTTAAAATGGATAGCCTGTCCTTTGGAAGTGGTAATTACAATTTCGTCTTCGCCGGAAGTGGCTTCTACCCAGCGAAGTGCGTCGCCTTTTTGAAGCTTGATTGAAATAAGCCCGCTTCTTCTGACCTGGCCAAAATCTTCCAGTGCCGCTTTTTTGATAGTTCCCATTTCCGTGGTCATCAGGAGGTATTTATAATTATCATCTTTACTGAAGGGAATTATCGCTGTGACAGATTCTGATTGAGAGAGTTGTAGAAAATTGACGATAGATTGTCCCTTGGCAACGCGGGAAGATGCCGGAATTTCATAAGCCTTGGTCTGAAAAACTTTTCCCGTATTGGTAAAAAATAGAAGATCATCGTGCGTCATGATTCCCATAACTTTCTTGATGGAATCCTCCTCTTTAGTAACGGCGCCGATGACGCCTTTGCCGCCGCGCTTCTGAACTTTATAAACGGACGGGTCCATGCGCTTGATGTAGCCTTGTTCGGTTATGGTTATGATAGCCTCGTCATTGGGAATCAAATCTTCCTGCTTGAATTCGCCCACGCCGGATTTTATTATCTTCGTTTTTCTTTCGTCTCCGAATTTTTCTTTGACTTTTAAGAGCTCTTCTTTAACGATGCCGAGAATTTTTTTCTCGCTTTTCAGAATAGATTCAAGTTCTTTTATAAGTTCTATTTTTTCTTTTAACTCGTCTTCAATCTTTTTTCTTTCCAGTCCCGCGAGCGTCTGCAGTTTCATTTCCAAAATAGCCGTGGATTGCTTGTCGGAAAGAGAGAATTTTTTTATCAAATTCGCGTGAGCGATTTCTTTCGTTTCTGACTTTTTAATGGTGACTATGATCGCGTCAATGTGATCCAGCGCTTTTTTGAGTCCCTCCAGAATGTGCGCGCGGTCGCGAGCTTTTTCCAGGTCAAATTTCGTCCGGCGGGTAACAACTTGTTTTCGGTGGGCGATGTAGTATTCCAAAATAGATTTCAGATTGAGAACGGTTGGTTCAATTCCGTCCACCAGCGCCAGCATATTCACGCCGAAATTTTTTTGGAGATCGGTCATCGCGTAAAGCTTGTTCAGAACTTTTTGCGGATAAGCGTCTTTTTTAAGTTCAATTACCAGACGCATGCCATCTCGGTCGGATTCGTCGCGAATGTCCCGAATGCCGACGATTTTTCCGTCCCGCACCGATTCTGCCAGTTTTTCAATGAGCGCGGCCTTGTTGGTAGCGTAAGTCATTTCAGAAATAATAATTTGAAAAGAGCCGGACTTGGCTTCTATGATGTCCGCTTTGGCGCGAGTAAGAATTTTTCCCCGGCCGCTCCGGTAAGCCTCCAAAATATCTTTTTTATTGTAAATTATTCCGCCGGTCGGGAAGTCCGGTCCGGGAATAAAGTCAACCAAATCTTCTACAGAGGCTTGCGGATTATCTATAAGATGCGTTATTCCATCCACTAATTCTCCCAAATTATGCGGAGGGATATTTGTCGCCATACCGACTGCGATGCCCATACTGCCGTTAAGCAAAAGCTGGGGCAAATTAGAGGGAAGAACGGTCGGTTCCTGATGCTGGCCGTCAAAATTGGGGACAAAATCAACCGTATTTTTATCAATATCAGCGAGCATTTCTTCAGCAATGGAGGAAAGCTTGGCTTCCGTATAACGATAAGCGGCCGCGCCGTCGCCATCCATAGAACCGAAGTTGCCTTGGCCTTTTATCAATGGATAACGCAAAGAAAAATCCTGGGCTAGGCGGACCATAGAATCATAAACGGCCATGTCGCCGTGCGGATGGTATTTTCCGAGAACCTCTCCAACAACCGTGGCTGATTTTCTAAATTTAGCCGTGGAACGAAGTCCCGTGTTCCACATGGAATATAAAATTCTTCGGTGAACCGGCTTTAGTCCGTCCCGGACATCCGGAAGCGCGCGCGAAACTATCACGCTCATGGCATAGTCGAGATACGACTGTTGCATTTCTTCCGTCAGTTCGCGCGGCTCCACATTGCCGATGTTGGATTCATTTTTTTTGTCTTTTTTGTCGCTGGGCGGCATAACTTAAATTATTGAGGAATATTATTGGCGGGAATTGTGTCTTCTGAATTTCCGGTTGGCGGTTGGGACAGGGAATTTTTCAGTGTTTCTCCCGTGTTTTTGAGCGAATTTTTTTGCTGATTAAATTGATCTAAAACTTCAGAATTAAAAGGATTGCTTTCAACGGGAAGATCTTTTCTTTCATTGAGAGTAACTTGCACGGAAAAAATCCAGATGGCAATGACAAAAATCATTGAAAGAAAAACACATAACCAAACATAGCGCATGCGAATATATTCGGGTTTTTTTCGGATTTCTTCGATTTTATCTCCGATGCTCATAATTATTCCGTTCCCATCAAAATCACTTCCATCCTTTTTTCTTCCAAATCCTTTTTTTTGATATTTATTTTGGAAGGCCTATCTTTTGAACAGTTTCCAATTTCATTGCAGAATTTTTTTTCGTCCATAATGTCTATGGACGACCCGTTCATTTTATAATGCATGGGAATCGCAATAGCCGGTTCTATCTTTTTGATAAGATCAATCGCTTTTTTATGGTCAAGAGTATATTTCCCTCCGATCGGGATCATCAAAATGTCCGCGCCGTTGATTTCTTCCAGCTGTTTTTCAGAGAGATCCATTCCCAGATCGCCCAAATGGCAAATCCGGAGGTCTTCCGATTCCAAAATGTAGATCGTATTCGCGACCGGGTTTTCAACGGCTCCGTGGCTGGAAACAATACCGACCACATTCACTCCCTTGACCGAATATTCGCCCGGAATATTTATTACGGCTGGCTCGCCTTTGAGCGCTTCCGCGTTATTATGGTCCCAGTGGTCATGAGTTACTAAAACCAAATCAGCCTGGCCTTGCGGCGGCCGCAGGCCTAGTTTTTTATCAAAAGGATCAATGAATATATTGACATCGCCTTGCCCTCGCCCGGCCGGCTTGGTGGTAATTTTGAAGCACGAATGGCCGTAGTATTGAATGATCATGAGTTCACTACGAAGTACAAATTCGTATGAGTGTACGAATATTTATACACGAGTTAGCTTTTTACATAATCAATTCTAGCATTTATTTCAGGCTTTGTCGAGCCAGTTGACAGAATTTTAATACTCATATATAATACTTCAGAAGGTTAATTATTAAGAAAATCGAATAGGGAATGTCCCGCCAGAGGCGGGTAAATTTAATTCCCAGAAGTCTTTCTTAATAATTTCCTGCGAAGGGAAATTTTTTATTTTTAACTAAACTTTACAACTATGCCAAGTATTTTAGACAGACTGGCTAAAGAAATAGACAAAATTTCAGGAAAAGAAGCGGAATTGGACAAAACCGGTTCGGATTTGGATTTGAAAAAAACTGCTCTGAAAAAATCAGCTGTAAAATCTAAAGCGAAAGCTACAAAGACGGATGAAAATTCATCGCCTATGCAGGAGCTGATGGAAGATGATTCCATAAAATTTCCGAATGTCGGAGATGTCGTTGAGGGGCGCGTGATAGAAACAACTTCCAATGCTCTTTATTTGGATATTGAGCCTTTCGGAACTGGCATTGTTTTGGGAAGAGAAATCAAAGACGGAATGGGCGCCGGCAAGCTAAAAATAGGGAACAAAGTTTCGGCCACTATAACAGATGTGGAAAATGACGATGGCTTTATTGAACTTTCCATCCGCGAAGCCTCTTATGAAAAAGCCTGGGAAGATTTAGAGAGCAAACGGGATACCCAGGAAAAAGTTGCCACTAAAGTCCTTAGCGCCAATAAAGGCGGACTTCTTGTTGAAGTTAACGGAATTTCCGGATTCCTTCCGGTTTCCCAACTTTCCAGCAAAAATTATCCGCGCGTGGAAGACGGAGATAAGAATAAAATTTTCAATCTGCTGAAAAAACTGGTCGGACAGGAAATTGAAGTGAGGATTTTGGATGTGGATCGCGTTACGGAAAAACTGATTGTCAGCGAAAAAGCAGCCCAAAAAGAAAAAGACAGGGAAGTCATTTCTAATCTGAAAGAAGGCGATGTGGTCAAGGGCGAAGTAAGCGGAGTGGTGGATTTCGGAGCCTTTATCAAATTTTTCCCGCCGGGAGTTTCCGAAACTTCGTCGGAAGAAAAAAAACTGGAAGGCCTGGTGCATATTTCAGAATTGGCCTGGCAGCTCATTGAAAATCCGCGCGACATTGTGAAGGTCGGAAGCAAAGTTGAAGCTAAAATAATCGGGATAGATGATAATAAAATTTCGCTGTCTCTCCGCGCACTAGAAAAAGATCCTTGGAGCCAGGTAGAAAAGAAATATAAAGTTGGCGATGTGGTTAAAGGAACGGTTCATAAGATCAATCACTTCGGCGCCTTTGTGTATTTAGACAAAGACATCCACGGCCTCGCGCATGTGAGCGAAATGGCGCAGCTTTTTCCCGGAAAAAATATTGACGAGCTGATAAAAGCCGGCGAAAAATACGACTGGAAAATTCTTTCCATAGAACCCAAAGAACATAGGATGGGATTGGCTCTGGCGGATAAATCCGCCAAAGGCGCCGTGCCCGCCGGCAGGCAGGGATCCGCCTCAGGCGGAAAGGCTAAAAAGAAAGAAGAGAAAGAAGAAAAACCTGAAAAAGCGGAAAAGAAAACAAAAGAGAAAAAGATTAAAGAGGAAACTATCAAGGAGAAAGAGTAACTGACAGCCTCCGAAAGGAGGCTTTTACTTTAATTAGTTGGAAATTATAGCTATAATACAGTTAGTGTTTTAAAATAAGCAAACGATGAATAAAGAAAATATAATCATTTCATTTAATGGCGATGAAGGCTCGGGGAAGAGCACCATAGCTAAAATTATCGCATCTAAGTTGCAAATCCCGCGTTTTTATATGGGACAAATTTTCCGAGATAAGGCAAAAGAAAAAAATCTGACTCTGGCCGATTTTCTCTTAGAATTAGAAGAGACCCCTGAAAAGGAAAAAGAAATAGATAAATATATAATTGAATTGGCGGAGAAAGAGGAGCCTTTTATTATTGAGAGCCGAGTCGCATTTGCTTTGCTTCCCCAATCTCTAAAAATTTATCTAAAAGTAGATCCCAAAGAAGCGGCAAGGAGGATATTGAATCAAAGCAAAGAGAGAAATGAAGATAAAAATTTTGATTCCATAGAAAGCATAAAGAGAAGTATTTTGGAAAGAAAAGCAAAGGATGGCAAGCGCTATGCGAATCTTTACGGGGTAAATATAAGAGATGAAAAGAATTACGATTTTATATTAGACACAACCAATTTAAATATTAATGAAGTTTGCCAAAAAATACTCGATTTTATAAATGAGGAGCTTAATCAAAAAAATCCAAAACACGGCGTTTCAAAATAATCTTTGGCAGAGGAATTCAAAGATCGTTTTGGGCGTTTCTGGCGGGCCAGATTCAGTTTGCATGCTGGATGTTATGGCGAAGCTGGCGCCGAAATATAATTTGCAATTAATTATCGCGCATGTGAATTATGGACTTCGTGGGAAAGACAGCGAAAAAGACGAGAAGTTTGTAAGAAAATTGGCGGGGGAGTATGGGTTGGAAATCAAAATCCTAAAATCTCTAAGGTTGAACCTTAGCGAAACAAAAATTTCAGAAAGCGCTTTGCGGGAGATTCGGTATAAGTTTTTTGAAAAAGTTAGAAAAGAAAATAGTTCTGACTTGATCGCCGTGGCCCACAATTTGGACGATCAGGCGGAGACTTTTTTAATGAGAATTATTCGCGGAGCGGGACTAAAAGGGCTGGCGGCGATGAAATATAAAAGCGTTTACCCCGTTAAATCCGCCAAAGGCGGTCCCGCTGAGCGGGAATTTAACAGGGGGACAATTATCCGTCCGCTTCTGGGAATAACGCGAGAGGAAATTTTAGAGTATTTAAAGGGAGTAAAGGGGATAAGGGGAGTAAGGGAAATTTATAGGACGGATAGGACAAACAAGAAAAATATTTTTTTGCGCAACAAGGTGCGCAACAAACTGATTCCGTATCTGGAAAAGAATTTCAATCCAAAAATCAAAAAAACCATTTTTAACGCGGCAGCTTCCGTGGCGGAAGATTACTCGCTGATTCAAGAGGCGGTTGAAAAAATCTATGGGACAAATGGGATGAAGGGGACAAATAAGGCGAAGAATTTTTTATCTGTAAAAAAATTATTGAAACTCCATCCGGCCTTGCAAAGAAGAGTTTTGCTTAAATTAATTTCCGAAAAAAAACCGGATTTAAAAGACATAGAATCGGCGCACATAGAAGAAATTCTAAAAGCGCTACGAAGCACGAAAGGCAAGAGCCAAGTTGTAATATTTAAAGGCTTGAAATTGACGCGCAAGAATGATAAGGTTACAATAGAAAACCAAATAACTCGCTAATGATAAACATGAAAAATTTAGCCAAAAATATAGGCCTCTTTATCCTGTTTTTTCTGATTGTCGCAGGTATCCTTACTTTATACAGCGCGCCCGGCGTAAAACCGGCTGATGTTTCTTTGTCGGCGCTGGTCACACAAATCAATCAAGGACAAGTCAAGCAAATTACAGTTGACGGAGATAAACTGAAAGTAGAGCTTACGGATGGGAAAACGGAAAATTCCGTAAAAGAAGCGGAGGCCGGACTGACAGAGTCTCTCAAAAATTATGGCGTGGATCCGGGAAAACTGGATGCGGTTAACATTGAAATAAAAAGCGCGTCATCGGCAAATTTCTGGCTCGGCACTTTTTTGCCGTTTATTCTTCCGTTCATCTTTATAGGAGCATTCATCTGGTTTATGTTGCGCCAAGCCCAAAGAGGAAACACGCAGGCTCTTTCTTTCGGAACATCGCGCGCCCGGATGACCGATCCCAAGGACAAAAAGAATCGGGTAACTTTCAAGGATGTGGCCGGTTCCAAAGAAGCCAAAGAAGAGCTCATGGAGATCGTGGAGTTTTTAAAAAGTCCGCAAAAATTTTTGAAATTGGGAGCCAAAATTCCTAAGGGTGTTTTGCTCTTGGGACCACCGGGCGTCGGAAAAACATTAATGGCCAAGGCGGTGGCCGGAGAGGCCAATGTGCCGTTTTTCAATATTTCCGGATCGGAATTCGTGGAAATGTTTGTGGGAGTTGGCGCTTCGCGGGTACGAGATCTTTTCAAGCAAGCCAAAAAGAACGCGCCGGCCATAGTTTTCATTGACGAAATTGACGCGGTCGGGCGCCACCGCGGAGCGGGACTCGGCGGCGGGCATGACGAACGGGAACAAACTTTGAACCAAATTTTGGTGGAAATGGACGGCTTTGATACTACGACCAATGTGATAGTCATAGCGGCTACCAATCGGCCGGATGTTTTGGATCCGGCGCTTTTGCGTCCCGGAAGATTTGACCGGCGGGTAGTTATGGATTTTCCCGACATTGAAGAAAGAGTGGCAATTTTGGAAATACATTCCAAACAAAAACCCCTGGATCCCGAAGTTGATCTTAGAAAAATTGCGGTGCGCACCTCCGGTTTTTCCGGTGCCGACCTGGCCAATCTGGTCAATGAAGCGGCTATTCTAGCCGTCCGGCGCGGAAAAAAATCCATAAGTATGGCGGAGCTTACGGAATCAATTGAAAAAGTAATTTTAGGACCGGAGAGAAAAAGCCGGAGAATAGACGAGGAAGAAAAGAAAATTATCGCCTATCATGAAGCCGGACACGCTCTGATTGCTGCGAGTCTCGAAAAAGCCGATCCTGTTCAAAAAGTTTCCATTGTTTCGCGCGGACATGCCGGCGGCTATACCTTGAGCGCGCCGACCAAGGACTCGCGGCTCCGCTCCAAAAATTATTTTGTGGAAGAATTATCGGTTTTTTTGGGCGGTTATGTCAGTGAAAAGTTGGCTTTTGATGATGTGACGACTGGAGCGTCCAATGACCTGGAAAGAGCCACGGGCATCGCGAGAAACCTAATAACCCGCTACGGCATGAGCGATCTGGGTCCCAGAACTTTTGGCAACAAGGACGAGCTGATATTTTTAGGCAAGGAAATCCAGGAAGAAAGGAATTATTCGGAAAAAACGGCGGAGAACATAGACAGCGAAGTCACAAAATTCATAAGCGAAGCTTACAAAGTTTCAGAGAAAATTTTGACGGACAAAAAATCAACTTTGGAAAAATTAGTTTCTGTCCTCTTAGAAAAAGAAACCATTGAGCAGGAAGAGTTTAACGAAATAGTAGGAATTACAAATCCTAAAACTGAAGAAAAATCCAAATAAGTATAAAATTTTTTATGAAAATAAATTATCTTGAAATCATAAAAAAAGCCGCGGTTATTGTCTGGCGCAATAAATTTTTGTGGTGGTTTGGATTTTTTGTTTTAATTTCCGCGACGAGCGGCAGTTTTTTTCAATATTCTCCGCGTGAGCAGGTCATTGAAAAACAAAAAATTTTTGAGTTCATAGCGGCGCACCGGGAGTGGATAATTTTCGGAGGACTGGCCGCTCTGGCGGTCTGGATTATTTTATTAATCGTTGGAATCACGGGAAAGGGCGCGCTGATAAAATCCATAAATAATATCGTTGAAAAAAAAGAATCCAGCTTCAAAATCGGATGGAAGGAAGGGAAAAAGTATTTCTGGAAAATATTTCTCATCGGATTTTTAGCCGGGATTTTTATTTTGGCATTGCTTATTATGTTTATAATTCCCATCGGATTTCTTTTTTTTAACAAAGCCTATCTTCTGGGGGGAATACTTTCCTTTCTGGCGATAATTATTTTCATCCCGGTCGTTTTTCTGGTTAGCTTCATAAGAATTTATGGCTATCTTTACGCGGTCTTGGGCGATTTGTCTTTACGCGATTCTCTGGAAAACGCTTACGCGCTTTTGCAAAAAAATATAACGCCAAGCATTCTTCTGTCGCTGGTTTTTTTGATAGTCGGCGCGCTTGTTACGCTGGCGGCTATAGTAGTCATAATTCCGCTCGTAATCATATTTTTAATTATCGGCGCTTTGCTTTTTCTGCTGGCTAAACAAATCGGCATAATAATAACCGCGGCGATGGCGCTTTTTTTCATCCTAATCTTTATGTTTTTGGGAGGTTCGGCCTATCAAGCTTTTACCCACGCGGTTTTAGTTCTATTTTTCCGTGAAATTGCAACTCCAAAAGTTGAAGAAAAAGCAGAAGAGCCGGTCAAGGAAATCAGCCCGTCCCACGCGCCAGATCCAATAATAGGAAGCTAATAATATAAAAACAGCAAGGGCTGTTTTTATATTGACTGAAGAGATTTTTTGAAATAGGATAATAATGTTATTCTGGGTCTGTAGCTCAGTTGGTTAGAGCGTTTCCTTGACATGGAAAAGGCCTGCAGTTCGAGTCTGCACAGACCCACAAAACAAGAAATAAGAGCGGGACCATAACTCAGTGGTAGAGTAGCCGACTCATAATCGGTCAGTCGCAGGTTCGATCCCTGCTGGTCCCACATAAAGCCTTAAGAGGATTTTTTCTTTTTCCCGTGAAACTCTTTATGAATTTCTTTGAGCCGCGGATTGGTAATGTGAGTGTAGATTTGCGTGGTCGTGATGGACGAGTGCCCGAGCATTGATTGGACGCTTCGGATGTCGGCGCCGTTCATTAGTAAGTCCGTAGCGAAAGAATGGCGGAAAGTGTGCGGATGGACATCCTTGATAATGCCGGCCTTGGCGGCGTAATATTTGACGATTCTTTGGACGCTTCGGGGGGTAAGGCGAAGACTATCATTTTTTGGGTTTTTTCCTAAAGCCAAGCTTTTCCCGGTCTTAAAGCTCGGCTTTATTTTGCTTTCTCCGCCAGAGGCGAATCCGCCTTTGGCGGAGAATTTTTTTAGTGCTTTTATATCCCGAACAAAAACAGCCGGATCGATATCCATCCTTTTATTCAGATATTTTTCCAAGGCTCTCTGGGCTGTATCGGAAATAAACACCACTCGAATTTTGTCGCCTTTTCCCCGGACGCTGAATTCCTGATTTTTCAAATCCAATTTTTCGCGGTTTAAGTTCGTCAGTTCCGAAACGCGAAGCCCGGAAGAAAAAAGAAGTTCCAGAATCGCCCGGTCGCGGAGCGACTTAAAATCCATTCCGTTGGCCGCCTCCAAAATTCTTTCCACTTCTTCGCCTTGCAAAAATTCTACCTCCCGCGCGGGACTTTTTCCGATCTCTACTTTTTCAGCTTGAAGGGTCGGAATATTTTTTTTGGCCATGAATTTAAGGAAACCACGGAGGGCGATAATGTAATAATTCTGCGTAGCTTTTTTGAGTCCCCGCCCTTTTCTATCTTCCAGGCGATTTAAATATACCCGGTAACGGCTGATCAGAGCGTCAGTTATTTCTTCCGGCCGGTTGATTTTTGACCATTCCAAAAAACGGTCAATGTAATGATTGTAATTCTCCGTAGTCTTTTGAGACCGCCCTTTTTCTATCTCCAGATATTCCAGAAATTGGGTTTTGAGGGTCTTGATGTCCATTTTTTTATATTTTACGACACTTGTTAATTTATTCTACACCACCGGCGATAAAAAAAGAAATTTAGCTTTGCGACGAGCCAAAATAATCAAACTTTTTGCTTTAGATAAAGCATTTTTAAAAATATCCATAAGTTATCATTTGACAGCCCGCCCTTCTAGCGATAGCATTGTAGATAGTTAAAAATTAGGGTTTTAGGCTGATGAGCATTCCATTTAGCGCACAACTCTTAAGCCTAAACCAACAAGAAAGGTAAACACCCATTAGTAAACTAATCCTCTCAATATCCAGAAGTTTATTAGGAAGTGCCAACCTTAGAAATCTGACAGAACAGATTCAGGGGCTTCAGAAAAATATAATAAGATTCATAAAAGAACGCCGAACCATCAAACTGCTTCACTTGCTTCGGAATTACTCGGCGTTAATAGTGGTAATCTCGAGCGCTCTTTTAGTCTCGGTTACCAATTTTGCCGCCGGAAAAGAATCCAGTGGTTTTTTGTTTGGCTATTTCGGAGCGGAGGATAATTATGCCAACCCTCTGGAGAAAAAAATATCCATCCAGGCGGGCAATCAAAAAAACAATTTGGCGCTAGTCCAATTAACACAGGCCCGGACAGCGCCGGACCCAACGCTCAAAAATGACGATACGGAATCTCTGGCGAACTTGCAAGGGCAGGCTTTTGTGGCGATGAACAGCCCGGTAAAAAAAGATCCGGAGGAAGACGGAGGCGTGGTTATTTATGAAGTTCAGTCGGGAGATACGATAAGCGACATCGCATCAAAAAATCATCTTTCCGTGAATACTATACTTTGGGCCAACGAAATAGACGATGTGGATTCCATAACGCCCGGGGACAAAATTTTTATTTTGCCGGCTGACGGCCTCTCATACACAGTAAAGAAAGGCGATAGTTTGGATTCCATTGCTCTCAAATATAAAGCGGAAAAAGATAAGATTATCGCTTTCAACGGTCTGCCGGCCGATGGAGAAATAAAAGAGGATCAGGAATTGATTATTCCCGGCGGACAAAAAGAAATTGTTCGTCCAGCGCCCATTGCGATTCCGGGCGCTAGCGGCATTGCTATTCGTCCGTATGAACCTTTTCAAATTTCAGGCAAAAGGCTCTCTTCGTCGGATGGAACCGGCCATGGGTTTCCTTATGGATATTGCACCTGGTATGTGGCTCAAAAAAGAGATATTCCCTGGTCAGGTAATGCCGGCACTTGGCTTTATAAAGCCAGATCTTTTGGCTATGCTACGGGAAAAGCTCCGAGAGTAGGTGCGGTTATGGTTAGTGCCGAATCCTGGTGGGGCCATGTGGGCATCGTGGAGAGCGTAAGAGGAAACGAATTTACGATTTCAGAAATGAACTATAAAGGGTTTGGAAAAAGATCGTATCGAACTTTGGCTGCCGGCAGCCGGGTAATAAAAGGGTTTATCTACTAGATTTATTTTATTTTCCTTAGCGGAGCGATTGAAGCTAAAAGTTTTTTTAGTCCGGCTTTGGGAAAAGCGATGGTCAGCTCGTCGCCTTTGGAAGAAATTATCAGGCCGTCGCCAAATGTTTCATGGCGGACGCGATCGCCGTCCCGATAGCTTATAGCTTTTAGCTTCTTAGCTTCATTAGTTTCAAATTTTGGATTTGTAATTTTTGAATTTGTTTGGAAATTGGAAATTGCCTGCCCGCCAGCGTCCGGCTTTGGCAGGCGGGGAAATTGGAAATTCCGCACGAGGCGTGCTGGTATATCCTCCAAAAATCGCGATGGAGCGTTGACTTGAGTAGAACCAAAAATATTTCTTTCTCCAGTAAAAAGCAAATAAACTTTTTCTTTAGCGCGGGTAATCCCGACATACATAAGGCGCCGCTCTTCTTCCAGTTCGTGCGGGTTCATTAGGCTTCGAGAATGAGGCAGAATTCCTTCTTCCAATCCGACGATAAAAACCACCTTGAATTCCAATCCCTTGGCGCTGTGAAGAGTCATGAGGTGAACAGCCTCGGAGCTCTGACTGATATTGTCCGTATCCGCGACCAGAGCCACTTCTTCCAAAAACAATCTCAAAGCTTCCGAACCAGAATGGCCGTCATATTTTTTGGCTACCGTCAGAAGTTCGCGCAAGTTTTCATAGCGGGCTTGGCCGATGTCAGTTCCGTCCAGCAGATATTTTTCATAGCCGGACTCCTGGGAAACTTTTTCAATGAAATTTGTCAATTCCAGCTTGCCGCTCAAATCAGACATTCTTTTGATAAAATCGCAGAACTTGCTTATCGGGTCGAATTTTGAATTTTGAATTTTGAATTTTGAATTTATTTCGGATTTGGAATTTAGAACTTCGGATTTTAATCCTGAGTTTATCGGATCAATCCCGGATTTTTTAGATAAAGCTATCCAATTTTTCAATGTAATTTCTCCAATATTTCGCCTTGGTTCGTTAATTATTCTTTCCAGGGATATCTCATCGCTGAAGTTAGAAATGAGCCGGAGATAGGCAATTATGTCCTTGATTTCTTTTCTCTGATAAAATTTTAATCCGCCGATAATTCGGTAGGGAATGGAAGTATTAAGCATGGTTTCTTCCAGGATTCGGGATTGGGCGTTGGTCCGGTAGAGGACCACAAAATCGGAAAAAGAATGATTTTTTCCTTCAATCAAATTTAGAATTTCCGAAGCGACAAATTCCGCTTCGGATTTTTCATTCGGAGCCTCATAGGAAACGAGGAGATGTCCTTCCTTATTCTCCGTCCAAATTCGCTTATCTTTGCGGTTGATATTCTTGGAAATGATTCCATAAGCCGCGTCCAAAATGGCTTGCGTGGAGCGGTAATTTTGTTCCAGTTTAATAATTTTGGCTTCGGGATAATCTTTTTCAAAATTCAAAATATTTTGAAGATCCGCGCCCCTGAATTTATAAATGCTTTGCCAATCATCGCCCACGACGCAGATATTTTTGTAGCGGTCGGCAAGCATTTTTACCAAAATATATTGCGCGTGGTTCGTATCCTGGTATTCGTCCACTAGAATATAGCGGAATATATTCTGGTATTTTTCTAAAACTCCCGGAAATTTTTTAAAAAGTTCCACGACCAACGATATCATATCGTCAAAATCCACGGCCGACTGGTTTTTGAGACGATTTTGGTATTCGCTATAAACTTTTAAAACTTTTTCCTCAAAAAACCCGCTCGCCCGCTCGGCAAAAAATTTTTCATCAAGCAGTTCATTTTTGGCGCGCGAAATGGAATTCAAAATCGCGGATGGATTAAATTGATCCGGATTGATCGCGAGATCCTTCATAACTTTTTTTACCATTACCAGCTGGTCATGGGAATCTAGAATAGAAAAACTTTTTTTATAGCCGAGTTTATCAATTTCCGAACGAAGAATCCGACCGCAAATGCTGTGAAAAGTGCCCATGGCCGGTATATTATATCTATTAATCTGCGTGTCTATTTGTCCATCAGTTGCGTTCAAAAGCAAGCGCGCCACGCGCTCTTTCATTTCATTTGCCGCCTTGTTGGTGAAAGTAACAGCTAAAATATTTTTCGGACTTACTTTTTTTTCTTTTATCAAATAAGCCACCCGGTGGGTCAGCGCCTTGGTTTTTCCGGAACCTGCTCCGGCGATGATCAAAACCGGCCCCCTGGTTGTCTCCATTGCTTCGCGCTGGGCGGGATTCAATTTTTCACTTGAGTCTGGCATAACTTTATCATTGTAACATATTTGCTATTGTGCATAACGGCCGCATTGCTAGGAGTCTCCTTTTATTTTATAATAAATATAAAGATAACCCTAAAACACAAAACAATGGCGGATAACTTTGGGAAAAATAATAACCTTCCAAGCGATGAACAGAAACCAGAAACAAGGTTTATTGATCCTCTGGCCATTCTGGGGCAATTAGAAATAGAAAAAGGAATAAAGGTGGCGGATTTTGGATGCGGAACAGGATATTTTTCTCTACCGATTGCCAGAAAAATAGGCGATGAAGGAGTTGTACATGCCTTGGATATTTTGCCGGAAAAACTGGAAGTAGTTGAAAGCCAGGCAAAAATCGGAGGGATTACCAATATTGTCACCAAACGGGTCAACTTAGAAAATAAAGAAGGCTCGCGGCTGGAAGGAGAGAGCATGGATTGGGTAATAATGAAAGATGTTCTTTTCCAGAATCAAAAAGGCAAAGGGCAAATGCTGGAAGAAGCTAAAAGGGTTTTGAGGCCGGGCGGGAAAGTACTTTTAATTGAGTGGAAAAAGGAAGACACAACCATCGGGCCGGACAACAAAATAAGAATTTCTAAAGAGGAAATATTAAAACTAGTTAAGGAAAGCGGATTGGGTATCTCAAAGGAAGTAGAAGCGGGAAATTTTCATTATTGCCTGATACTTATAAAATAAAAATGAGTAAAACAAAAAAAGGAATTGTAATAGCTTCTCTGGCAATATCAACGCTGCTTTTTTCCGGATGCGGATCAAAACCGCCTGTCTATAAAGTTACCTTGGATGTTTGGGGCTTGTTTGATAATCGCGATGCGTATGAAGAAATTTTTGCCAATTACGCGAAGTTAAATCCCAATGTTCAGATCAATTATAGAAAGCTAACCTCGGACACTTATCGGGAGGACATAATTGAAGCCCTGGCCTCCGGACAAGGGCCTGACATATTTTTAATTAATAATACCTGGCTTCCTTCATTCGGAGACAAGCTGGCAGGTGCTCCGCCGGAAATTTTTGGCGAGCAAAAATTTCGGGGAAACTTCCCGGATGTTGTAATCGCAGATTTCTTAAACGAGGGGAAAGTTTTTGCTGTTCCGCTGACCGTTGATTCGCTAAATCTTTTCTATAATAAAAACTTATTCAACGAAGCCGGAATAACTTCTCCTCCGGAAGACTGGAACAAATTTGTGGATTATTCCAGAAGAATGACGAAAATTGACAATATGGGACAAATAATTCAGGCCGGAGCAGCCTTGGGGACTGCTTATAACATAAATCGCTCAACGGATGTTTTGTCGGTGTTGATGCTTCAAAATGGAACCAATATGACCGACTCCTCAAGAACTTCTGTTTCTTTTGACAAGATTGCCAATACGGAACAAGGAAACAGTTTTCCCGGTGAAAACGCCTTAACTTTCTATACTCAATTCGCGAAAGCATCCGCGCCTTCTTATTCTTGGAACAAAAATCTGCATTATTCAATAGACGCGTTTGCCGAGGGAAAACTGGGAATGATGCTCAATTATTCCTGGCAAAGAGACGCTATTTTAAATAAATCTCCCAAGCTCAATTTTGATGTTGCTCCATTGCCGCAAATTTCCGGCAGCCAGCCAGTCAGCTATGCGAATTATTGGGGATACGCGGTTAGTAAAAACAAATCAACGGCTGCCTCGGGTTCCGCGGCACAAAAAAATCCTCAACAAGTCCCAGTGCCTAACGAAATCCGCATTCAGGAGGCTTGGAAGCTTTTGTCATACCTGACAGCTAAGCCAGAAGCAACTGGGGCCAACATCGCTGCGGCTCAAAGCAAGAAAGTAGATCCCAATTTTGATTCGGCCAAGGCGTATTTGGTAAAAACCGGAAAACCGGCGGCCAGAAGAGATTTAATTGAGCTCCAAAAAAGCGATTCCAGAATTGGAGTTTTTGCTAAGGAAAATCTAATTGCTAAAAACTGGTATCAGATTGATCCAGCCGCTGAAGAGAGCATTTTTGCCGAAATGATAGATCAGGTCAATCGCGGCCAATTTGAACCGGCCGAAGCGCTGAAATCCGCCGCCGCTAAAATAAACCAAATGATGATGAGCCGTAGGTAAATCCCGTAACAAAAGATGACGATCGCACACTATTGTTACAACTTAAAGATTTTATTTAGAGAGTTATGAAAAAAATATTTATAAATTTAACAATCGCCGGCATTTTTATTCTTTTGCTTTTTTCTTTTTTGTATCCCACCCAAGTTTTTGCCGATCCCTCTACTGGCGGAATTGTGCCTTGCGGAAAAACCGGACAAAGTCCCTGCACGCTTTGCCATTTCATAGTCGGATTTTCTAATTTAGTAAAATACGGGCTTTACATAGTCATAGTCATTGCGCTGGTTGGGATTTTTTTCGCGGGGGTAATGTATATAGTTTCTACGGGCGACGAGGGACTAATGACTTCGGCCAAGGGTTTCGCGAAAGCGGCGCTTATCGGCTTTGCCGTGGTTTTTGGCGGCTGGCTGATTATTAACACAACTCTCTGGGCACTTTCAGCCAAAGAAGCTGATAATCCAGAAGGCGGAGGCTTGGGAATTTATAAGGCTAACTGGAACACTTTTACCTGTAGCACGGCATCAAGCGCACTGAATACAAACACGACAAATCAAAATAATACAACGAACCAAAATAATTTTAATGGTTTTGGTGGTGGAAGTGCACGGCCAGGCAGCGGCGCAGGAGGATCATGGTAATATTTAATCCTATGGTTGTGTTAGCAAATATCAATATCAATATCAATAATAATAATTTTTTTAAAATATTTAAATGAAAAATAAAAAAATATTTTACTTAATCGGCGTGTTGCTATTCCCAGTTTTTCTATTTTATGCCAAGACTACTCTTGCGCAAGTTACATGTGCTTCGCTAAGCGGAACATGTGTTCCTGCTGTCTCTTGTACACAAGCAGGAACAAACCCGCAACTGGATTGTGGTTGGGGGGGAGTTTGTTGTGGACGACGAACGACTACCGAAAGTGATTGCAACGCGCAGGGAGGCGTCTGTACGGTTCTGGGAAATTGCACTGCTACACTAATAGCTGGCATGGAAGGAGCATGTGCCCAGTATACCTACCCGGTTAGGGTATGTTGCAGCACAAGGCCGCAAACAAGTACGCCCGGCGCAACGACTACTCCTAATACTGCTCCGGGAGCTACCGCTCCAGCCGGGGGAGACACAACCATAGATTTTCCCAATCCCATAGCTCCGACGACTATTCAGGAATTTTTGCAAGCCCTGCTCAACAATTTACGGGGAATAATTGTGATTATCTCAATTATTTTCATCGTCATTGGCGCTCTGATGTATATGATGTCGGCTGGCAATGAAAAAATGATAACTACCGCCAAAAGCTGCATTACCGGAGCGCTCATTGGTCTGGCTATCGCTATGGCTGCGCCTTCTTTCTTACAAGAAATTCTGACGATGCTGGGGGTTAACCAAACAGTGCCCGGCGCGATTTCGTTGCAAGCCATCGCCTTAAATGTTCTGAAGTTTTTATTGTCAATCGGCGGAGTTATTGCTATAATAAGTTTGATCATCGGAGGAATCACTTACACGACTGCTTATGGAGATGAAGAGCGATTGGATAAAGCGAAGAAAATAATCGCCTACTCGCTTTTAGGAATAGTCATCGCGATGGGCGCGCTAGTGCTGGTCAAACAGGTTATGAGTTTTTTCGGAGCGTGATAATTTAAAAACAAAAATTAGACAGGAGGTGCAATATGAAAAATAAAATTAAATCCATTTCCGCGATCGTAACTACTGCTGTTTTGACATTTCCGGTTTTGGCGTTGGCGCAGTTCAGAACTGATGCGGGAGGCGGAACCAACTTGTCTCAAGGAAGCATTTTTGCCATTATCCGAAGCGTAATGCTTTGGCTTTTGGGGCTGGTGGGAATCATCGGCGTTATCGGTTTTGCCGTAGCTGGAATTCTATACTTGACCGCGGCGGGAGACGAAGACCGAATCGCTACAGCCAAGAAAGCCATGACATATTCCATAGTCGGAGTCGTTGTAGCCATTGTTGGGCTGGTAATTCTGCAAGCCGCTCAAGCACTGCTCGGAGGATCTTCCACGACTTTCTAAATTTTACATATCTAACTTTTCTTCGCATGAAGAAAAGTTACAAAAGAAATGCCGCGCCGGCTGGCGCTGAGACAAATTTTACGCTTGCTCGCTAAAATTTTAAGGCCGATGTAACATCGGCCCAGTAAAATTTTTTAACGCTTGCAAGCTTAAATTTGTTTACGCGCTGCGCAATGCGCGGTTTTTTTGTTTTTGACTTATCCACAGAGCAGGGTTGTTTTGTGCAAGAGGTATTTTTATGGTATAATAAGGCAGATAAAAAATAAAAACTAACTATGAAAAAAATAAAAAAAGCTATTGCTTATTTAAGCGCGAGTTTAATTTTATTCGCAGTTTCTTTTTCTTTGGTTGGTGCCCAAAGTTTTGGTATCAGCGCAAGCGGCAACGGCTGGGGTTTTAGCATCGGTTCTGGCAGCGGCAGTAGCGGGGGTGGATGGAATCCGGGATTTTTGGGTGGCGCTGGGCTTCCGGCAGGATCTATTATGGGAATTATCAGCAATATTCTTCTTTGGCTTTTGGGAATCTTCGGCTTTATCGGAGTCATCGGATTTGTCATCTCGGGAATTATGTATCTAACGGCGGCCGGAGACGATACAAAGATGGAGAGCGCTAAAAAAGCCATGACATATTCTATCATTGGAGTGGTGGTGGGACTTTCCGGCGTAGTTCTAATTCAGGCGATTGATTGGGCGCTTAGCGGGAGCAGCACAACTTTCTAAATAAGATAAGGCATAGTAAATAAAAATAAAAAAATGCAGTCAAAAAAACTTTTATTAATAGCGGCAATAATTTTTATAAGTCTGGCGCTTTTTTCTTTCGCGCCGAAAGCGAGCGCTCAAAGCACATGCACAACTACTGCTGATTGCGGTCCCGGAAGATGTTGTGATGCACTTAGCGCGACATGTTATGCCTGCACTGCCAGTACCTGTGGAAATGGAGTAGTGGACCAAAATTCGGAAGATTGCGACATGAATGATCTTCAGGGGCAGACATGCCAGGATTTTTTCGGCCCAAGCGGCACTCTTTATACCGGTGGAGCTCTTTCTTGTAACAGCAACTGCACTTTTAATTTAAACTCGTGTACGGAGGGTAGCAGCGGAACTCCGCCTGCTGGTCAACTTCCGACCGCAGGCGCCCCACCTGCGGGAGCCGCAGCCAATTGTCTTGGAGGATCAATAGTCGGAGGATTTTGTGTTCCGACTAATACGGGGCTAGCCGATCCGCAAGGAGGAATTTTTGCCATAATCAGCAATTTTCTAATGTGGTTGATAGCTATATTTGGATTTCTGGCTCTAGCGGGATTCATAATTTCCGGAATCCAATATATTGTGGCGGCGGGAGACGAAGGAGTAATGGAAACAGCCAAGCGGAATATGAAATATACCATTATCGGTGTAATTGTCGGCTTGTCGGCTTTAGTAATTATTCAAGCCGTAACGGCCGCTCTGAACGCCACTTCGCCTATTTTTTAAAATTTCTACAAAAAAACACGCCGGGGGTCCCATTCAGGACCGCCCGGCGTTTTCGTTACATCTTTGAAAGTTTCATTTTGGCTTTTTGGGAGGCGCCAGTGCACCAGCCCTCAAGTGTTTCGGCGGAGATTCCAAACTCTCCGCTGCCGGAAGGATTTTTCATGCTCCATTCCCCCTCCCATTCGCCATCCCTGACTTCCTTTGCCCGAAAGACGACGGAACTGGTCGGGGCGTTAGCCTCCCGCATAATCAATTGGTTCCCGTCGTATTCAACCTTCACAGGAAACCAGTCTGCGTTAGGAGTAGATTCATTCCAACTCTCCAGCTCTTTTTCCCAACTAAGCTTATATATTCCTGGGATAATAAGCGGTTTTGGAGACTCCGGATTCGAAGATCCTGCTTCCGAAGTCATCGGCGACGATGCTGGAGGCTGCAGTGCAAATGACTGGGAAACCGGTGGCGGCGATGAATAGGTAACAGCAGCTACCGGTGGATCGGGAATAATATTGTTGGTGGATAAATTTTCCCAATTGGCTCTGTTTAATCTGCGTACCACAGCCTTAGTTATTGGGCTTGATTCAACTCCCGATCCTGCGTGGAAACATTTTTTATCCAAGAGCTCTATCTTGTCGTCTTCAAGAACCACATACCAAGTCTTTGCTTCGCCGGTTTTGGGATTGAAAAATTCCACTCTTCCAGACTTGTAATCATCCAATCTGTACCTAAGCGGTCTGGGCTTATTCATATCTTCATCAAGTCCTTTTATTCCAGCTCCAATCGCGTTGAAAGTGTTGGGAAAATAAAATGAAAAAACAATTCCAAATAAGATCGCGCCGACAAAAACATAAATCGTCCGTCGGCTTAAGTTCAGGGCTCCCACAAGCCCGAAAATCAAGGATGCGAGCAGAAAAAGCGGGAACATCTTAGGATTGTTTGTGACTGGGATGATGGAAACGATAAGCGTGAAAAGAAGTTCTGCGATGAAAACTCCCAAAATCCACTGGACATAGCGTTGTCCGCTTCCCTTAATACCTCCCGTTGCAATCTCGTATATAAGCCCGATAGGCGTGCCTGCGATCAGAATAAGGAGGGTGCAAACCGCTCTCCACGCGCCGCCAGCTACAAGTGCCCAGCTGGAGTCGTGAGTTATTCCGTAATAGATAAGAGGAAGTGACGGAACGAAGGAGATAATGAAAAGGAAAAGTAATGTTTTAAAATACTTCATTACTTTTTCTTTCCCTTCATTTTGGAAATAAATCGTAGCGGCTTCAAGCCCCTGAAGCGCGGTTTCTATGACCGCGTGAATTGCTCCGCTCATGACTTTCCTCCTTTGTGTCTATCAATGTATGTTTGCAATCTGTTGCTGATTGGATTAAGGGCTGTTTTCACGAAACCTTCCTTTTTCGATTCCGGCGGGTCTCCGATAAGTTCAAATAAGACGCGAGTTTCTTCCGGAGACAAGCTTTTGATTTTGGAAAGCTTCTCGTCGGTAAGTCCGGAGACATTCTTGAGGAGATCGGTTCTGTTTTTGGCCGGCATCTCGTTTGAAAATGAAAGAAAACTCTTGAGAGTTTCTGCATCCATCTCCAGGAGGGTGTCGCTAATAATTTTCTCTCCGGGAGACTGAAGTTGGGCGGCATAAGCCGTATGCTGCTCGCCGTTGATAAGGCGCTTGGAAATTTCCGAACCAGAATCCATTGCGACCTCCTTGAAGACTTTTTGAAGAAAGGTCGTGGCCTTGAAATTCTGGCTGAAAAAAGCCGTAACGAGATAAAGAAACAATTCGATGGCGTATTTCTTGGGCATGTTCAGACGCTTCATTTTTTGAAAAAATGGCGTCTCTGACAACTGGTCGTATTTCTCTTCCAGCATGCGCTTGAGATAGCCCGCGCCTATATCCGCCGAACCTTCAGAAAGATTAAAACCCTTGATCTTTTCCAGTAAAGCCGAAAGTTTCATCATGGCGTTTTCCCTCCCAGGAATTTATTCTTATGTTAAGGAGCTGATGCTTATATCTAATTTTATCCTAACGGCTATTGGAAAGTTGTCAATTTTTTATTATGAAATAAAAAAATCCGCCAGGAAGCCGTTCGGCCCCTGGCGGGTGTTTTACTTTTCCTCCTTTATATTTGAATTTTATTTCCTTACCTTACCACTTCTTTAGCCACATACGGGTCTTGTAAGGCGACCCGTCGCTTCGCCACCAACCGACCAGCGCATTGGTGGAGATATCATCAATCCCGAAGTCCCCTCCGCCTGCGGGAATCTGTTGTTTCCAGGTTCCCTCGCACTTGCCGTCTTCTGTCTTCGGACACTTGAAGACAATAAAGCTGGCGGGAGAATAGTGCTCTCTTATGACCAGTTTATCGTCTTCAAATTTCACATCCGCTAGAAACGATCCCGAGCGTATGTGAGGATGAGTCCCGGTTCGGTCCTCTGGGTCTCTTTCCCATGACAGCATGTATTTGCCCGGGTTAATTGTTGGCGGAGATGCCGGCACCGGCGCGGCTGGCATAAACACTGTTACGACCGTTGGCACCGAGGGCGCAACGGCTACCGGAGCCGGAGGTGCGGGCGGAGACGGAGCGTAATGCGATGCCACCGGCGGTTCAGGCTTGGCTTTTGCATGCGCCTTCCCCGAGCCAATTAGAGACAGGATTTTCCCCCAAAGGGAATTAGTATCCTGTTCCCATGCCTCTCTTTCTTCAGGCGAAAGCGTGTTGTCCAGACCATTCTTAATTTTCTCGCCCGCTCTTCTTAATGCCGCCAGTCTCCTCAATTCTTTTTGTTCTCTGATAATCTCCCGGACCTCGACGATGTTCTTGTCGGTCGGGGTTTGAAAAATACTCCTCCCAAAGATTGCCGGGGAGAATGTATTGCTGACCGCTACTGCGACGGCAATGACACCGACGACCAGGTAGGCGTAGTAAATTACCCTGCGAATCCAGCTAGAGCCGTAACCCCAGCATGTTGTACCCAAAGGCACAATGACACTCGCGGCGAGAATCGCCGACAGAGCCTTTGGGTTTTTTTCGAAAGTCAAAATGTGCAGACTTCCGAAAAAGATAGCGGCCCAGATCTCCACATTTCCTAGAAGGAGAAAATATGGCCGCGAATCTGCGGGATTGTTGGGTGTCTGGTTGAACAAATACGGCAGCAGCCAGACGACCAGAAACACAATTCCGACAGCGAAGAGAAATGTTATACTTATTTCTCCGTGGTTGACATTGCTCCTGACGGCCAATCCGGCAAGGAGCATGGCGATTCCACCTGCAATAACCAGAACCCAGGTTCTCCACCGCGCTAAGCGTGAGTTTGCCCAGATCCGGTCCAGCGCCGCACACATTTCCATGAAAGACGGTAATGTCTGATTCGGCATGATCGTGTTCCTCCGTTTTCCCCGCAGGGAGTTAGTTTATTTCTATTCTTATATATGAAGTTTTCAAGGTATATAAAGCCTAAAAAAGGCTTAATTATCGGAGTTCCGATAACACTAGATACTAGCACAAAACGGGAAAAAAGTCAAATGTTGACAAATTCCACCGGAGTGCTAAGATTAGCTCGTAATGAATGTATTGCAGTTCGCGCCAGCGGACTTTTTTTAAACACTACGAATTACGAATCCATACGAATATACGAATATTTTTGCGAATAATTCAATAAATAAAAACTAACGAAATTTATTATGGCCAGAAAAAAGAAAACTAAGAAAGAAGAAACCCAAGGCGGCTTGGGCGATTTTGGCAGTGCCATCTCGGCGCTTTGCGAAGAGAAAGGAATTTCCAAAGAAAGGGTAATTGAAACGATTGAAGCGGCTCTCGCGGCTGCTTACAAAAAAGATTACGGCAAAAAAGGCCAGAACATTCGGGCCGAGTTCAATGAAAAAAGCGGCGACACTAAATTCTTTTTGGTAAAAGAAGTGGTGGGCGAAACAACGCGCGAGTTCGTGGAAGTGGAATCTTCCGAAGCCGAAGACAAGACAGAGTCTGCGAAAGATATGAAAGCGCTTGAAAAAGCACCCGGCGCGGAAGCGATTGAAAACGAAGAACGATTGCCCAGATACAATCTGGAGCGCGACTTGATTTTGGAAGAAGCGAAAAAAATAAAAGAAGACGCGGTTGTGGGAGATATTCTTGAATTTGAACTGGAAACCAAAAGCGATTATGGACGGGTGGCGGCGCAAACGGCCAAGCAAGTTATCATCCAAAGAATTCGGGAAGCCGAAAGAGATTCCATGTATGACGAATACAAGGACAAGGAAGGAGAAGTGATAAGCGGAGTGGTGCAAAGAATTGAAGGAAGAAATGTTTTCATTGATCTTGGAAAATCGGTGGGAATTCTGTTTCCTTCCGAGCAAGTGGAACGGGAAAGCTACCGGATAGGACAGCGCCTGAAAGTCTACATTGCCAAAGTAGAAGCCGGCTCCCGAGGACCCGGAATAACTTTGAGTCGGATTCATCCGCAAATGGTAAAAAAACTTTTTGAATTGGAAGTGCCGGAAATTTTCGCCGGAACGGTAGAAATAAAGGCCATTGCCCGGGAAGCCGGAGAAAGGACAAAGCTCGCCGTGGCTTCCATGGAAGACGGCATTGATCCGATTGGTTCGTGTGTTGGCCAAAAAGGCACGCGGGTGCAAGCCGTGATAGATGAACTAAGCGGAGAAAAAATAGATATTATTCTTTGGAACGACGATGTAGCTAAATTTATCGCCTCTTCATTAAGTCCTGCCAAAGTCTTGCGGGTTAATGTCAAAGAAGCTAAAAAAGAAGCCGAAGTATTGGTGCCGGAAGACCAGCTGTCTTTAGCGATTGGCAAAAAAGGACAAAATGTCCGCTTGGCAGCCAAACTTACCGGCTGGAAAATAGATATTATTGGAGCCAAGGCGGAGACTGAAGAAGTTAAGACGGAAACAAAAATAAGCGAAGAAGAAAAAGTGGCAGAGTCGGAAATTAAAACTGAAGAACCAGTCGCCGAAACTCCAGAAGCTATAAAAGAAAAAAAATCTAAAGCCAAGAAGAAAATTGCGAAGAAGTCCGCCAAAGTCGGAAAAGAAGACGAGTAAAAAATATTTTCGCCTTAAATTATGATAAGTAATAATTAATTTTTTAAACCTATGTCCGTAGAAATGTATGCGATCGGAGCGGCGCTAATCTCAATAATATTCGCGCTCTATCTAAGCTGGAAAATAAACAAACTTCCGGAGGGAGAAGGAAAAATGGTAGAAATCGCCTCGGCTATCCGCGAAGGAGCCAAAGCTTTTCTAAATCGCCAGTATAAAACGGTCGGATTCGTTGCGGCTTTTATTTTTATTATTTTATATTTCGCGTTTGGTTTAAATATGAGCCTCGGATTTTTAATCGGCGCGGGCGCTTCCGCTCTGGCTGGCTACATCGGAATGAATATGGCGGTCCGGGCTAATGTCCGGACGGCTGAAGCGGCTAAGGGTGGCCTGGCAAAAGCGTTGGATGTGGCTTTTAAAGGAGGATCGGTAACAGGACTTCTGGTAGTCGGATTGGGACTTCTGGTAGTAGCCGGATTTTATGCAATAACGGGCGATATCAAAGCGCTTATCGGAGTAGGTTTTGGCGGAAGCTTGATCAGTGTTTTCGCGCGACTCGGAGGAGGAATTTTTACCAAAGCGGCGGATGTAGGAGCTGATTTAGTCGGCAAATTGGAAGCGGGAATTCCGGAAGATGATCCAAGAAACCCAGCGGTAATCGCGGACAATGTTGGCGATAATGTGGGCGACTGCGCCGGTATGGCGGCCGATCTTTTTGAGACTTACGCGGTAACGGCGATCGCGGCGATGATTTTGGGTTCGCTCACTTTTGCTAAATTTCCGAACGCGGTTATTTATCCTCTGGCCATCGGCGCCGCGTCCATAATTTCTTCCATAATCGGAATTTATTTCGTGCGTCTCGGAAAAAACGCGAGTATCATGGGCGCTCTGTATAAAGGCCTTATCGCTTCTTCAGTAATTTCTCTCGCAGCCTTTTATCCGATTACAAAAATGCTGATGAGCGGAAATAAATTATACAGCTTCACAAATATTTACGCGGCGGCGGTAGTGGGAATCTTGATTACGGCCGGAATGGTAATCATAACTGAATATTATACTTCCAAAAAATTTCGGCCGGTTCAGGCGATCGCCAAAGCATCCGAAACCGGACACGGAACAAATATCATCATGGGACTGGCGATGGGAATGGAATCAACAGCCCTGCCGATAGTTCTCATAGTAATCGGCATTTTGGTTTCCTACTGGCTGGTTGGACTTTATGGAGTGGCCGTAGCCGCTATGAGCATGCTTTCTATGGCGGGAATAATCGTGGCTATTGACGCGTTCGGTCCAATCACAGACAACGCTGGAGGAATCGCCGAGATGGCGAACCTCGGAAAAGAGATCCGGGACATTACCGATCCATTGGACGCGGTTGGGAACACAACTAAAGCCGTAACTAAAGGATATGCCATCGCTTCGGCGGGGTTGGCGTCCATTGTTCTTTTTGCGTCTTATGTTCAGGAACTTACGGAAAAAGGCGGGAAGGGTTTGAGTTTCAGCTTGGATAATGTTTATGTTTTAGTCGGCCTTTTGATTGGGGGTATGCTCCCATATCTTTTCGCGTCCATCAGCATGCGGGCGGTTTCCAAGGCGGCCGGCGCGGTCGTAGAAGAAGTGCGAAGGCAGCTCCGCGAAATTAAGGGAATTATGGAAGGAACAGCCAAGCCGGATTACGCGACGAGCGTGGATATTGTGACCAAAGCGGCGATAAGAGAAATGATCGTGCCGGCTCTCATTCCGGTGCTGGCCCCTATATTTGTCGGATTTATTCTTGGCCCTCAAGCTTTGGGAGGCCTATTGGTTGGAACAATTATTACCGGAATTTTCGTGGCGATTTCTATGACAAGCGGCGGAGCGGCTTGGGACAACGGAAAAAAATATATTGAAGAGGGAAATTTCGGCGGCAAAGGATCTCTAGCTCATCAGGCGGCGATAACTGGAGATACGGTTGGCGATCCTTATAAAGACACAGCCGGTCCGGCCATCAATCCGATGATAAAAATTATAAATATTGTCGCGCTTCTCATTGCCGGAATGATAATTTAGATTTTCTTGAGAAATAGCTAGTCGAAGAATAAAATTTTCCTCGAAATTGACTCAAAGCCTTTTATTTCCAGCTGAAATTTTTCCTCTATCGGCGACTGCCATAGAAAAATTTCAGGGAAATAAAAAACTTCTCAAACAGCAAATTTCTCGGAAAATATTATTCTTCAACCGGAAGATATTCTAACCTTATGATAAAAAAATTACCCAAATCAAAAATGGAATTTTCAATTACCATCTCCTGGGCTGACTGGGAAAAACATTTGGATTTAGCGGCGGAGGAGGCATCAAGGGAGATAAAAATCCCCGGTTTTCGGCCGGGCAAAGCGCCAAGGAAAATGGTGGAGCAAAAAGTCGGGTTAGGAACGCTTCTTAACGGCGCGGCCGAAAGAGCGGTGCAAAAAAGCTACGCCGATTTTGTCAAAAAAGAAAAACTGGAAATTATCAGCCGGCCGGAAATAAAAATAAAAGAAATTGTCGAAGGGAAAGATTTGGAATACACCGCGTCAGTCGCGGTTATGCCGGAAGTTAAAATTAATGAAAAGTATAAAAAAGAGATCGCGAAAATAAACAAAGATTACAAAGATAAAAAATCCGAGGTAAGCGACGACGAAGTGGCTTTAGAACTGGAAAAACTGGCTAATAGCCGGGCGAAATTAGTGACGGTTCTTCGCGCGGCGCAAAAAAATGATAAAGTGGAAGTTGACTTTAGCGTGCTAGTGGACGGAGCGCCAATTGAAAACGGAACTAGCCAGAACCATCCTCTTATTATCGGCAAAGATGTTTTTATTCCAGGCTTTGAGGATAATTTAATTGGTCTCAAAGAAGGCGAAGAGAAAGAATTTGAGTTGGAATTTCCCAAAGATTATCACGGAAAAGAAGTCGCCGGAAAGAAGGCCTCATTCAAAGTAAAAATGAAATTAGTCCAGGAAAGGCAAATTCCGGAAATAAACGACGAATTTGCCAAGTCGCTCGGAAATTTTGAAAATCTGGAGGCTCTCAAAAAAAATATGCGAGAAGGGTTAGAACATGAACAAGAACACGAGCTGCGAGAACAAAAAAGAAACAATTATGTGGATAAAATAATCGAAAATACTGAAGCGGATCTGCCGGATATCTTGGTTCACGAAGAGATACATAAAATGCTCCACGAATTTGAACATCAAATTCAGTCAATGGGGCTGAATATGGACGAATATCTCAAACAGATTAAAAAAAATAAAGAAGATTTGGAAAAAGACTGGGAACCGAGCGCGTTGAAAAGAGTAAAATCTGTTCTAGCGCTCTCTGAAATTGTGAAAATGGAAAAAATAAATCTGGACTCCAAGGAGATAGAAGATGAAATGAATAAAACTCTGCAGTATTATAAAGATATGAAAGACTCCCAAAAGAATATTGATATGGAAAGGTTGTATAATTATACTAAAGGCGTTTTGGAGAACGAGAAGGCATTTCAAATATTGGAGAAGCTTTAATTAAAAAAATAAATTTACGAACTATGAAAAATCAATATCTCATTCCCACAGTTATTGAAAAAACAAGTTATGGAGAAAGGGCTTACGACATCTATTCGCGCCTTCTGAAAGATCGCATTATTTTTTTGGGCGGACCGATTGATGATGTCGCGGCCAATAGTGTAATCGCCCAGCTTCTTTTTTTGGACTCGCAAAATAATAAGGAAGACATAAAGCTTTACATCAATTCTCCCGGCGGACAAGTTACTTCGGCCCTAGCCATTTATGACACGATGCAATATGTCAAAGCTGATGTGGCTACAATTTGCGTCGGTATGGCGGCTTCCGGCGCGGCTTTGCTTTTGGCAGCCGGCGCTAAAGGCAAGAGAATGGTTCTTCCCAACGGAGAAGTGCTGATTCATCAAGTGATGGGCGGCGCGCAAGGGCAAGCCACTGACATTGACATTCACGCCAAGCATATTTTAAATGTCAAAAAAAGATTGAATGAAATTTTAGCCAAGCATACGGGAAAACCGATTGAAAAAGTGGAAAAAGACGCAGAACGCGATTACTTCATGAGCGCAGAAGAAGCGAAGGGATATGGGATTGTGGATAAGATTATAAAATAATACCTTTTCCGAGTAGTAGAATACAAAACGCCCCGATGTAAAATCGGGGTCTTTTTTTGCGCAAAAAAACCCGCCGGGGGCGAGATAAAAAAAGAGCGCTTCTCACAAGACACCCTAAGGCGAGGCCTTAGGGTATTATGCTTATCGTATCGCTTTAAATATCGTTCCCGGTTTGAACTGGACATTTCTGTTTATATTGACCGGGTTGGGATTGGAACGCTGTTCGTCCGCGCCGATGTCCCAGCCAGTACCGGCGCCCGAGCGGTTTTCCCCGTCAATGTCCGAATCAAAAGGCAAATATGAATCGCGCGACAAATCCACGCCGGCGTTTTTGGCCGCGATGTCGGTGGGTGCGAGATGGAAGTCTTTGTTGGCGGCGTCAACGAAAAAAACGGTGGTGGAATTTTTGGAATTGGAACCAGGGGCATCGGCGGCCAAATCTGATAAATTATAATCCGAGCTTGAACCCAAATTGCCATTAAAGCCATTTGTACAATTTTGCGCGATGTTGTTTCGCCAAGTAGTTGATTGATAGCCAGAATCATAGCCTGTAGCACAACTATACACCGTGTTATTGTAAAAAAAGTCGTTTGCCTTGCTACCCCATATTCCCGTACTAAAACCATAAACAATATTATTCCACGCTTTTATTGTCGTGTAGTTATAGCCACTATATATTCCTGATCCCGTGCTCCCGCCGCCGCTTAGGATTCCCCGTATTATATTATTTGAGATATAAACTTGAGAGGGGGAATTGACATAAGCTATGTATATCCCACCAAAATTTGTTGACCCATTATTATTTTCGGATATCTGCAGACCTTCAATCCTTATATGTAAATTATTATTGGTACCGATATATATAGCTGCACTATAATCGCTGGCAGTATAATCAAATTTATATTTATTATCATCCCATTTCCCTGGATGACGCTGGCTTATTCCCACCTCATTCACCAAGTAGGGAGTATAAATTTTTAAGAAATTCTGATCGCCGCCGCTCCAGCTGTCAACCAGCACCCTGCTTGTGTCACCCGTTGTTCCATTAGCATAGGCCGCGATATTCCATTGTTCATTAGAAGCGACTAAATCTTTCCCGCCTGACCAAGTATCAAAGTTTCGCACGCCTGAATCTATCCCGGTATTTTCGGTGCCAGTTTCGGCGTTGGCAAGAGAAGTGTAAGCGCGGAAAAGCGACCAGTCGGTATCGCCGGAAACAGCCGTCGGCGCCGCGCCCGAAGCGGTCTTGACGGTATAGGAAGCAGAAGAATTTCTTCTGTAAATGAAAGCGATGGAATCAATGGAACTATTGTTGTCCGAATCGTATTGAATTGCGTCGCCCACTCCGACATTATCCGGAAGAGCCGAAGCAAATGAAGCGGTCGAACCGGAAATAGTCAGAGCATTGCTCGTTCCAGTGGCCAAAGCCGTGGTGGCGGACGGTCCGACTGAACGGTAAATTGGCATAACCGTCTGATCCGCTCCGATGTCAAACGGCACACCCGACGCGGAAGTCGGCCGCCCTTGGTTATCAATATCAGTCGTCACAGCCAGATTGGAATCCGCATAAAGATTAGTTCCCGCGCCTTTGGCGGCGGTGTCGTAGGAAGAGAGATGGAAATCTTTGTTGGCTTCGTCTTCAAGGGTTACGGTTTGGCTTCGGCAACTGTGTCCGCCGCAATCTGTTGATCCGGAATTGGGAGAAGTCGCATCTTGAGTTAAATTATTACTAGTACTATATGTTGTATATGTCTGGCTAAGATACCAATTAGCAACTGAGTTGTTATACATGATGTTATTCTTATACATCCCTACATCATTTGATCCATAAACAGTTGTGCGTATGCCATACAAACCCCCATATAAAGTGTTATTGTAAACTAAATGACTTTCGCCATTGTGCCCATAAAAATTAATTTGTTGTTTAAAATTATATATAACATTATTAATTATTTTAAAAGTCATCGGATATGCGTCTGCTGTAGTAGCATAGATTCCATATACATCGCCGGATGACAGTGAATTGATTTTTCTAATAATATTACTTTGTATAATAACGGTTCCATTTTGTGCATTCACAATTTGAATCCCACCATTAGGATCACTCCCTCCGCTAGTGGTTTCTTCCATTTGTAAACCGGTAATTTGAACGAAGTCTTCTTGAATAAGTATTGGACCAAAGTAGTTAGATATCGACAGACGATATTTTCCATCATCCCACTTCCCGCTATGCCTTGCGCTGGTCGTGGGATCCGTCCAGACTTTTATGTAGTGAGTTGCGTCAGTTGTCCAACCACTAATATTTAACGCAGTTGTGTCGGCGGTGCCGTTGGACGCACGCACGCTGGCCACAGCAATGGCTGAATCGCCGCCATTGGAAAGGGTAAAATAATTTGAGCTGTTGCACGAATTATTGGTATACCAGATATCTCCGGATTGTTCGGTGGCGGAACCCGAGATAGACT
>Ga0334722_10001185_pt1 | contig 33704 bp, 33 predicted proteins | sample C3_bottom_MG_FD_207210 | JGI IMG/M metagenome (GOLD analysis project Ga0334722, IMG submission 207210) | Sediment microbial communities from Yellowstone Lake, YNP, Wyoming, USA - C3_bottom | ecosystem: Environmental > Aquatic > Freshwater > Lake > Sediment | place: USA: Wyoming | collected... | reverse complement strand
GATTGACAGCCTCCTTGACCGACGGTACACCTTTGCATGCATTCCCAGCAGATTGAGACAATGGAGGCCCCCATGAAAAAATATACTTATATCCCGACCGTGCTCGTCCTTGTTTTCCTTGTCAGCGGTTGCACCCTGCCCGCCGTACACGACCCAACTCCTCCCCGCACGGACAAGGAGACAACGGCAAGCAAAAGCCCCCAGCCAGAAAAGCCCGCCGCTGCGGTTCGTCCTGAAACAAAAGGGAAACGTATTTCTCTCATCCCCAAGGACAATGCAACGCAAACAGTCAAGGAAACACCGCCGGATAAACCGCCCGCTTCGGCCCAAGAAGCGCAACCGGCTCCTCCATCACAGCCTCAGCCCCCTGCGCCGCAGCCCCAGGTTTTCACAGATTACAACACCGGCCTGGTCTTCACCTACCAACGGCCCTGGCGTGTGGTCTCAACCCAGGGAGAAGGATCTATCCTTGGCAGAGACGGACATTCGCAAATAACTACCCGTTTTGCCACCCTGACCACAGACAAAGACAAGAGTGCAGAAAGGGGTTATTTTTATATAGAGGGAGACAGCATCGCCGGAGCGATCGGCAAAACCGTGCAATCCATGCTTGGCGCCGGGAACAAACAAACAGCACGGGAGAAAACGCCCCTTGATGTACTGCTGACCCAAAAGCAGTTCCCCAACCTCATCATCGAAAAACGCTACCGGGGAAACGATGGCGGGGTCATCGTCCAGAAATGCCGCCACAAGCAGCTACCAGGCGCATTTCAGGTATATCATGTCTTCATCGAGGACAAGGTTGCCTCATTCAGCCTGTCCGATGTGAAAAATCGCCAACTCAGGCTTGAGATGCAACAGATCGTACTCTCCACCAGGAAACCATAAAGACTTGCGGGGCACGGAAACAAAAACGGAGGAAACATGACCAGCCTACGATTTCCTAAACCGTTCAAACACGACCATCCACCGATACAAAACGTCAACCAAATCATTGCAACCCAACTGACCTTAGGACAAAAAGCCTCCGACTGGGTCGCAACGAATCTGGGAAGCTGGTGGTTCATCATCATCCAGACCATAATCCTGGCGATCTGGGTTGTGGTTAATGTTACCGCCTGGCTTCGCCACTGGGACCCCTACCCCTTCATTTTCATGAATCTGGTGCTTTCCCTGCAAGCCGCCTATGCCGCGCCCATCATCATGATGAGCGAAAACCGGCAGACTGATCGAGACCGGATGGAGGCACACAACGATTACCTGACCAATGAAAGGGCCGAACAGGAAGTCCGGGCCATCCTCGAACACCTGGCGGCGCAGGATGCAGCCCTGCTCGAAATACACCAGTTGCTTGCCGAGTTGCGGGAGAAAATGGACCGCTCCGGACCGATATCCACGCAGCCATAACTTGGCGGAGCACGGGTAGCCACAAAAAAATCCTCTTCCCGATTAGGAAAGAGGATTTTTCTGTGGCGCAATCTCAGCGCTATGAATTCAGATACTGCTTGATTCCATCGGCAATGATCTTGAAAATCTCGATAAACCGCTCTTCGTTGCGCTCAAGCAGGGTGATCCTAAACCCCTGCAACTCGGTGGCAAACGAGGACAGCGGCACCACGCAGACACCGGTGGCCCCCAGCAGATAATAGACAAAGCGCTTGTCACAGGCTACATTCGACCCGCACACCAGATTTTCCACCTGGGCGCGAACCTCCTTGTTGCCGATGGACAGGGTCTGTCGGCTGTTCAGCCTCCCTTCCTTGAAAACCACGCTCATGTAGAACGCGCCGTTGGTCCGATTCACCAGCACGCCGTCAATGTCCTTGAGGGCATCGTAGGCAATATTGGAAAACTTCTCGTAGCGGCTGATTCTCTCCTGCAAATAGGGGAGATACTGCGGGTGGCTGAGGATGGCCGGAATCGCCCGTTGCGGCAGGGTGGTGGAGCAGACCTCCACCATCTTGGCGTTCAAAATCGAGGTCACATACTTGGCGAACATGGGATCGCGGTCGCCATTGTAGACCTCTATCCAGCCGCAACGGGAGCCGGGCCAGGGCATTTCCTTGGAAATCCCCCGCATGCAGATGGCCGGCACATCCCCGATCACCTCAGCCAGGGGCAGGGTTTTCTGGCCATTGTAGATGATGGCCTGGTACACTTCATCGCAGACCACGAACAGGTCGTACTTCCTGGCCAGCGCCACCATGCCCCGCAGGATTTCCTCGGGGTAGACCGCGCCGGTGGGGTTATCGGGATTGATGATCAGAATGCCCGCCACGGCCGGGTTGTACTTGATCCGTTTTTCCAGATCGTCGAGATCCGGATACCAGTAATTGTTGGGGTTCAACCAGTACGTTACCGGACGGTCTCCGGCGTGGGCTGCTTCCGCCGAGGAATGGGTGGTGTAACTGGGCGAGGGCACCACCACCCGGGCGGTCGGGCGCAGAAAGCCGAAAACCTTGCTGATCGCGTCGCCGAGGCCGTTAAAAAAGATGATGTCCTCGGGGCCGATCTGCGCCCCGCCACGCTTGTTGGTCTTGGCGGCAAGAAATTCCCTGGTGGCCAGCATCCCTCGGGTCGGGCAATAGCCGTAGGTGGCGTCTTCCATGACCAGATCGGAGACGACCTGCTTCATCCATTGAGGAATCTTTTCGCCCTTGGCAATAGGGTCGCCGATATTCTCCCAGTAGACCTTGGTCCCCAGCTTCTGCAACTTTTCGCCGACAATGACGATATTGCGGATCTCGTAGGTCAGTTCCCCGGCACCGCTATGCAGGATATCAGTACGCATGCACGCAATCTCCCTCAAAAAAAATCGTGATTCTGTTTTCGCTGCGGCTGGCGGGATTTGCAATCACATCAGGAAAGTACAATCGACGGTGTGGCAACATCCCTCGCCCAGGCGCAAGGACAAAGGATATTTATTAACACCAGCCCTTGCCAGAAGTCAATAAGTCCTTTACCGAGGCCGCAACATTGCCGATAGAGAGGGTAACAGGTGGGCAAAAAAGCCCATGATCAGCCCACGCAGGCAGGAGGCATCGGAATGGCAATCATTCGGTTTTCGATTCTCGGCAATGTGGTTCATTTCGGCGCCAGACAACGGCAGAAGATCACGAGCAGCGGGTGCAACGAACCGTACAAGGACCGCTACTGGTGCCCGAAGAAAAAATGGTTCAACAAGGAGCCGTGCCCCTTTCTCTGTCTGCGGGAATGCGAAAACTATCAGGCCATGTGCGGCAGCGTCTGAGCGCCTCGGCGCCAATGGTCCAGATGATAATTTCTAGGACCGTTCGCCAAGGGGCACAAAAGGCCGCCGCTTGGGGCCGACATAGATCTGCCTTGGTCGGCTTATCCGCCAGTCGGGATCGTCCCACATCTCCTTCCAGTGGGCGATCCAGCCAGGCAGCCGACCGAGGGCGAACATCACCGTGAACATGTTGGTGGGGATGCCGATGGCCCGGTAGATGATGCCGCTGTAAAAATCCACGTTGGGGTAGAGATTCCGCTCCACAAAATACTCGTCTCGCAGGGCCACCTCTTCCAGCTCCTTGGCGATGTCCAGCAGGGGATCGGAGATATTCAAGGCAGCCAGCACATCATCACAGGCCTTCTTGATGATCCGCGAACGCGGGTCGTGGGTCTTGTAAACCCGATGCCCAAAACCGACCAGACGGAAGGGATCCGCCGGATCCTTGGCCTTGGCGATATACTTTTTATAATCCCCGCCCTCCGCATGGATCTGGGAGAGCATCTCCATCACCGCCTGGTTGGCTCCGCCGTGCAGCGGTCCCCACAGGGCGTTGATGCCGGCGGAGATCGAGGCGTACAGGTTCACCCGGGCGCTGCCTGCCACCCGCACCGTGGCGGTGGAGCAGTTCTGCTCATGATCGCCGTGCAGGATCAGCAGCTTGTTCAGAGCCCTGACCACCGTATCGTTGATCTCGTACGGCTTGACCGGCGAATCGAACATCATGTTCAAAAAGTTCGCGCAGTAGCTCAGATCATGCCGGGGATAGACCAGGGGCTGGCCCATGGACTTCTTGTAGGAAAACGCGGCAATGGTCCGCACCTTGGAGAGCAGACGGGCCGCCATCTTGTCGACATTCTCCAGGGGATTGTCCAGCATGTCCGGGTAAAAGCTGCACAGGGAGTTGACCATGGAGGAAAGAATGGCCATGGGCGGGCTGTTGGGCGGGTAGCCGTCGAAGAAGCGGATCATGTCCTCGTGGACCATGGCGTACTTGCCGAGCAGATGGCTGAACTTGCTCAGCTCCGTCTGGGTGGGCAGACTGCCGTGATCGAGAAGATAGGCGACCTCGACAAAGGTGCAATGTTCGGCAAGATCCTCGATGGCGTAGCCGCGGTAGCTGAGAATCCCCTGCTCACCGTCGAGAAAGGTGATGCTGCTGCAACAGGAGCCGGTATTCATGAAGCCGCTGTCCAGGGTGATGTAGCCGGACTGGGCGCGCAAGGCCCGGATGTCGATGGCCTTCTCCCCCTCGCTGCCTACAATGACCGGTAGCTGGTAGATCTTGCCGTCGAGCTTCAACTCTGCTGTTTCTTGACCAACAATCACATTTCCCATAAGTGCCCTTCGCCGTTGCCCCGCGCCTGTAACGGCGGCTCGCCTGTGTTTTCTTAAAAACCGTAATGAAAGATAACATCAAATCGTTTAGGGGCCGTTACGAAAGAACCATCAGCGTTGACAGCAGCGCAAGCGGCGCTGTTTCGTTACGGCTCCTTATGCCGTCCTTCCCACTAAAATAGCATGATTATTTTGTTACAACGGCTTAATATACTTGGATACCTTTTTTTTTCAAGCAAGAACCTGGGCTTCGCCGACCGCAAAGAGATCTGCAACAATGCAAGCAAGAACCGATTTGTACCAGCAGCGGCTCAAAAAATTCATCAAGGAGGTCACCCTGTACCCGGTCTCCTGCGAGCGGCTGGCCAGGGGCCGCGACGACATTGCCTGGCTCGATGCAGTGCTGGCAGGCGGGGCAAGAATCGTCCAGTTGCGGGACAAAGACTCCGACGGCCTGCGTCTCTTTGAAAAAGCCAAGATCTTCCGACAAAAAACCCTGGAAGCAGGCGCTCTGTTCATCGTCAATGATCGGGTGGATATCGCGCTTATCAGCGGCGCCGACGGGGTCCATCTCGGCAACAGCGACCTCCCGGCGGCAGAGGTCCGCGCCCTGGCCCCTGAACTTATCATCGGCGTATCCTGCAACACCGAAGAACAAGCCGCCACCGCCGAGAGGCGCGGAGCCTCCTACTTCAACATCGGCCCGCTCTACGCCACCCAGACCAAGGCCGGACTCTCCGCTTTCCTCGGGCCTGTAGCCATATCACAATTCAGCGCCCGCAGCGCCCTGCCCTTCACGGTCATGGGCGGCATAAAAAAAGAACATATCCCGGAGCTGACCGCCCTGGGCATCAAACGCCTGGCCGTGGTCACGGCCCTGACCGGGGCCGACGATATCGCTGCGGAAACCAGGGACTGGTTGGCCGCGATCAAACGACAGACAACGCTTGCCTGAGGCAAAAATTTTAAAAAAGGGAAAAACCCGTGCCCACTCTGGACCAACGACTCGCCGACATCAAGCTGCTCATGCAATACGCCGTACCCCCGGCTGATCTGGCCAAAGCCACTGCCCTGGTGGAAAAACACGGCACGGACAGCGTGGGACTGAACATCTTTCACGCCTTTTACAGCTATCTTCCCGAAGGCATGGAAGACGCCATCACCGTTCTTCGCCTGCTGGCCCGCAGACAGGGAACCTTCCTGGTCTGCGCCACCACCGCCCAATCCGACTATCTTTACCTGGCCACCAGCGAACAGGCAGAATTTCTGGGTCCCCTTGCGGAGGGCATCTGGGAGGATGAGGTGCTGGCCTTTTTCAACCTTGAAAACCGCGAAGCCTTTCTCAAAAAATATGCGGACCTGGCCAACTTCCCGGTCTATGTGCCAGCCCATCTTCACCACGACCTCTGTCCGTTCTGCCATGTGGCGGACGGCGAGGTCCACATCCTGGGTTGCCCCGTGGAAATCTGCCCGTGGTGTCAAGGGCAGCTCACCTCCTGCGCCTGCCGCTTCACCCTGACGGGACGCTCGGACCTGAAAAGCGAGGGCCAGCTTGAGGAGCTGTTGGCTCTGCTCAACAAAAAGGGGCGAATTCCCTTCTCTGCCGAGGAACACCGGCCCGCTTACCCCACCACCCCGTTAGACCTGGAATAATCCTCTACTTGATGGAGGACAGGGCATACAGCCAGCACCCGAATACCATCACCATACTGCCGATAAAGAGCAGCCATTGCCCGGCAGGAGCAAGAACCCGTTTCCCGGCAAGGCCAAGCGCGGCAAGGATCATCCCGACCAGCAGGCCAATGCCAACCCCCCAAAAATGCGCGCCCAAGTCGGTCCTCTCGCCTGAAGAACCCATAAGCGCCAGCAAGCTTGCCGCGCTGCCCAGGGCAAGCACCATCTCCTGCCAGCCGCCGATCCGGCGCAGACGCATACCGCTCAAGATGCCGACCATGCCGAAAACCGCAGTGGAAAAGCCGATGGAGTGATAGAGATCATCATGGAGGAACACATTGACGGCATTGGCAAGAACACCGGTGAGCAGCACCGAAAACCAGGCAATGCCGCTGCCAAGATGCCGACAGAGGGAATAGACCAGCAAACCGCCGAAGAAAACATTGCCAAGAAGGTGTGCGCTGTCCGCATGCAGGGTCAGGGCGGTAATCAGCCGCCACCACTGCCCGTCGCTCATCACCCGAACCCTGTCGAGGGCGCCGCTGGCAAACCAATGACTGTGGCTCTCCCAGCCGCCGGTAATGGCATAAAAAACAATCAGGGCGCCGATAACCGGCAGCACGGGCGGGGAGTTCTCGACAATGGCCTCCCGCTCGGAAAGTATTGCCCGTTCCGGCGGCCAGTTACGATTTTCTTCGCTGAAAAGCCGCAGCTCTTCCACGGCGCGGGAAACATCTTTCTCTGAAACCAGAAGCTGCCAGCCTGCTTGGCCATGCCGCAGACCATGGTCGATATCCGCGGCGTGCAAGACCAGAGACCAGAGATGAACCAGGTCGGCCTCTGGAGTCAGCCCGACAGATACCCGTCCCAAGTGGTTGCCATCATCATGGGCAGGCGACTCCCCGGACTGCGCGCCCATCCGCTATTCCCCGCCGAATTTCAGCGCCTCACCCTGGGCCCCCTTCCGGGAGAGCATGACAATATCGACCCGCCGGTTGAGCTTGCGGCCTTCTTCGGTGGCGTTGTCCGCGATGGGCCGGTATTCGCCATACCCGGTCACGGACAGCTTGGAGCCCTTGAAACCGTGTTTTTCGATGAGATAGTGGACAATGCTGTTGGCCCGGGCCGTCGACAGCTCCCAGTTGGAGGGGAAGGCGGCAGAGTTGATTGCCACATTATCCGTATGGCCTTCGATGCGGAAGGTATTGGGATAGCGGGAGATAGAGGTGGCGATTTTGTCCAGCAAGGGCAGAGCCTGCGCTTCCACCTTGGCCATGCCGGAGGGGAAGAACCCTGCCTCTTTCAGGCTGATAACCAGGCCGCGTTCGTTGATGGTCAGCTGCACCTCATTCTTTGCGCCGTATCCCTGAAGATTGTCCTGGACCTCTTTCTTGATCTCGCTGAATTCCTGGGCCTCGGCAGCGGCAGCGGCCTCATCCTGGGCCTGAGACGGCACCGGCTGCTCTACCGCTTCGGGGATCAGGCCAAAATCCTTGTTGCCGATGACCTTGAGAGCCGGGGTTAAAGTCTGAGGTCCGGAAAAAGAGGATTGGATGGAGGCCTGCACCTCCTCCATTTTTTTCTGGTCCACGATGGACATGGCATAGAGCATTACAAAGACGGCAAACATCAGGGTGATGAAGTCCGCATAGGACACAAGCCACCGCTCCAGATTCGGTTCCTTCTCATGGGCTTTTTTCCTTTTCGGTCTGTTCATGAGCTGCCCGCGCCTCTGCTGTAAATCAGAACCCCGCTGGTCAGGGTGAAGCCCCGCAGGCGTTTTTCAATCATCCTGGGGTTTTCGCCTTTCTGGATGGCGAGAAGGCCCTCGATCACTATTTCCCGCTGGAGAATCTGCTCTTTCAATCGTTTCTTGAGTTTGGTGCTGATGGGGATGCAGATAATGTTGGCGGTCATCAGGCCATAGATCGTGGCCACGAAGGCCACGGCAATCCCTGCGCCAAGCTTGGAGGTGTCGGAGAGGTTGTTCATTACATGGATCAGGCCCATAACCGCGCCGATGATGCCGATGGTCGGGGCAAAGCCGCCGGCAGCCTCAAACACCTCGGCGCTGACCTTGTGGCGTTCCTCGAAATTGGTGAGTTCGATCTGCAGGACCGCCATGACCTCATCGGGGTCCATGCCGTCCACCACCATTTCCAGTCCCTGGCCCAAAAAGCGGTCCTTGACCCGCTGTGCGTCCTGCTCCAGAGTTATCAGGCCATTCTTTCTGGCGGTGCTGGCAAAACCGACCAGCTTGCCGATCAGATCCTCCGGGTCTTCCTCTTGGGGGAAAAAGGCCGTGGCCGCACTGCTGAAGGCCCGAAAAAGATCCTGGATGGGAAAGGAGACAAAGGTTGCCCCAAACGTCCCCCCCAAAACAATAATCGCCGCGGTGGGCTGAAGAAGGGCATCGATGTGGCCGCCTTCAAGAAGCTGGCCGCCAATCACGGCCCCAAAGCCCATAAACAGGCCGACAAGGGTAGCTATATCCATATGCTGTGCGACTCCGTTGAGTTATCCAAGGGGAAATTGCCGTATTATAGCATGGTTCCCCCATCCCAGGTCAACAAAAAGAGAGGCAGACGCCGCGGAGACCAAAACACCGAACGGGCCGAACCGTTGCGCACGGCAAAAAAAAAGGCCATGCCGAAGCATGACCAGATTTTCACCGCAAAACATTTTCAAGATGGTGCCGAAGAGAAGACTCGAACTTCCACGAGGAAACCCCCACTAGGCCCTGAACCTAGCGCGTCTACCAATTCCGCCACTTCGGCACATCAGTGAGAGGCGATATTAATTTTTTCGAGTGGTGTTTGTCAAGACAATTTAGGAGCCGTCAGAAAATAACATGTCGCTTCTTGACGATCGCCGTTATCATTGCTGCCGCTCTTTCCATTTTAACAATCATCTTTTGCGCCAACGGCTAACCCGGTCCTCTATAAAAAATCTCTCCGGGCGGCGGCTTGACCTTTTCAGGGTTGTCGCCTATTGTGTGGGCACACACAATCAGGACGCCCATCACATGGATATATACACGAAGATCAGCGACATCCCAGGGCCTTTCCCCAAGGCCGCAGTCACCATCGGCAATTTTGACGGCGTCCATCTGGGCCACCAGATCCTCTTCTCCGAGGTGGTGAGCCGCGCCTATCGCAATCAAGGCACCAGCGTGGCCGTCACCTTTGAGCCGCACCCGCTCAAGGTGGTCCGACCCGACATCGGCCTCAAGCTCATCTCCACCCCAGAACAGAAAAAAGAACTCATCGCCCTGGCCAATATCGACGCGCTGATCATCCTCCCCTTTACCCGCGAATTTGCCAACACCCCGGCAGAGACCTTTGTGGATGAGGTTTTACGCAAGGCCATCGGCGTCCAGGATCTGGTGGTGGGGTACGACTACGCCTTTGGCAAGAGCCGCCAGGGCGACATCCCCTTTCTCAAAGCACAAGGCAAGACCAAAGGATTCACAGTTTCGGTGGTGGAACCGTATTATGTTGACGGAATGCTGGCCAGCAGCACCAAAATCCGAGAGCTGGTGGGCCTGGGCAAGATGAGCGATGTCAAGAAACTGCTGGGGCGCTACTACCAAATCCGGGGCGAGGTCAAAATGGGCCAACAGCGCGGCGGACCGCTGCTCGGTTTTCCCACCGCCAACCTGGCCATTGCCGAGGAGGATCTCTGTCCGCGCCTGGGCGTGTATGTCACCCAGGTGATCTACGACGGCAAATGCTACGGCGGCGTACTCAACATCGGCTACAACCCGACCTTTGCCGGAAGCCAGCTTTCCGCCGAAACCCATATCTTCGATTTCAACCAGGACATCTACGGCAAGCCGATCAAGATAAACCTGCTCCGCTTCCTGCGCGGAGAGAAAAAATTTTCCGGGCCGGAAGAACTGACCAGACAGATTGCCATGGACGTGGCCGACGCCAAGGAGATTCTCGCGGATGCCCAGAAGGAAATCCGGCTGTCCTGCGAAGAGAAATACAACCGCTAAAACAAAAGGAGACCGGGAGCAAATGCTCCCCAGCCTCCTTAGTGTTCAATTCTTTAATATTTCTTCTGTCGATCAAAAATCCTCGAACGCATCCTCATCAAAGGGAATAACATCCTTGCCCGTTTTTTTCCCAGAAGCCGGGACGGCAATGGCTTTGGGCTTCTTTTCCTGGGCAACGGATTTCCCTGCCACCTTTGCGGCTGGAGGCGCGGTCAGAGCCGGGGTGGATTTCCTGCTCGCCGACCGCCTCATTTCCGACGCCGCCCCGGCTTTTCCCGTGCCAGCGCCGGAGTCTCCCCCGCCACTGACCAGATGGTCCAGATCATCCACATACTTTTTCATGTACTCGGCTTGAGCGCTCAACTCTTCCGAGGCACTGGCCGCTTCCTCCGAACTGGCTGCAGTCTGCTGGGTCACCCGGTCGATCTCACGTATCGCCGTGTTGACCTGATCAAGCCCCTTGGTCTGCTCAGTGGAAGCAACGGCGATTTCATCCACCAAACTGCCCACCTTGGCCGCCACCTCGGCAACCTCGCAGAAATCCTCGTTGGTTCGGACCAGCAAGTCCTCGCCCTCTTTCACCTTCTTCACGGTGCCTTCGATAAGATCCGCGGTGTTGCGGGCCGCTTCCGCCGCCCGCATGGCCAGATTGCGGACCTCATCGGCGACCACGGCAAACCCGGCCCCGGCCTCCCCGGCCCGGGCCGCCTCTACTGCGGCGTTCAAGGCCAGCAGGTTGGTCTGGAAGGCAATCTCATCAATGGTTTTGATAATCTTCGAGGTCTGCTCGCTGGCCTTGGAGATTTCCCCCATGGCCACGGTTTGCGCGGCCATGGACTGATTGGCCTTGCCCATCACCGCATTCACTTCGCGCATGAGCGTATTGCACTCGGCAGCGTTGTCGGCATTGCGCCGGGCCATGGTTGAGACCTCTTCCAGGGAGGCAGAGGTCTCTTCCAGGGAAGCGGCCTCCTCGGAAGCCCCTTCGGCCAGGCTCTGCGCCGACCCGGAAAGCTGGCCCGAAGCAGAAGTCACTTGGGCCGCACAGTCCTCCAAACCGTTAATGATCTGGCCAACCGGGCTGATGACAAAACGGGAAAGGCACCAATACACGGTAAAACAGAGGGCTATCAACACCCCGCCGATGGCGAAAAGAATAACAATCCCCAAGCGCCAAGAGGCGGCGGTCAATTCCTCCTCTGTGGTCTGCACCATATCCTCAATGCGGCGGGAGACCTCGGTCGAGTTTTTCTCAACCCCGGCAAAGCTTAAGCCCACCTCGACAGAGCCGATGGTCTTGCCGTCGAACAGGATTTCCTTGCGCAGGGTTTCCTTGGCTTCCCCCTGCCCCTTGGCCTGGGCAACCACACTCTTATCCTTGCCGTAAAAGACCACGGAGACAACGTCTTCGTCATTCTTGGCGTTGTCCGCAAGCCTGGTCAGGGAATCGAAATCATACCCGATGATCAAAGCCGATCCTGTCTGGGCCAAAAGAGCGGCAATGGAATTGCCTTTCTGCCTCAGCTCCGCAGCAAACAGTTTTTCCTGCTCTGCCTGCTCGGACTTCAGCCGGCTGACAAATCCTTCCGCCTGCTTGCTCTGGGAGTGGCTGGCGGTGTAAATAGCCACCGCCGCCAGCACGACCATCAAACCCAGCGCCAGGACTGAAACGATGAAAATAAACCTGGCGGCAATTCCTTTTTTCTTCGAAGCCATTCCCGATCCCCCGGATTCCTTAGTTGGCAAAGGCCCCATACTTAAGCGCCTTCAGACATTCCCGCACGCTTTTGAAGTCGGCAGGCGGCGCCCAGCCCAGGATCCCGGCTTTTTTTGCCGCGTCGGTATCAGCTTTCATCGCGATAAGGGCATCGGCGAGTTTCTTGGCCTTGGCCGCGTCAACATGCTTTGCCGCAGCCATGGGCCACTCGGGATACAGCTCGGTGCTGTGCACAAACGGGAAGCTATCTTTGACCTGGTTGATGATTTTGAAATCGGCCATGGAGATTTTGCCTTCTGCTGCCATGGCCTCCATGACGTCGCTACGCACGGTGCCGGCATCCATGGCCCCGTTCTTCACGGCGAGAACCACGTTGTCATGCTTGCCGCCTTCCTTGAACTCGGCAAAATCCTTCTTGTAATCGATTCCGTTCTGGAGCAGCAGCCGCAGCGCCATCTGGCCGCCACCAAAGGAAGAAGCCTTCACCACCATGAATTTCTTACCCTTAAGATCGGCAAGAGTATTGATAGGGCTGTCCTTGCGCGCAAAGATTACTCCGCCGAACTCCTTGACCGGCTTGCCGCCCGCAGAGTTGATCTGCATGGCAATGGCCTTGGCGCCGTAAAGTTTTTCCATCTCCACATAAAAAGCGGAGTTTGCCAGCATGAAATCGATCTTGCCGTCTTTCAGCATGGGCTCAATGGCGGCAAACTCTATGGGCATAATGGTAACCGGCTCTCCCATCTTGTCGGTGAGGTACGCCCCGGTGGCGGTCCACTCCTCCATGACCTTGGGCGCACCCCGCAGGGCCAGGATACCGATCTTTATTTCCGCTTGAGCCGCCGCGACAAACATGACGCTGGCTATAAAAGCCAGACCCATCATTCCGATTTTCTTCATGCTGCTTCCCATGACACTTCTCCTCGCTGTAGTGGTTTTATGCTTTTCCCGGATGACCCGGAACCCCATACATGCACGACAAGGAACCTCCCAGCGCAGACCAAGGGCCACGCGCCGAAAGCACAATTGGATAAGTAGTAATACTTACACAATAATTCATCCTATAAGTTCCAGAAGGATACTGTCAAAGATAATTATCCTTTTTGAAAAAAAATCCTGCGGGATCACTGGGCCAAACAAAGCCCATCCCGAACGAGGATGGTCCGGTCGCCATGGCGGCAGGCATCCGGGTTGTGCGTCACCATGATGATGGTCAGGCCCTCCTTGTTCAACTGGCGGAGCAGGGCCATGACCCCTTCGGCTGTTTCGCTGTCCAGGCTGCCGGTGGGCTCATCGGCCAGCAGGATAGGCGGCCGGTTGACAATGGCTCTGGCAATGGCGACCCGTTCCTGCTCGCCGCCGGAAAGCTGATCCGGCAAGCGTTCCGCCTTGGCCCCGAGTCCCACCTTCTCAAGAACCGCGTGGGCCATGGCGTCTTGCTTCTTGGCGGAAATCCCGGTGATGGCCATGGGCAGCTTGATGTTTTCCAGTACCGTCAGGTAGGGGATGAGCTGGAAGGACTGGAAAATAATGCCGATATACTCGCTGCGAAAATCGGCCCGCTGTTCGCTGCTCAGGCCATAGACGTCCAGGGAATCGACCAGAATCTGCCCCCGACTTGGGTGGTTGAGCCCGCCCAACACGGCCAGCAAGGTGCTTTTCCCGGACCCGGACTGCCCCATGATGCTGATGAACTCCCCGTCGTCCACATAAAAGTTCATGTGTCGGATGGCGCTCACCGTGTTCGCTCCGGTCTGGTAATCCTTGGCGATATCCCTGATCTCGATGAGATGGCGCACCGCGTTTTCTTTTGCTTGCATGAGTTCTCCTTACAAGGCCCGCAGGGCTTCGCTGGGATCAAGACTGCTGCCTTTTCTGGCCGGATAGAGGCTGGCCAGCAGGCTGAGGGAAATGGAAAACAGGATGGCCAGGGCGCCGAGGGAGAAGTTCACCCCGGCAAAGGTTCCGTTGGGGATGACCAGGGGCAGCACCGCCCAGGCAATGAGATTGCCGCTGACAAAACCCAAGAAACCGCCGAGAAACCCAACCACGATGGCCTCCAGCAGAATGATCTGCATGACATGGCCCCGCCGGAAACCAATAGCCCGGAAAATGCCGATCTCGCGGGTCCGCTCGTTCACCGCGCCCATCATGGTGACAAAAACCAGGAGAGAGCCGATGAAGATCACCAGCCCGGCAATGCCGTAGCTGAAAGCTTTGAACAACTCGACGGACTGCATCTTGGCCATCACCGCCTGCTTGAGTGCCGTGACCTTGGCGCCGGGGAATTTTTCGGCGAGCTGCAAGACCATCTCCGTAATCGGGCAATCCCTACAGAAGGCGGCGATCTCCACCAGGGAGATAATGCCCTTCTTGCCCAGCACCTCCTGCACGGCATGGAGATCGCCGATGATCATGCTGTCTTCCGCAGCCCCGGTGGATTCAAGAATTGCGGCCACCTTGAAAGTCCGGCGGCCAAGCGGCACAGTATTGCCGAGGGCAAGATCCAGGGTCGTAGCCGCCTCGGCCCCAACGATCAGCTCATCAGAGGCCGCTGGCGCGGTTCCGTCCAGATGCCACCAGGTTTTCAACGGCAGTTCCACCGCGAAATCAACCCCCATCAGAAGCACCTGCTGGCCCATGACCTGGGTCGCACCAAGCACCTTGGGGGCCACTGCCCCGAGATTCTCACGGTTTTCAATCTCCCGAATCCCGGCGATGTCTTTTTCGGCAAACTCCTGAACCGCATAGTTCACCCCGCCCACGGTGATGCCGCCATAGCTCAGGGCAAGGTTCTCGCTTTTGGGCACCATGACGATATTGGCGCCAAACCGGTCCAGCCTGTCCTCGATATCCCGAGTCATGCTTTCCGTAATGGACAAAAGGGTGACAATGGTGGCGATCCCGAGCACCAGGCCGAGAACGAGAAAGATCACCTTTCCCTTGCGGCGCTTGAGGTTGTTACAAGAGATATGATAGAGCTTCATCTGTTTTTTTCCGCGCAGTCAGGTAGCCCTTACTGGCCTCCGGTGGCTGCGGCCTCCTTTTTCATGGTGTGCATCCGCTGGCCATGGCTCACCTCGTTGAGAAGCACCGCCTGCGCTCCCTGTTTTAGAAAAAAGGCGGAAATCCTTGCCGTATCAAGCGTCTCCTTGTTGTAAGTAACCACAACCCGCGAGCCATGCCCGTCCACCACCACTTCGCGCACCCCATCCTGTTTTTTAAGTTCCGCCAGCGCCTGTTCCGACCCGGATCGATCCCCGGACAATTTGTAAATGGCGTCCTCAAGCTGGCGGTTTTGCAAAAAGGCGATGGACCTGGGGATAACAATCAGCCCCAGACCAAGAAGAATGGCAAAGGAAACAAAGCCCGCCACGAGGCCGAACCCCAGCCCCCGTTTCTTCACCCCCAGAACCCGCTCCCGTTTTTCCCGGTATTTTTCAAGATCGTAAGCCATCCGTGGTGTCATCCTTACTTTTTGTATTTGCAATACCAGCTGTTCTTATCAATGTCAGCCATGGCGATCACCAGCTTGTCGCCTTCAATGGTTCTGGCCAAAGATGCCGGGTTGCAGCCGCCTTGCACCTCGTTGATCTTGGCCGAGGGGAAATGCTGGCCGCAATTTTGACAGACCATGTCATCGCCGCTCTGCTCATAGCCCTTGCCCGCACGGTAGCAGACGTCGCAGGCATCTATGGCCGTGCGGATGACGCCGTCGCTGCTTTTCAGCACAAAGAAAGTCACCATGACGCCATCGGTGGCCTGAACCTTAAAATGATGGGCCTTGCCGTCATTGACGGAAGCCACTGGAATTTCCAGACGACCCTTGGCCGGAGTAAGGGTCGTCACCTTGTCCCCCCACCAACCGGCCATGGCCGTGCCAACCAGCATCACAGACATCACCACCGTTGCAATTACCACAGATGTTTTTTTCACCGCGTTTCTCCTTGTCTCTTTTTTTCAGGGGGCAAAAAGCCGCCATATTTTTTAAAAAGCTCCCGCCAGGATGCCGCTGTTGCCGGGCAGACATTTTGCTCGCACCTAAAGCAGGCCCGCGCCGTTGGGTCTCCGACATAATAGGGAGTATTGCCGAAGACCCACCAGGCCCAGGCCAGGATACCAATTAATCCCAATGATCCCCATACGTATCGCATCATGTTTCCATTTCTTGCATCCATTCTTGTGTCCCGCCAGCCTTATGTTCCATCAAGCAAGCGTCATGCCACTCGACCCCAAACGGAGAAAACCCCTTTCATGACGGGGTGTTACGAGATGGAAACAAAAGAAAAGGCCGAGAAAACAACTGGACTATAAAGAATATTCACTAAGGCATATAGAGAATATTCTCCACCGAATACAGGAACTAAGGAACTGTCCGGCCGTGCCGCAGATGCGCGGAAGAGGTCTACGAAGTGTGCTATTGCACACGAGGAGGCCGATGACAAAGCAGATGTGGTGCTGCCGGACGGTTCCTTAGATTTTGAATTTTTCCAGGCGATAGATCAGGACATGGCGGGGAATCCTGAGCAGGCGGGCGGCCTCGGAGCGATTGCCGTTGGCCTTGGTCAGAGCCTTTTTAATCAGGCCCTGCTCCACCGCCTCCAAGGACAGGCCCTCATCCGGAATTTCCGGGAGTCCGTTTGCTGTTGCAGGCGGAGCCGCCGAAGAAAGCTGGAGATCCTCAGCCTCAATGAGCAGGCCCTTGCGCAGGATAACCGCACGCTCGACAATATTTTGCAGCTCGCGGATATTGCCGGGCCAAGGATGGGCCTTGAGCCTGGTCAAAGCCCCGGCGGAAAAGCGTACCCCGGCAGGAGCGCCCACCTTCAGAAGAAAATGCGACACCAAACCTGGGATATCCTCCCGACGTTCCCGCAGGGGCGGGAGATGCAGGAGAATAACCCCCAAACGGTAATAGAGATCCTCCCGGAAGGTTCCCTGGCCAATGGCTGCGTACAGATCCCGGTTGGAAGCGGCAATCAGGCGGACATCCACCGTCTCCGGCTGATCCGCGCCAACCGGCGCCACCACCCTTTCCTGAATGGCGCGGAGCAGCTTGGCCTGCAGGTCCAGACGCAGCTCGCCGATTTCATCCAAAAACAGGGTGCCGCCGGCCGCAGATTGAAACCGCCCCTTACGATTGCTCACCGCTCCGGTGAAGGCGCCTTTGACATGGCCGAAAAGTTCGCTTTCCAGAAGGTTTTCCGGGATGGCGGCACAGTTCACCGCCACCATGGGCCCCTGCGCTCTGGGGCTGTGCTGGTGAATGAGCCTGGCCAGCACCTCCTTACCGGTGCCGGATTCTCCGGCAATGAGCACCGTGGCCTCGCTGTTGGCCGCACGCCTTGCCGTGTCGAGCAATTCAGCCATGGCCGAATTGGCGGTTTCCATGCCCTCAGTGCCTGTAAGCCGGTTGACCTCGCCGCTCAACTGCTGTTTCTGCTCGTGCAGCTCGCGCATCTCCAGGGCTTTTCGGCAGGAAAGCCGCAGGGCCTCCCGGTCAAAGGGCTTGGCGAGAAAGGTAAAGGCCCCTTCCTGCATGGCCTTGACCGCCAGCTCGATGGAGCCGAAGGCCGTAATCACCAATACCGGGGTAATGGGCGACTCTTTTTTCACCGCCGCAAGGACCTGCAGACCATTCAGGTCGCCAAGCTGCACATCGGTGATCACCAGGTCCGGGCTGTGCTTATGGAAAAGCGCCAGACCTTCCCGGCCCGAAGCCGCGCCAAGCACGGTAAATCCTGCGCTGCTCAGGTTGTACTCCGTAACCCGCCGCAGGCTTGCGTCGTCATCTATCAAAAGTATCCTGGGCTTCATGCGATCGCCCTCACCCTGCCTGACCAAGGCCCGCGCCGTTTTTGACGGGAAGCAGGATCTCGAAACAGGCCCCGCCTCCCGGACGATCCGTGGCCCGGAGGCTGCCGCCATAGCTCTCCACGATCTTCCTGCTGATCAGCAGGCCAAGGCCGGTGCCATCGGCCTTGCCGGAATAAAACGGTTCAAAGATCCGTTCCTTTTCCGCCTCAGGCACACCCGGCCCGTCGTCGCAGACAGCAATCCGCCAGCCCCCGTCCGCAGCGCTTTCGGTCAGGAGCCATATCTGCCCGCCAGGCCGGACCGCATCCAAGGCGTTGAGACCGAGGTTCAACAACACCTGGGAGAACTTGGCGCTTTCCACCAACAGATGCCGGGCCTCGCCATTTTCCGGCAGGATAAAGCGCACCTGTTTTTCCCGCAACTGCCTTTCCAGCAACGCGCCAACATGCCGGGCAACCGCAACCAGCGATTCCGTGACCTCTTCCCGTTCCTGGGGACGTCCCTTGGCATAATGGAGGATCTCCTCCACTGTGTCGTGCAGCCTGCCGGTTTCCTTGAAAAGGATATCCACGAACTCCCGTTTGGGATGATCCTTGGGAAATTCATCGCGAAGAATCTCCGCCGTGCCCTTGATGGAAGCGAGGGGATTCTTTATTTCATGGGCCAGGGAAGCGGACAACTTCCCCAGGGCGGAAAATTTCTGCGCCGTAGCCAGCCGGGTCTCCGCCTCGATGAGCTGGGCGGTTTCATCATGGAGCCGGACATAGGAGGCTTGCAGTTTCTCGGACAACAGCTGGTAGCGTTCGCGCAGACGGGTCTGCCGCCCGGAGATCACCCCGACCAGCAGCCCGGCTGCAAGATAGAGGACGATCTCCATCAGCTCGCTGAGATATGCCTGCGGCCCGTGCCCGACATAGAGGAGAACGTGGGGGATAAAAGCGATGGAGGAGAGCACCGCAATGCCAAGACCTCCGGCCACGCCGAACCAGAGGCCGCCCAAAACGATGGGGAAATAGCTGAGCCGCCGGTAGATGTTGTGATAAAAAATGAAATCGCCGGAGGTAAAGAGATGGAGCAGGCCGATGGCTACGACTGCGAGGAGCAAGGCTGAAAAAAGGATTTTAGGGGCTGTTGATGAATAAATTGTGCTTTTCAGTTTATTCATTTACAGCCCTTTATGCCGCTCATGTCATTTTCAAATCGAGGCTGTTTATGAACAACGGCTTACGCATGCCGCCTCCGCCGGAAAGATCGCAACTGCTTCAGGGACCTCAAAGGCAGGCAAAAGCTGTCGCCCTATGACCGGTAGTCCGCGTTGATCTTCACGTAATCCAGGGAAAAATCGCAGGTGTAGATATCCTTGCTCCCCTCGCCGGCATGCAGGTCGATGGTGACCACGAACTCCGGTTTTTTGAGCACCGCAGTGGCGCGGGCCTCGACCTCGGCGCCTTGGCCCAGGCCGTGCTGCACCATGAGCACGTCATCAAAGGCGATATCCACCTTGTGCTGGTCAAATTCCGCACCAGAACGGCCTATGGCGGCGATGATCCTGCCCCAGTTGGCATCCTCGCCAAAGAAGGCGGTCTTGACCAGATTGGAGTTGGCCACGGTCCTGGCTGCCTGATCGGCCTGCGCCTCTGAAGCCGCGCCCTGAACCCTCACCGTCACCAGCTTGGTCGCGCCCTCCCCGTCCCGAATAATCATCAGGGCCAGTTCCTTGCACAGATCCTCCAGGGCGGCGGCAAAGGCAGAGAGTGCCTCGGGCCGGTCCTCGGCAATGGGCGGGTGCTTCGCCAGACCGTTGGCCATGAGCAACACCGTGTCGTTGGTGCTGGTGTCTCCATCCACGGTTATGGCGTTGAAGGTTTTGGCCACGGCCTTTCTCAGCGTGCTTTGAAGCAACTCGTGGCCGATTTTGGCATCGGTAAGGATAAAGCCGAGCATGGTGGCCATGTTGGGCATGATCATGCCCGCGCCCTTGGCCATGCCCAGAAGCTTGACCGGCTTGCCGTCGATGAAGGCAGTGCGCACCGCGATCTTTCGCACGGTGTCGGTGGTCATGATGGCCAAGGCCACATCACCAAGGCCATCCACGGAAAGGCCCTCGGTCGCCTTGGGAATCCCCCGCTGAAAACAAGCAAGTTCCAATTGCTGGCCGATGACGCCGGTGGAGCAGACCTGCACCAGCTCCGGGGCAATGTTCAAGGCATCCGCCGCCATGGCCGTGGTCATCCGGGCCAGGCGCATGCCTTCCTCGCCGGTGCAGGCATTGGCGATGCCGGAATTGACCAAGATGGCCTGGGCCTTGCCGGTCCGGCACCGCTCCATATCGAGAAGCACCGGCGCCGCCTTGACCAGGCTGCGGGTGAACACCCCGGCCACCACGGTCGGTTTGTCGCTCACGATCAGGGCAAGATCAAGCCTGTCCTTGCCCCGGATTCCGGAGTTTACCGCCGCAGCCTTAAAACCCTGGACTGAAAAATTTTCTGGTGCCATCTCACTTCTTCCCGCTGCTCTTGCCGCAGCACCGTTTGTATTTCTGGCCGCTGCCGCAGGGGCAGTCGGCGTTGCGCCCTACCTTGTCTCCCTCGCGGGAAAAAGGCGTATGCTCGTTATCCTCATCGGCGCCGCGACTCAGCTGCATGGGCTGCCGCTGTTGACGCTGCTCGCGCTCCAACTCGGCCACCTCCTCGTCCCGCACCAACTGAAGCCTAAACAGGGTGCTGACGGTCTGGGTCTTCATGGTGCCGATCATCTCGCCGAACATGTTGAATCCTTCCTTCTTGTACTCATCCAGGGGATTCTTCTGGCCATAACCGCGAAGGCTGATGCCTTCCTTCAGGTGATCCATGTTGAGCAGATGCTCTTTCCAGTGGTGGTCCACGATCTGCAGCAGGACAACCCGCTCCAGATGACGCATGTTGGCGGCGCCGATCTCCTGCTCCCGCTTGGCGTAGTGGTCTTTCAACGCAGCGAGGATCAACTCGGCAAAACCGCCAAGGTCGAGATCCTTCTTTTCCTCCTCGCTCCACTCCCCGGCAAACCCGAACAGAACATACATCCTTTCGGCAACCCCGGCCCAGTCCCACTCTTCCGAAGAGGTTCGCGCATCGGCAAACTCGTGCGCCACCGTCTCGGCCATTTCCGGGAACATGTCGCTGATAACCTCATGCACATCCTCGGAACCCAGCACCTCGCGGCGCTGGCGGTAGATCACCTCGCGCTGCTTGTTCATCACGTCGTCGTACTCGAGCAGGTGCTTGCGGATATCGAAGTTATGCCCCTCCACCTTGCGCTGGGCGTTTTCAATGGCCCGGCTGATCATGGTGTGCTCGATGGGCTCATCCTCTTCCATGCCCAGCTTGTCCATGATCCCGGAGATGCGATCGGAGCCGAAGATCCGCAGCAGGTCGTCCTCAAGGGAAAGATAAAAACGGGAAGAACCGGGATCGCCCTGACGACCGGAACGGCCGCGGAGCTGGTTGTCGATCCGGCGGCTCTCGTGTCGGCTGGTGCCCAGGATGTGCAGCCCGCCCAGCTCGGTGACTCCTTCGCCCAGCTTGATGTCGGTGCCGCGGCCCGCCATGTTGGTGGCGATGGTCACCTTGCCCTTCTGTCCGGCATCGGCGACAATCTCGGCCTCCTTCTCATGCTGCTTGGCGTTGAGCACCGCGTGGGGAACCCCCTCCTTCTTGAGCATGGCCGAAATCTTCTCGGACACGTCGATGCTGATGGTGCCGACCAGCACGGGCTGACCTTTCTTGTGCAGCTCCTGAATCTCCCGGATGATGGCGCGATCCTTGGCCTTGGCGTTTTTATAGATCACATCGGCATAATCCCTGCGGATCATGGTGTTGTGGGTGGGGATCACCACCACGTCGAGATTGTAGATCTTCTTGAACTCCGATGCCTCGGTGTCCGCGGTGCCGGTCATGCCTGCAAGTTTTTCATACATCCGGAAATAATTCTGGAAGGTGATGGAGGCTAGGGTCTGGTTCTCCCGCTCCACCTTGACCCGCTCCTTGGCCTCCAAGGCCTGGTGCAGGCCATCGCTGAAACGGCGGCCCTCCATGGCCCGGCCCGTGAACTCGTCCACAATCACCACCTGACCGTTGCGCACCAGATAGTCCACATCCCGTTTGAAGAGAACATTGGCCTTCAAGGCCTGATTCAGATGATGCAGCCACTCGATGTTTCGGGGATCGTAGAGGTTGTCCAGATCGAGCAGCTTCTCGCCCAGCGTCACCCCCTCCTCGGTGAACGAGGCCGACCGGGCCTTTTCATCCAGGGTGTAATGCTCGTCGATCTTGAACTTGGGGATAATCCGGTCCACTTTTTCATACAGTTCGGTGGACATCTCCGCCGGGCCGGAAATAATCAGCGGGGTACGGGCCTCGTCGATCAGGATGGAGTCCACCTCATCGACAATGGCGTAGTTGAAGTCCCGTTGGCAGAATTCGGCAACGTCAAACTTCATGTTGTCGCGCAGATAATCAAAGCCGAATTCGTTGTTGGTGCCGTAGGTAATGTCAGCGGCGTAGGCCTCCCGACGGGCCGCATCATCCATCTCATGCAGGATGGAACCAACGGAAAGGCCAAGAAAACGGTAGAGTTTGCCCATCCACTCAGCATCGCGCCGGGCCAGATAATCATTGACCGTGACCACATGCACGCCGCGACCGGTGAGGGCATTGAGATATACCGACAGGGTGGCGGCCAGGGTCTTTCCCTCGCCGGTTTTCATCTCGGCGATCTTGCCCTGATGGAGGATTATGCCGCCGATGAGCTGCACGTCGAAATGGCGCATGCCCAAAACCCGCCAAGCCGCCTCCCGACAAACGGCAAAGGCCTCGGGCAACAGAGAGTCAAGAGGCACCCCGGCAGCGAGCCGCTCGCGGAACAGCCCGGTCCTCGCCGTAAGAGAGGCGTCATCGAGCTTCTGAATCTCCGGCTCCAGCTGGTTGATCGCCGCCACCAGCGGCTGGATGCTTTTGAGAACCCGTTCGTTTTGGCTGCCAAAAACCTTTTTCAAAACAGAACCAAACATATTTCCACTCCAGGAGGTCAACACCGTCGGTATGCCGCAAGGCACACCCAGGCGCGATCAGCGTTTTTTTGTAGCCGTTCTGCAACACCGCTGAACGGTTACTATTTTGGGGCTACCAAGAATTTTGGTAGCCCTGATGAAAGATTACGTTTTCTATCTTTCCCAGACCAAGGCTTCTTCGTTGCAATCCGGGAATTTCGGACATTGAATACAATCACTCCACACCTTGTGGGGGAGCTCGTTCTTATCGATGGGCCTGAACTTAAGCCGCTCAAAAAAAGCGGGCTGATAGGTCAGGGTGAAGACCCTGGCAATGCCGAAATGATCGGCTTCGGCCAGACAGGCTTCGACCAGCTGCCGACCAAGGCCCTGACCCTGGGCTTCTTCCACCACCGCCAGGGAACGGATCTCGGCCAGGTTTTCCCAACAGACATGCAGGGCGCAAATCCCAAGAATCTGCCCGGCAGGGGAATCATCCGCCCCGTCCTTGACAAAGACCTTAAAATCCCGCAATTGATCGTAAAGGGAACTCAAGGAACGGCCCAGCAACAAGCCCTTGTTGGCAAAATGCTGCAACAGGGCATACATCACCTTCACATCGTCCATCCTGGCATCACGAATCATGACGACCTCGTAAAAAGAGAAACAATCCACATGTCCGTAACACAGGTAAGCGAGCCTGCGAGACTCCGGAATAAAAGGGTACAAGGCAACAACCGTTGTAATCGCGACTTTTTGCGATTTCAACAATCATGATGGTCTCTCTCGTTTTTCGCTCCGCCCGGCTGAACGGAACCCGTTCGTTCTACCATAACTGCCCGCAAAGAAAAAGAAGGTAACTGTTTACATGGTGGAGCCGTGGGCTACGCCTTACCAAAAATCGTGCGATCACAGAATGCCGCAGATGCAGTGCCCTGTGATCGTTTACAAAAGCATCAGGGGGCCTGGAGCCGGGAAGCAGGCAGCAGGGCGATGTATGCTTTGACCTTCTCCTCTTTTTCCAACTTGGCGATGAGCTGATTGGCATCGGCCAGCTTGTCAAACTTGCCCACATAGACTCGGATAAAGGGGTCATCCTTGTCCTCGGGCGGCACGGAAAAAGCCTCATAGCCTCGGCCCCGCCACAGGGCCACATCCTGTTGCGCCCGATCCTGATCCTTAACCGCGGAAACCTGTAAGGCAAAGAAAGAAGGCTCTGCCTCGGCCCATTCCGTTTCGGGGGCGGGGGTCGAGGCCGCCGGCGTCCCAGATTCCGGCGCCATATCTTTCTTTTGCTCGGAAGAGGCAAGGGGCTCGACAGCGGCTGGATTTCCCGGGTGCAACGCCCCGGCGAGTTTTGCCAGCGGAGACTTCTCCTCGCCCGGGGTCGGCTGGAGGATGGTCTGCCCGGCCCAGATGCCGATGATGAACATCCAGAAAAAGATACAGCCGGTGACCAGGGTCAGAGTGAACATCCCCAACAGGCCCAGCTCAAAACGGACAACAAATCCAAATCTGGCTTTCTGCTTCGGTGCGGTCATAAGCGAATCATCCGTTGCCAGGAAACACCGGGCAACGCCTCCTCCTGCTGATCTTTAGGTAAACGGTACATTTTAAACGGAAAAACCCCCTTGCCTACATGGATTCCGGGGCGCTCACCCCAATCAGGGCAAGACCGTTTCGCAAGACAACCCGCAGGCCCATGGCCAGCCAAAGCCTGGCCCGGCTCAATTCTTCATCCTCGGAAACAATTCGGTGCTTATTGTAATAGCTGTGAAACTGCCCGGCAACATCCTGAAGGAAAAAAACGAGCCTATGCGGAGCCAGATCAAGAGCCGCGCCCTCCACCAGAGCGGGAAAGGCGGCCATGGCCTTGAGCAGCTGGGTCTCGTCATCCAGGGTGAGCCTGCCGAGCGGCGCATCCGCCAAGCTTCCCAGGACAATACCCTTGGCCTCGGCCTGCCTGCGGATGCTGTGCAACCGGGCATGGGCGTACTGGACATAGTAGACCGGATTTTCCTGGCTGGTCTTGGTGGCCAGGTCCAGATCAAATTCCAGCTGGCTGTCCGCCTTGCGCATGAGGAAGAAAAACCGGGCCACATCCGGGCCGACCTCATCGAGCAGTTCGTCCACCGTGACAAAATTGGCCTTGCGGGTGGACATCTTCACCTGCTGCCCATCGCGCAGCAGGGTGACAAACTGGTGCAAAACCACGGTCACCTTGGCAGGATCATAACCCAGGGCCTTGACCCCGGCCAGCACATCCGGCACCGTGGCGATGTGGTCGGAACCGAAGATATCCACCATCCAATCAAAGCCGCGGCGGAATTTCTCCCGGTGATAGGCCATGTCCGGAAGCCGGTAGGTCGGCTCGCCCGTGGACTTGATGATCACCCGGTCCTGGGGCAGGTCGAACTCGGTGCCCTTGAACCAGACCGCGCCGTCCTGATCGTAGGCCAGCCCCTTTTCCCGCAGGGAGGCGACCACATCGTCAACCAGGCCGTTTTCGTAGAGAGAATGCTCATTGTAGTAGTTGTCAAAGACAATGCCAAGACGGTGCAGGGTGGCGTTGATATCGTCAAAGATAACCCGCTCGGCCTTTTCTTTAAACGGCGTGACCTCGGGCTCGTCCTTCAGTGCCTCGCCCTGCTCCTCGATGAGCGACTTGGCAATATCTCGGATGTACTGGCCCTGATAGCCGTCTTCCGGAAAAGTGAAGGGCAACCCCAACGCTTCGAGATACCGAGCCCTAGTGGATTCGCCCAGCACCCGCATCTGCCGTCCCGCATCATTGTAATAATACTCCCTGGTCACCTGATGGCCGGTGGCGGCAAGCAGACTGGCAATGGCGTCGCCCAGCACCGCCTGCCGCCCGTGCCCGACACTCAAAGGGCCGGTGGGATTGGCGCTGACAAACTCGACCAGCACCTTCTTGTCCTGCCCGATTTTGCTGCGGCCAAAGGCCGCATCCTGGACGCAGACCTCGGGCAGCACGGACTGCCAGACAGTTGTATTGATGTAACAATTGACAAAACCCGGCCCGGCGATCTCCACCTTCTCCAGCAGCTCGGTATGGGAGGCAAGCATCTCCAGCAACTGGGCCGCAATGGTCCGGGGATTCTTCTTGTCTTTGCCCGCCACCACCATGGCCAGATTGGTGGCCAGATCGCCCTGGCCAGCGTGCTTGGGTGCGTCCAGTGAATATGCCCCCGCCGCCGCGGAGGACCAGAATCCGGCCTCAACCCCCTGGTTGAAGCAGTGGTCTATCAATGTTTTCAGACGTGTTTTGATCATTAGCAGTTCTAATCCAGAAAATATTTTTGTAACTGTTCAGCTCGCACTGTCAACATATACCTGCCGGTTGCAGGAGCCGAAAAGACAGAGAATCTCATAATTAATGGTATCGGACCAACGGGCGATCTCCTCGGCCCTGATCTCCCCCGCACCTTGCCGGCCAAGGAGCACCGCTTCATCCCCGGCCTTGACCCCAGGAATATCCGTCACATCGGCCATGCAGGCATTCATGCAGATCATACCACGGACCGGAGCCCGCTGCCCAGCCAAGAGCACCTCGACCTTGCCCGCCATTCTCCGCAGATAGCCGTCAGCATAACCCACCGGCAAAACCGCCAGTCGGGTGGGCCGCTCGGTCACATACCTGTGGCCATAGCTGATCCCCTGCCCCGCCGGAACCTCCTTGACCTGAAGCACCGTGGAGGCAAAACGCATGACCGGCTGCAAGTCCAGAGCGGAAGCCTGACCCAGCCAGTCCGCCGGATAACAGCCATAGAGGGAAATACCCGGCCGCACCAGATCACAGCGCATCTGGGGATAGCGCAACAGGGTGGCAGAATTGGCAATATGCCTGACCCGCCCCTCCCCGGCTTCTTGCACCCTGATCAACAACTCCTGAAACAGGGCATACTGTTTTTCCGTAGTGGTGTCGCCTTCCACATCGGCCTTGGGAAAATGGCTGACGATCCCGGAAAGATAGAGGCTGGGAAGCCGATGCAAGGCGGCAAGGAACGGCTCGATTTCGTGGGGAAGAAGACCAAGACGCCCCATGCCGACATCGACCTTGATCTGCACCCCTTTCCGGCAACCGGCCTTTGCAGCCTGCGCGGCAAGAGACTCCAGGGCTTCCAGGGTATAGACCACGGGGGTGAGGTCATGGGCCACCGCCTCTGCCGCCCCCTGCCGGTCAACGCCGAGCATGACCACAACCTGCCCCGTTATTCCGGCCTGACGCAGTTGCACTCCCTCCTCAACCTCGGCCACGCCAAAGGCCGTGGCCCCTGCTTCGGCAAAGGCCTGGGCCGCAGGGATAAGGCCATGTCCATAGGCATCGGCCTTGACCACTGCCAGAATGCCCATTGCCGGGCCGACCAGTTGCCGCACCTGCCGGAAATTATGGCGCAGGGCGGCACGATCAATCTCCACCCTATTCCAGGAAGGTGTTCCCATACAAGCAACCCGTTATCGCAGCGAATAACCGTTGAAATCGCAGATAAGCGCCAGACTTCGACAAGCCGCGATTTCAACGGTTATTACTTCGCAGCTTCGCTGCTGCAACTTTTTAATTTTTGATTACGGACCTGCAACCTTTTTACTTTTTTGCAAATCCATCGGTCTTACGCGCATTCCATTCCTGCCAGATGGGCCTGCTCGACAACAGAAGCGCCCAACCGACCGCAACATATATAACACTGACCACCAGAGGAGGCACGGAGGAATTGCGCAGCAGACGGCCGCCCAACATCATGCAGACAACCATCCCCCACATCCGCCAGGAATATACCCCGCCAAGACACATCCCATCCGGGCGCGCCACGATCCGGGCGATATTCTTCCGGGCCGCCCGCTCAATAACCAGAAAGGCTTTCAGCGTGCCAAGCCCCACGGCCAGCCCCAGAAAAATACCAGGCAGAGCCGGGTCCAGAAGATAGCCCCGCACCATGAGAAACAGACCGATGGAACTCCACATCAGGGCGGCAGCAAGGAGGTTGGTGCGGGTGCTTGCCCCCGGCTTCAAGCGCACCAGCCAGCTCATTCTTTCCCCCTCCGAGTTTGCCATGCCGCAACGCTCCCGCCCAACGGACGCAAATAAATAGGCCTATCCCCAATCGTGGGAATAGGCCTACACACTTCAGCAAATGTTCTGCAATTTCTACATTACACCTCGGTGACGGTGATTGCACCCTCGGGGCAAACCTCTACACAGGTCTCACAGCCAAGGCATTCGTCAGCATTCACAGCTTCGGCCTTGCCGTCAACCATCTCATACACCTGCGCGGGGCAAGCGTTTACGCACTCTGCATCACCGGCACATTTGTCCTTATCAACATCAATCTGCCACATAGTACTCCCTCCATATAAGGTTTAAAAAATTGATAACCAAGATCGCACTGCCACAAAACGGGGCAGAATATCGAGCCTATTTCTTCCGGGAAAAGATACAAATTTCCCTTTCCCTCTAATGCACCGGCATTTTTTTGTCAATAAAAAAGAATCCCCGCCACAATCCGGGACAACACGAGGGGATAAGACGATTCAGGTTGACCAGTTTGCTCTGATCTTTTAGGATACCAGCCGTTGTTTTTTTGGTAGGCGTTTCCCAGGAATTATCCTCAAACCTGTCCGAAAAAGGCCCATTGTTATGAGCAGCAAACCCAAAATAAAGAAAAAGACCACGGCAGTAAGCCCGGAACTCAAGGCCCAGAAAAATGAAGAGGCCATGATTGCCGGCATCTTAGAAGGAAGCCCCGACGGAATCGGGGTGGCGGTTATCCGCCTGGAATGCGGCTGCCGCAAAATGGCGGCGGTTGACTGCACGGGAGAGCCGGCCAGCAAAGTGATCATCTACCGGGACGAAGCCGAGAGCATCTGCGAGGCATGCAAGCAGGACAACGGCGCCTTTGCCAGGGTGGTGACCCAGTTCATCCACTGGCAGGAACCCCTGCCCGATGGCGCCACACGAATGAAGATCGAGGCCAAGGTTCTCGGCAGTTACACCAGCCACTGAGCCGATTCAGCCCTGCACCGCCCGATACTCCCGCGCCCTGGCCACCAGGGCCGGAGCCCAGGTGGGAGTGCCCAGCGCATGGATATGGGTGTACAGCGCCAGCACATTTTTGAACACCAGACCATCCCGGCCACCAACAAACCCCACCCCGCGCTCCATCCGCAGAGCAAGCTGCCCAGCCTCGCCGCCCCACTCCTCCACCCGGCTGTAGCGGAATTCATGCCCCTTGATCTCGGTGCCTTCCGGATAATACGGATTTCGCCCCTCGACCTTGAGCACGGTGTAGCCATGGGCCTGGGGTTTTTTCATCAGGCCGAATCGCACCGGAAAAAGGCCCACCAGGGGGAATATCTCGCCACCCAGCACCATGCTTTCGCCAAGGTAGATCAGACCGCCGCACTCGGCATAGATGGGCAGCCCGGCTTCGGCTGTTTTTTTCAGGGAGGCGCGAAAGGAAGCGTTGGCGGAAAGCGCACTGGCGCTGGTCTCAGGAAATCCCCCGCCGATGTAAAGACCATCAAGCTGCGGCAGCTCCGGGGCGGTCAGGGCATTGATCTCCACTAGATGGACGCCGCAGCGGACCAGGGCCTCCAGGTTTTCCGCATAGTAAAACTGAAAGGCCGCATCCTTGAGAATGCCGATCCGCACCGAATCTTCCGCACTCTGCTGCTCCGGGCGCAGCGCTTCCGGCTCCTCGCTGGCGCAGGGTGCCATCATCCTTTCTATCCCGGCAAGATCCAGATAGCGCATCGCCTTATCGGCCAAGACCTGCACCGCCGCCTCGGCTCCCGCATGTTCCGGGCAGGGGGTAATCCCAAGATGCCGCTGCGGGAAGGCGTCCTCTTTGGAACGGGGCATGGCGCCCAGAACCGGGAGCCCGGTATACTGTTCCACCGCTTGCCGAACAAGGGCCTCATGCCGGGATGTGCCCACCCGGTTCAAAATCACCCCGCCGATCTTCACCTCCGGATCAAAACGCTGGCAGCCCAACACCAGGGCGGCCACGGTGCGGGTGGTCTTGGTGCAGTCAACCACCAGCAACACCGGCAGGCCCAAGGTCTTGGCAAGCTCGGCCGTGCTGAAGGTTCCCTCGGCATCAACCCCGTCATACAGCCCTCGGTTGCCCTCGATGATAACCAGCTCCCGCCCGTGCACCTGGGTGCGGAAAGAATGACCAAGCGCCTCCGGGGTCATGAGGTAGGGATCGAGATTGTAGCAGGGATACCCGGCGGCCAAGGCCAGCCAGCCTGCGTCAATATAGTCCGGACCCTTTTTGAAAGGCACAACCTGCCGCCCCTGCCCGGCAAAGGCCGCAGCCAGCCCCACCGCGATCACGCTTTTTCCGGCGCCGCCTCCCAAGCCCGCCACCACCAGGCCTTTTGCTGAATGTTTGTGATCTGCGGCCAAGCCCTTCCCTCCCGTAATCATCATCTGCCATAAACCCACATTGTGATCATCCCGCGCACAGGAAACCATCTGGTGCTTCCGCTGTCAAGCGGTTGCGGCAGCCCAGCTGCGGCCACACCCAAGACCGGCAAAGATTTTGACGAAGTTTTCGCCATATGGTACTTTGGCCCACTTGCACACCGCCGCAGCCATGCTTATATATATCCCACTTTGGCTGTTTGCCGGTGCTTTCCGTACCAAACTTTTTTTCTGAAACGCCATCTGCTTTTTTTTCGAGATTACAAAGCGGATCTACGATTTTCAACCATTTTGAAGGATGAGGACGCCCCATGTCTGCCCAACAAGAAGATCTGAGCAAGATCATTGAAGAGCTGGAACAAAAATGCATTGAACTTCCAGACAATATCGTGGCCCATCACCATCTGGCCCTGGTCTACCGCAAGGCCGGAAGAACTGCCGATGCCATGCGGTCGCTGGAAAGATGCCTGGAGATCGACCCTCAGGCAGTGGAAGCTCTTATCAACATCGGGGCCATGCATTTTGAGCAAGGCGAACTGGACAAGGCGCTGGCGGCAAACCAGGCTGCGGTGCAGGTCAATCCGGCCCTGGCCCAGCCCCACAACAACATCGGCCTCATCTGGCAACAGAAGGGCGAAAGCGACAAAGCCATCGAGGCCTATACCTTGGCCACGATGAACGATCCCAAAATGCACATGGCCTGGATCAATCTGGCTTCGGCCCAAGTCATGGCCGGCAATTTCGCGCTTGCGGTCAAGGCTGCCAAGGAAGCGGTCAAGCTTGAACCGGACTTCCCCATGGCCCACAACAATCTCGCGGTTGCGCTTTACTACAACAAGGATTTCAAGGCGGCCAAAAAGTCGCTCGCCAAGGCAAAGGAACTCGGCTATGCGGTTGACCCGCGTCTTGTCGAGGCCATCGAGAAAGAGCTGTAATCATGGTGAAAGACACGCAGATAAAAACCCGGCCCTGGTGCCCATTCTGCGGCCAGGATGTGGGCCGCCCCCAGGAACCGGTGCAACGCAAGCTGGACGAATTCACCGTGGGCGAGTGCCAATGCGGCGCGACATACACCTGCGACCCCACCGGCTTCAATGTAGGCGCGGCCATGGTCGAGGCCATAGTCCATGCCTGCGATGACAACTGGGATCTGGCCTGGGAACTGCTTCCCGACGAGGATTACCTGACGGGTCGGATCGACAATTACGACGAGCAGACCCATCAGGTCTTCGAAACCAAGAATGTCGATGGCCGCAAGGTCTCTGGAGTACTCTATTTTGTCCGCCTCAACCGAGAGCTGGCCGCACTTGCCAACCGGCTGCACACGGACAAGAATGCCAAAGACAGCGCCCTGTGCCAGGCAGATCCGGCAAGCGACCTCCCGGCCATGGAGCCGGCCCGCGACCCTAAACGCAAGAAAAAGCGGGCCGACAAGGTCACAGTAACCCAAATGGTGGCGGACCAGGACATTGACGGCCTGGTTGACCTGGCCTTCGACGATCTCAAAACCCTGCGTTTCATCCAGCGGCTGCTCTATGATCCGGACGAGGGCAAGCGCTGGCAATGCGCCCATCTTCTGGGCCAGGTCTGTCGACGGCTCTCCACCCGGAAACCCGGGGCGGTGAGCGACCTGCTGCACCGGCTGTACGAAGCCTGTTCCGATTCAGCCGCCACCCACTGGGGCTTGTTGGAGACCATCGGCTCCATTATCGCGGCCCGTCCCGACATTTACGGCGCCTTTGCCAGACATCTGCTCATGCACCGGGGAGCTCCCTCCAGCCGGGTTCAGGTGCTGTGGGCCTTGGGCACCTTGGCAGAAAAACGACCGGACATTGTCCGCTCCACCCCGTTTTACAGCCTGTTCCCCTTTGTCACCCACCCCGAGGCAATCACCAGGGGCCATGCGGTCCGACTTATGGGGCGAATTGCCGCGACCGAGGTGGAAAGCGAAATTGAAAAACTGACCGGCGACCAAGCCGGATTAACCATTTATGAGCAGGGACAACCCGTGCACACCACCGTGGCGAAACTTGCCAAGGAAGCACTTGCCCGGCTGCACAAAGCAAAAGAGCCAAAAAATGACTGAACAGCAAAAACAGAACCAGGAAGTAAAGGAAGAAAAAAGCCAGGCTCAACTCGATTACGAGGCCGGCCAGGAATTTCTCAAAAACCTCGAACCGGCCCAGGCAGCCAATGCCTTTCACAACGCGCTCATCGCCTTTGAAATCGAAGGCAATGAAAACGGCGTTGCCAATGCGGCGGACAAACTGGGCGATATCTGCGCAGCCCGCGGCGATGTGGCAACGGCCATGAGCCATTACGACCGGGCCTATGCCATCTGCCAGAAGCACACGGACCGTTTCAGCCTTTTTTCCATCGAAAAGAAAAAAGCCAAGCTCATGTACGATGCCAAGGACTATGACCAGGCCATCCGCCTGCATACCGAGGTTCTTAATGAATACAGCGCCCTGCGCAATCCCCAGGGCTCGGTGGATACGCTGGAGACTCTTGCGGAAATCTATCTGACCAAGGGGGAAAAAAGCAAGGCGGCGGATGCATACCGGACAATAGCAGCGATCCACACAAGCTTCAAACACAGCCGCCATGCGGAAAAGTTCCTGCAAAAGGCAGCGGAGACCGAGAAGAGCTAAAGAGCGCGGAAAGATTTCCCCACGAATAAAATCCTATTTTTTCCCTGCTGCAGTTGGGCCTCCGACAAAAGCGCTGAATGCCGAATGCTCAACAATCACCGAGGCGATGGGCCAACGTCTTGCGCCGTCTTCTTCTCCCGCCAACCGGACGGAAAGGTCATGGAGTATCCGCTGTAGGGAGGCAAGATTGACCGTGGGGTATGATTTCCCCGGCTCGAATCCGGAAAGGCCGCAAACATGCCCCTTGCCGTCGATCACCGTGGGAATCCCATACGTTCTACAGTTTACCGGGCGGGCCTCATAACAGAGACACTGGCCTTGCGCATTAAGCAACGGGCACCTGCTCCGGGCCACCGCCGGATCGAGCCGCGATTCCATGATCTGCTCCCAGCCCTGCCTGGCCTCTTGCGCCGCAACAGTTATTTGTTCCCGCATCGTATGGTCCAATTTTTGAAAATGGACCAGAAGATTGACTGCCTCGACAAGAGACACGTCAAACACAGCGTGGCAGCAGTCAGCGCATCCCTTTCCACAGGCAATCGCCTCGGGATGCTCCTGGCGCACGGCCTCAAATGCCTGATCAATGGCGGCAAAAAGCGTGTCCAAATCACGGCCCATGGCCAGTTTCACCTTCCAAAATAAGATAAATCGGCAGGTCACAAAAAAAAATGCAGAGGAAACCCTCTGCATTTTTCATCTATCAGCCTAAAAACAAAAACTAGCGATGTTCTTCGTCCTTGGCCCGGCCTTTTGCGGCGTACATGGTGGTGCTGCCGCTGGACCA
>Ga0334722_10001184_pt1 | contig 33717 bp, 28 predicted proteins | sample C3_bottom_MG_FD_207210 | JGI IMG/M metagenome (GOLD analysis project Ga0334722, IMG submission 207210) | Sediment microbial communities from Yellowstone Lake, YNP, Wyoming, USA - C3_bottom | ecosystem: Environmental > Aquatic > Freshwater > Lake > Sediment | place: USA: Wyoming | collected... | reverse complement strand
CCTTCGGCGGCAACATCATGGCCACGATCGCGTCGCCTGAAAGCGTCCCCAGCATGGCCACCGTTCGCCCCGGGGTCATGAAACTGGATCCACCTGACACCAAGCTGGTAGCGGAAGTGGTGGTCGAAGAGTCTGGTTTGTCACAGGATGACTTCATGACCGAGGTCATCGAGATCGTTCGAAGAGAAAAGACCGTCAATCTCGGCGCCGCCCATATCATCGTCGCCGCTGGCGCCGGTGCCGCCGCACCGGCAAGCCTCGCGTTGGTCAGAAAGCTCGCGGAAACGATCGGCGGTGCGGTCGCGGTATCGCGGCCGCTGGTGGATGCGGGTCTTTTTTCGCATGATCACCAGGTCGGGCAGACGGGAACCACAGTGCATCCGAATCTGTATATCGCCTGCGGCATTTCTGGCCAGATTCAGCACCGGGCCGGGATGGCGGAGTCGAAACGGATCGTGGCCATCAACAGCGATCCTGACGCTCCCATCTTCAGAATCGCCCATTACGGCATCGTCGGCGACTTGAACGCGGTCATTCCAAAAATGATCGAAGCGTACAAAGGCAAGGCTTAGGGCTTATTGCAGCATGAGGGGATAGATCCCCTCATTCTCCCCTAAATCAGGGGCCATCTCGATGATTCTGAAATGGCCCCGTAGGAGAACTGGAACCGTGACCAACTATTACAAAGATAACTCGGATATTCAGTTTCATCTCAAGAACAAGGATCTGACCCGGGTCATTTCCCTTATCGAAGACGATTTCGCCGACCGGAGTCGTTTTGCCTATGCGCCGCGAGACGCAGATGACGCACTGGAGAATTACCGCCGGACGCTGGAGATCGTTGGGGAGATCGCGGGCGATTTCGTCGCGCCAAGGGCGCGCGAGGTGGATGAAGAGGGCGCACGCTACGCCGACGGCGAGGTGAGCTATCCGAAAGCAATCCGGGATGCAATGGCGCGCATCAATGAGGCCGATCTCGCCGGATTCATTCTGCAGAGGAAGTATGGCGGTCTCAATATGCCCCACACGGTGTTCTCGGCGGCGATTGAGATCTTTGCCCGTGCCGATGCCTCCTTGACGCTTCTCATCAGCCTGCAGGCGCTGGCCGCCACGATCGAGAAATTCGGTTCGGAGGACCAGAAGAATCGGATCCTGCCAAGGTTCGCGTCTGGCGAAATAGCGGGCTCGATGGCATTGACTGAACCGGATTCGGGTTCCGATCTGCAGTCGATCATGCTGAAGGCCGTCCAGGGCAGCGACGGAAAGTGGCGTTTGAACGGCGTGAAGAGGTTCATTACCAGCGGTTGCGAACAGCTTTCCCTGGTGATGGCTCGTTCTGAAGAGGGCAGCAGCGGCGGACGCGGCATCTCGCTGTTCATCTACGAGCGCAACGACGATATGAAGATCCGCCGGATCGAGCGCAAACTCGGAATACGAGGCTCTCCCACCTGTGAGCTGCAGTTCAACAATGCCGAGGCGGAACTGCTGGGCCAGCGCAAGATGGGTCTGGTGAAATACACCATGTTTCTGATGAACTCGGCCCGCCTGGCGATCGCCGCCCAGGCGGTGGGAATCGCCGAGGCTGCTTACCGTGAAGCGAACATCTATGCCAGGGATCGCAGTCAGTTCAAGAAAGCAATCCAGGATATTCCCGCTGTTTATGAGATGCTGACGAACATGCGGATCAGCATAGAGGCTGCACGCAGTCTCCTCTATGAGACATCGGTGATCGTCGACGTCAAGGAGGGGATCGAGCGCAAGATAGAGTGCCATCCGGAGAAGGCGCCCGATCTGAAGAACGATCTCAGCCGCTACAATAAGTACTCTGCGCTGTTCACTCCCTTGATCAAACGCTACGCCGCGGAAATGGCGAACGAGGTCTGCTATGACGCCATTCAGGTACATGGCGGCGTTGGCTATACCAGGGAGTTTGATTCGGAGCGACATTACCGCGACGCTAGAATCACCAGCATTTACGAGGGCACAACACAGCTTCAAGTTCTGGGTGCCGTGGGCGGTGTGGTCGGAGGTGTCGTCTTCGAACGCCTCAACGAGTATGAACACGAACATGATTTTGACGGTGTCAAGGCGCTGTTCGCGTCCGCGCAGCAGCTGCGCACGCGCCTCGAGGCGGCGGTGTCCCACATCAAGGAGGTGTCCAACCCGGACTTCCAGGAATTCCATTCCGAGCGGCTGGTGGACATGGCGACCGACACCATCATCGCCTATCTCCTTTGCATCGACAGTCTGCACAGTGAGCGCAAGGGGAAGCTGGCACACCTGTTCATTTCCGCGGCACAACGGCGGGTGAAAGCCCATCTGGACTTCGTCCTCTCCGATGATGTCAGCCTGATCCAGTCCTATGCAGACATTATCAAGGCGGATGAGTCGGTCTAGGAGCCCAGCGCCGTGGTAGGCCAATCCTTGGTCTGACAAATTCATTGCCTGGAGGACGGGCTGCGGTGCATTAACGGTTAGCGGGAAGAATCGCTGAAGTGTACAATGCGCCCTGCCGTTTGTTGCTGATGCTGTGCTGGGGCATTGGTGATTGCTATGTGGGTGGCAGAGGACGAGCGTGGCCACCACATAACAAAATCAATTACTTATGTTATAAGGTGGCGGACGTCCACGCCGCCAACAAACAAAGGCGAACCCGGACAGGGATTCGCCTTTTTGGCTTTATGGGCGGCTGAGTTGGAATTCGGAACTGCAGGTCGAAGTGAAACCGATTATTGGATTTGTACCTTTTTTATTGAGAATTTATGTTTGATTTAGTGCGCAACAACAAAAGACTGGTGCAGGTGCTGCTGGCCCTGATCGTGTTGCCGTTCGCATTCTGGGGGATCGAATCCTTTCAACGGGGAGCGGGCGTCGCCCAGGATCTGGCCGACGTAGGCGGGCAGAAGATTTCACTGCAGGAATTTGCACAGGCGCAGCGCGATCAGCAGGATCGCTTGCGCCAGCTCCTCGGCCGCAATTTCGATCCGGCGCTGCTGGATTCGGCGGAACAGCGCGCGGAGCTTCTCGATGGCCTGATACATCAGCGTTTGCTCGCCATGCAGGCGATGAAGAGCAATCTGGTCGTGACCGATCAGCAGTTGCGCGACATCATCACCGGCCTCCCGGCGTTTCAGGAAAATGGAAAGTTCTCCAAAGCGCGATACGACGCGCTGCTGCGCGCGCAAGGCATGAGCGACGTCGTGTTTGAGTCGCGACTGCGGCGGGACGTGGAGATGCAACAGTTGAACGGCGCGCTGGCCGATTCGAGTCTGGTGGCAAAGGAGCAGGTCGGGCGCATGCTCGCGATCCAGGGCCAGCAGCGCGAAGTCTCCGAAGTGCTGCTGTCGCAAGAACAATTCAGCAGCGAAGTCAAACTCGCGCCGGAGGCGGTGAAGGCTTACTACGACGGCCATCCGGGCGAGTTCCTGGTTCCCGACATGGTGCGTGCCGAGTTCGTCGTGCTCAACGCTGCCGCGCTGGCGGCGCTCGAGACGGTGAGCGAGGCAGAGTTGCGCGCCTGGTATGACAGCAACGTGGGCGCCAAGTATGCGACGCGGGTTGCGGCGAAGAAGAAAGCCGAAGAATTGCTCGCGCAGTTGAAATCCGCGCCGGACAAGTTCGCCGAGCTGGCGAAGCAGAACTCACAGGATCCGGGTTCCAAGGACAACGGCGGCGATCTCGGTTACTTCGTGCGCGGAGCCATGGTCAAGCCCTTCGAGGAGGCGGTATTCAAGTTGAAGCCCGGGCAGTTGAGCGGCATTGTCGAGACCGACTTTGGATTCCATATCATCAAGCTCACGGGCATCAAGCCGGGCAAGGATAGCGAACCGGAGCAGCGTCAGGCTAGCCATATCCTGATCAATGCGCCGGCCGCGGCCAAGGACTTCCAGTCGATGCGCGCCGACATCGAAAAAGATCTGAAGAAGCAGCGTCTGGGCAAGAAGTTTGCGGAGGCGGCGGAGACTTTCACCAACCTTGCCTACGAGCAGCCGGATACGCTGCAGCCGATTGCCGAAAAATTCAAACTCAAAGTACAGCAATCCGGATGGCTCGCACACAAAGCCGACACGGCCGCCGGCGCGCTCAACAACCAGAAGATTCTGGATGCGCTGTTCTCTCCGGATTCGCTCAAGAGCAAGCACAATACCGAGGTGGTGGACGCCGGAGGCGATACGCTGCTGGTTGCGCGGGTGCTGGAGCATAAGCCGGCGTCGGTGCGGCCGCTGGATGAAGTCAAGGCCGAAATTGCGACCAAGCTGATCGCGCAGGAAAGCATGGCGCTGGCGGTCAAGCGCGGCGCGGCGAAATATGCGGAAATTCAGCAAGGCAAGGACGCAGGGCTCGCTTGGGGCGCTCCCAAGATTGTCGGCCGCCAGGGAAAGCCGGCGGTGCACCCGGACGCGCTGAAGGCAATCTTCAGCGCCGATACCAGCAAGCTGCCGGTTTATCTGGGCGTGGAATTGCGCGATCGCGGCTATGGTTTGTACCGGATTTCGCGCGTTGTCGACGCGCCCCCGGCTGATCAGGCCGCCGAGAAGAACCTGCGCGAGCAGTTGGCGCGGCAAATCGGGCAGGCGGACTACGCCGCTTATCTGGCCAGCCTCAGGGCCAGGACCAAAATCGAGATCAACAAGGCAAACCTGGAGAAGAAGGGCGGTTAGCGAGAAAGGCTAGCACGCCGGCGCGCCGCATCTGAGTCGGACGCCAGACGGCAAAGGTGCCGATTACGCGTCTATCGTACCCAGCGCCGTTGTATTGAACCCCCCGTCCACGAACGTCACCTCGCCGGTGATGCCGCTGGCGAGATCGCTCAACAGAAACGCCGCCGTATTGCCGACTTCGTCGATGCTGACGTTGCGCCGCAATGGCGCGTGCTTCTTATGGTAGTTCAGCAGCCTGCCGAAATTGCCGATGCCGGCGGCGGCCACGGTTTTGACGGGTCCCGCGGAAACCGCATTGACGCGTATGCCCTTCGGCCCCAGGCTCGCAGCCATGTAGCGCACCGAGGCCTCGAGGCTGGCTTTGGCCATACCCATGACGTTGTAGTTCGGCATGGTGCGGATCGCGCCCAGGTAGGTGAGCGTCAGCAGCGCGGCTTGCCGGCCTTGCATCAGCGGCATTGCCGCTTTGGCGAGTGCCGCAAAGCTGTAGCTCGATATGTCGTGCGCGATGTGAAACGCTGCGCGCGAGAGCGCATCCATGAAATCTCCGACGATCGCTTCGCGCGGGGCGTAGGCGATCGAGTGCACCAAGCCATCGAGGCCATCCCAACTCTTGCCGAGTTCGAAGAACAAATTAGCGATCTCATGGTCGCTCGCGACGTTGCAGGGATACACCAGGCGGCTGTCGAAATCGGCGGCCATGGTGGTGACGCGCTCCTTGAAGCTCTCGTTCTGGTAGGTAAAGGCAAGCTCCGCGCCTTCACGACGGCAAGCGCGGGCGACGCCATAGGCGATCGAGCGGTTGCTGAGCAAGCCGGTGATGAGGATACGCTTTCCCGCCAGAAAACCCATGGTGACTCCGAAATTCGAAAAGGACGAATTATACCGGGGTGACGCCCATAGGGTCTGCTAACCTTTGTCGTCTCGTGCGACAAAGGTTAACAGACCTGCCGGGTTCGGCTAAACTCGGCCGATGCGCTTACTCATCGCGTTAGCGGGATTGCTGCTGTTCGCCGGATGTGGCGAGGTCTGGAATAATCCCTATCCGGCGAGCGACTCGGGTAAGAACATCCTCTATAGTTCCTTCTCCGAGCGTCCCAAGCATCTGGATCCGGCGCAATCCTACACCGCAGACGAGTACGATTTCATCTGGCAGGTTTATGAGCCGCCGTTGCAGTACCACTACCTCAAACGGCCTTACACGCTGATCCCGGCGACCGCCGCCGCGATTCCGAAGGCCCGCTATTTTGGAGCGGCGGGCAAGGAATTGCCGTCGGACGCCAAGGATATCGCCTACAGCGTCTACGAGATCCACATCAAGCCCGGGATTCGCTACCAGCCTCATCCGGCGTTTGCCAAGGATGCCTCCGGGCGCAGCCTCTATCTGAATCTCAAACGGGAGGATTTGGGCGGCAAGTTCAAGCCCGCCGATTTCCCGCAAAGCGGCAGCCGCGAACTGGTGGCGGCGGACTACGTCTACCAGATCAAACGCCTAGCGCATCCGCGCATTCATTCGCCCATACTCGGGCACATGAGCGACTATATCGTCGGGCTCAAGGAATACGCGGCTCTGCTAGAAAATGAGGATAAGGTGCTGCAGGCGCGCAGGCCGGAGGGGGCGCCGCCGCTCTGGGACAGCCTGGAACGGCACGAAATCGCCGGAGTCGAAGTCGTGGACCGGTACAGCTATCGCATCAAAGTGCGCGGCAAGTACCCGCAGTTCCTCTACTGGCTGGCGATGCCATTCTTCGCGCCGGTGCCGCCCGAGGCCGACCGTTTCTACGCGCAGGCGGGCATGGCAGAAAAAGACATGAGTCTCGACTGGTACCCGCTAGGCACCGGTCCTTATATGCTCGTCGATAACAACCCGAACGCACGCATGGTGCTCGAGCGAAACCCCAATTTTCGTGGAGAGGCCTATCCAGCCGAAGGCGAACCCGCGGACGTCGGAGTCGGTCTGCTCGCCGACGCCGGCAACACCGCGCCGTTCATCGACAGCATCGTGTTCACGCGCGAAAAAGAGGGCATCCCGTACTGGAGCAAGTTCATGCAGGGTTACTACGATCAGTCGGGTATTTCCAACGACAATTTCGACAACGCTGTGCGCATCAGCATCGAAGGCGAGGCCGGACTGTCTCCGGAGATGGAAAGACGAGGCATCCGGCTCAAGACTTCGGTTGCCACCTCGGTCTATTACCTGTCGTTCAACTGGCTCGACTCGATAGTCGGCGGGCAGGGCGATGCGGCGCAGCAGGAGCGCGGGCGCAAGTTGCGCCAGGCGATTTCGATCGCCGTCGACAACGAAGAATTCATTTCCATCTTTGCCAACGGGCGCGGCGTCGCTGGGCAGGGTCCGATTCCGCCTGGCATCTTTGGATTTCGCGGCGGCGACGACAGCTACAACCCCGTAGTGTACGAAAAGAGCACAGGCGCATGGGGCAGAAGGTCCATTGCGCAGGCGAAACGCCTCGTCGCCGAAGCCGGCTATCCGAACGGTCGCGATGTCAAAACGGGAGCGCCGCTGGTGCTGTACCTGGATACCACCGGTGGCGGTCCGGGCGGCAAATCGCGGCTGGACTGGTACCGCAAGCAATTCCAGAAAATCGACATCCAGCTCGAATTTCGCACCAGCGACTGGAATCGGTTTCAGGAAAAGATCCGCACCGGCAATACGCAGCTGTTCTTTCTCGGATGGAACGCCGACTATCCGGACCCGGAGAACTTCATGTTCCTGCTGCACGGACCGCAAGGTGCGGTGAAGCACGGGGGGGAGAACAAGGCCAACTACGCCAATCCGGAATTCGACCGCTTGTTCGAGCAGATGAAGAACATGGAGAACGGTCCCGAGCGCCAGGACATTATCGATCGCATGGTCGCGGTGTTGCGCCAGGATGCGCCCTGGGTCTGGGGCTACCATCCGAAGGACTACAGCCTGTATCACGCCTGGCTCGCCAACGTGAAGCCGAACCAGATGGCGAGGAACGGCCTCAAGTTCTACCGCCTCGATCCGGCGCAGCGCGAACTGAAGCGGGCCGAATGGAACCGGCCCGTGGTCTGGCCGGCGCTGCTGCTTCTGTTGCTGCTGGTTCTGGGCACGCTGCCCGCATTGCGCACCTGGCGTGCGCGCGAACTGGCGAAGGCATAGACAATAGCATGTACGCCTATATCGTCCGCCGCGTGTTCTACGCTTTCTTCATCCTGATCGGGGTCAATCTGATCACCTTCGCGCTGTTCTTCAAGGTGAATACGCCCGACGATATCGCGCGCCTGCAGCTCGGGGTCAAGTTCGTGACGCCGGAGGCGATCGCCAAGTGGAAGGCCGACCGCGGTTACGACAAGCCGCTGCTGTACAACGAGAAGGCCGCGAGCGCGTCCAGGTTCACGGACACGATCTATTTCGAAAAGTCCGTGGAAATGTTCAGGTTCAACTTCGGCCGCGCCGACGACGGTCGCGACATCGCCTACGAAATCAGCACGCGCATGTGGCCCAGCCTGGCGCTGGCGGTGCCGGTGTTTCTGGTCGGCATGCTGCTGCAGATCACCTTCGCCCTGATGATGGCCTTTTTTCGCGCCACCTATATCGACTTCTGGGGCGTGGTGCTGTGCGTGATCATGATGTCGATCTCCGGACTGTTCTACATCATCGGCGGACAGTATCTGATTTCCAAGCTGTGGAACCTGGTGCCGATATCGGGCTATGCGGGCGGATTCGATGCGCTCAAATTTCTGGCGCTGCCGGTCGCGGTAGGGGTGATCGGCGGCATCGGTAGCGGCGCGCGCTGGTATCGCACCATTTTCCTGGAGGAGGTGGGCAAGGATTACGTCCGGACCGCGCGCGCCAAGGGCTTGTCCGAAGTCGTGGTGTTCTTCCGCCATGTGCTGAGGAACGCGATGATTCCGATCCTGACCGGCGCGGTGGTGGCGATCCCGCTGCTGTTCATGGGCAGCCTGGTCGCCGAATCGTTTTTCGGCATTCCGGGACTGGGCAGCTATACCATCGAGGCGATCCAGGCACAGGATTTCGCCGTGGTGCGCTCCATGGTATTCATCGGCTCGGTGCTCTACATATTCGGCCTTCTGCTCACCGACATCTCCTACACGCTGGTGGATCCGCGCGTGAGGTTCGAATAGTGCCCATTCTTCCGGTCATCCTCTGGACCGATGCCTTGGTGTATCTGCTGCTTGCGGCGGTGGCAGCGTTTGTCTGGTACGTGCGCCGCCATGAGCATCTGCGCGCGCCCTGGTGGCGGGTGGCGCAGACGCCGGCGGCGATGAGTTCCCTGGTGGTACTCACGGTTTTCATGCTGGTAGGAATGTTCGATTCCCTGCATTTCCGCCTCGCCTTGCCTGCAGCTACGGGAACGCAGGCGGAGCGTAGCGGATCGCGCAATGTCGCCTACTCGGTCGAAGTGAAAAGCGCACTGGATCTGCTGCTCACCTCGATTGCGAACCGGCCGGAACGCACCTATTCGGCGCCGCTTGCCACCCATGCCTACGCCAAGGAGACGCTGGATGCGCAAGCCGGGGATGGCAAGGCCGGCAAGCAGGTGCGCGACTATCCGCGCCTGAAGTATGGCGGTGCACACCTCCGGGATCCGCAGCGGGATTGGCGATCCGACGTAGTTCGCACCGTGTTTCGCGGCGTGGCGCTTGCATTGCCGGTGTGGCTGCTGCTGTCGTTGCTGCTGATTGCCGCCTGCACAGCGGCCGAGCGCGTCGCGTCCCGCGATTTCTGGCGTGCCGTCTGGAGCGGCGACACCGAAGTGCCGTGGCGCTCGATACTGATCACGCTTGCCATGTTGTTGCTGGTCGCCGTGCCGGTCGTTCTGCTGTCGGCGCGCTATCACGTGCTCGGCACCGACAAGGTAGGGCTGGACGTGCTCTACTTGGCGCTGAAGAGCGTACGCACGGCGCTGGTAATCGGCACGCTGACCACGCTGGTGATGTTGCCGTTTTCGGTATTGCTCGGAATCATGGCAGGGTATCTGCGCGGTTTGGTGGACGATTTGATTCAGTATTTCTACACCACGCTGAATTCGATCCCGGCGGTGCTGCTGATCGCCGCAGCGGTGCTGGTGCTGCAGGTGTATATCGAAACCCACCCCGGTCTGTTCCCGACCGCGGCGCAGCGCGCGGATTTTCGCCTGCTCTGGCTGTGTATCATCCTCGGCGTCACCAGCTGGACCGGACTCTGCCGTCTGCTGCGTGGCGAGGCGCTGAAGCTGCGCGAACTGGAGTATGTGCAGGCGGCGCAGGCTTTCGGCGTATCGGAGTGGCGCATCATGCTGCGGCATATACTGCCCAATGTGATGCACATCGTGCTGATCTCGGTGGTGATGGATTTCTCGGGTCTGGTCCTGGCTGAGGCGGTGCTCTCCTATGTGGGCGTAGGCGTCGATCCCTCCATGATCAGCTTCGGCACCATGATTAACGCCGCGCGGCTCGAGATGGGGCGCGAACCGATGGTGTGGTGGTCGCTGGCGGCCGCCTTCGTGTTCATGCTGGCGCTAGTGCTCGCGGCCAACCTGTTTGCCGATGCGGTTCGCGATGCATTCGACCCGCGCGTGCGCGCGGGCGGCGGCAAACTGCGCTTTTCTGCGGCAACGGCATGAGCTCGCTGCTGCAGATAAGGGACCTCAGGACCTGGCTGGACAGCAGCGGCGGAACGGTGCGCGCGATCGACGGCATCAGCCTCGAGCTGGCGAGCGGCGAGACCTTCGCCATCGTCGGCGAATCGGGGTGCGGCAAATCCATGACGGCGTTGTCGATCCTGCGGCTACTGCCGGACGCCGGGCAGATCATGGGCGGTTCGGTGCTGCTCGGAGGCGAGGATCTGCTGCAGCTGCCCGAGACTGCAATGCGCGGCGTGCGCGGCCGGCGCGTCGCCATGATCTTCCAGGAGCCGGCGACCAGCTTGAATCCGGTGCTGACCGTCGGCATGCAGATTGCCGAGGTGCTGCAGCGGCATACCGGACTGCGCGGTGCGTCGGCGCAGCGGCGCATGGTGGAGTTGCTAACCGCCGTGGGCATTCCGGATCCTGCCAGGCGCCTGGATGAATATTCGTTCCAGCTCTCCGGCGGGCTGAAGCAGCGCGTCATGATCGCGATCGCGCTGGCGGCGGAGCCCGATTTGCTGATCGCCGACGAGCCGACGACTGCGCTCGATGTGACCATTCAGGCCCAGGTGCTGGATCTGCTTGCCGACCTGCAGCGGCGAAAAGGCATGGCGATCCTGCTGATCACCCACGACCTGGGCGTAGTCGCACAACTGGCGCAAAAGGTAGCGGTGATGTATGCCGGCCAGATTATCGAGATCGCCGCGCGCGAACAGTTTTTCCGCTCGCCGCTGCATCCATATTCGCGCAAGCTGTTTCAGGCTTTGCCGGGCAGTGCCAGCCGCGGCGGCGATCTCGCCGTGATCGCCGGTCAGGTTCCGCCTTTGACCACGGTGTTCCGCGGCTGCCGCTTTGCCGAGCGTTGTGATTTCGCTTGGGAGCGTTGTCGCCACGAAGTGCCGGAATTGACGGCTGTAGGCCAGGGACATCAGGTACGCTGCTATTTGTACGATGGCGATGAAGGCGTAAGGCTTAAAGCGGCTGAAATCCCCGCCGGCGAACGGCTTGGCACCGCTGCGGCATCTGCCCCTGCCGCGCATTCGAACACTGGCGGTGCCGCGCTGTTGAGCGTACGCGACCTCAAGGTGCACTTTCCGATTCGCAAGGGCCTGTTCAAGCGTACGGTGGGACAGGTGAAAGCGGTCGACGGCATGACGTTCGACCTGGCCTCGGGTAGGACCCTCGCCTTGGTGGGCGAATCCGGTTGCGGCAAGACCACCGCCGGCAAGGCCCTCCTGCAACTGATCCGCCCCAGCGCGGGCTCGGTACGGTTCGAAGGCGAGGAGCTGACGCAACTGCGCGGGCGCGCCCTGCGCCGGCGGCGCGCCGCTTTCCAGCTCATTTTCCAGGACCCCTATGCTTCGCTCAATCCGCGCATGCGCGTCGCCGATATCCTGGCCGAGGGCATGCTGTCCCTGGGCGTGGCCGATACGCCCGCGGAGCGCTTGGCGCGCATGGATCGGATGCTGGCGCAGGTGGGGTTGAATGCAGAAGCCAAACTGCGCTATCCGCATGAATTTTCCGGCGGGCAACGCCAGCGCATCGCGATCGCGCGTGCCCTGGCAGTCAATCCCAAGCTCATTGTCTGCGATGAACCAACCAGCGCGCTCGACGTTTCGGTGCAGGCGCAGATACTCAATCTGCTCAGGCAGCTGCAACGCGATCTGGGCCTTGCCTATCTGTTCATCACGCACAACATCGCCGTGGTCGAACATCTGGCGCACGAGGTTGCGGTGATGTATTTGGGAAGAATCGTCGAACGCGGCGGCGTCGAAGAGGTGTTGCGCGCGCCGCAACATCCGTATACCCAGGCCTTGCTGTCCGCGGTGCCGACACTGGATCCGGCGAGCGGGCGCAAGATCATTCGTTTGCAGGGCGAGTTGCCGTCCCCGGCCAATCCGCCGCCGGGCTGCCATTTCCATCCGCGGTGCTCGCAAGCGATGCCCGAGTGCAAGCTTGAATATCCCGGTTCAGTGCGCACGGGCGGCAGCCACGAAGTGAGCTGCTTCCTATATACGAAGCCGTAACTGCGGCAGCGTGCCACGAAAGGCATTGCGCGCTCTCGCGCGCCAACCGTATTTCTTGCACGGATGAAAAGCGCATCCGTGCAAGAAATACGGTTACGGTTAACACCCAACACAGTTTGGGGCGCTTTGTACAAGATCGATGATTGTGTGCGGACGGGTTTTCATCTGCGCGCAATCATCGATCCGCGTGGACGGGGCGCCGTCCACGCAAGTTCGCGCGTCACAATCTTACTATGACTACTTCCTTCTCTTGGGACTGCGCTTCTTCTTCGCGGATTTGGCGCCCGTGACTGGGCTCGCTTGCTGCACCTGGATTTGCAGGCGCTGGCCGACCATAAGCCGTCCGATCTGATTCCACCGGCGCAAGTCGTCCGTGCTGACTTTGTAGCGTTGCGCGATCGCGGGCAAGGTGTCGCCGCGCTTGACGGTATAGCTCAGCTTGCGCGTATTCATGCGCACCTCGCGCGCAGGCGGCGGCTGGAACATCACCGGCAGGGGCTCCAACGAGGCGCCTTTCAACGGAAGCATCAGCTGATATCCAGGCGGCAACTTGGTGCGGCGACCGATGCCGTTAATTTCTTTCAGCCGCGCGAGCGAAATTCCGTTCCTGGCGGCAATCTGTTCCAACTTGTCGCCGGACCGCAGCGTGTAGCTTTGCCAGGAAACCAGGGGCCGATCATGGCCTTCCAGATTGGCGAGGAACAGGCTTGCCTTGTCGGCCGGGATCACCAGCGCGGGCGATCCGTTGGCGACGATCACCGGGCGGTTGTGCCCCGGATTGAGCGCCAGAAACTCCGCCAGCGGCATGTCTGCGAGTTTGGCGGCAAGGCGCACGTCGATATCGCGGGTTCTTTCAACCGTCACAAAATAGGGCGCATTGGGCACCGGTTCGAGATCGACGCCGAAGGTATGCGGGCTCGCAATGATGTTCTTCAGCGCCTGCAGCTTGGGCACGTAATAGCGCGTCTCGGTCGGCATGGCGAGGCTGAGATAGTCGGTAGGCAATCCTTTGGCACGATTCCTTTCGATGGCGCGGGCCACCGCATTCTCGCCCCAGTTGTAGGAGGCGAGTGCCAGGTGCCAGTCGCCGTGCATCTCGTACAAAAACTCCAAATAGTCGAGTGCCGCACTGGTCGATGCCACGACGTCGCGCCGGCCGTCGTACCAGGAGTTTTGCTGCAGCTTGTAATTCTTTCCGGTGGAGGGGATGAACTGCCACAGGCCCGAGGCATGGGCGCGCGAATAGGCCATCGGGTTGAACGCGCTCTCCACCATCGGCAGCAGCGCCAGTTCGGTAGGCATGCCGCGTTTTTCCAGTTCCTCGACAATGTAATAGAGGTAACGCTTGCTGCGTTCCACCATGTGCTTGACGTAACTCGGCCGGCTCGCGTACCAGATCTGCCGGTCCTGCACCAGCGGGCTGGACAGGTTGGGCATGGAAAACCCGGTACGCATGCGATCCCACAGATCCGGCGGTACCGCCGTCAGGTCGATGGTGGGAATGGCACGAAGGGTGTCTTTGACTTCTTCGGCGCCACTGCTGGGGGCAGACAATGGAAGGAAAACAGCTGCGGCTTTGGCGGGCGCAGGGGGTAGAGAGGGCGAGGCAGTAGCGGCTACAGGGGGGGGCAGGCCGGTCGCCGCGCTCGGCTTGACCGCGGACTTGGACGCGATGGAGTCATCGGTGGTCACCGGTGTTACAGCGCAACCAGAGCCGAGTGCGGATAAGACGATGGCCGCGATGAAGCGCAAATCCGGCACTACACCTCCTACCCAAGTGACGACTCGCAATGTTAGCGGATCAAGCCGGTCCGGTCAATGAAAAGCAAGGAAAAATAGTGCCTTAGAATCGATCCTTCCACTTGCGGATGGCGGCGAAAACCTGCACTGGATCGCCTGCGCGCGCCCCCAGGTAGTTGTTGGCCGAGGCGATCACCGCCGGTTCCAGACAGCGAAGAAAGGGGTTGGTCTTCTTCTCGCGGCCGATGGTGGAGGGAAGGGTAGGGCGATCATGCCTGCGCGTTTCCGCGTCGCTTGCTGCCCGCGCCAGCAGGTTCTCATTGTCCGGCTCGACTGCTTTTGCGAAGTCAATGTTGGCCAGGGTGTACTCGTGGCCGCTGTACACCAGCGTCGCCTCCGGCAGCGCCGCCAGCTTTTCCAGCGACGCGAGCATTTGCGCCGCCGTGCCTTCGAACAGGCGCCCGCAGCCGCAAGCGAACAGGGTATCGCCGCAGAACAGGGAATTTGCGCCATAATACGCAATGTGCGCTCGGGTGTGTCCCGGTATGTCGAGCACCTTGAAACGCAATCCCAGTTGAGCGATCTGCACCTCGTCGCCTTCTGCGACCGGGTGGGTCAGGGTCGGAATGGGCTCGTCGCGCGGACCGTAGGCCGGCGCCGTATGGCGCGCCAGCAGCTCGGCGATACCGCCGACATGGTCGGGGTGGTGATGGGTGGCGAGCACGGCACACAGTTCCAGTCGCTCGCGCTGCAGGTAATCGAGCACCGGCTGCGCGTCGCCGGGATCGACGACTGCGGCGTAGCGGTCGTTCCGTAGCGTCCAGATGTAATTGTCCTTGAACGCGCGCAGCGGAACGACGTCGAAATCATTAGTATCGGACATAAGCCTAGTTTTCGTGGAAGCACAGAAAAAGTCAAGTTTGGCCGATTGGTTTGACACGCCGAAAGGCGCGTATGTGCTGCGTTGGGAGCAGGCCCAGTTCGACAGCGCAGTGGAGGACGTGTTCGGATTTAACTCGGTCCAGATCGGCTTGCCGCGCGTGGACTTGCTGCGCCAGAACCGCATTCCGTTGCGCACCCGCGTCGGCCTCGATCCGGCCAGCGGGCTCATTGCCGACAGCGGCGCGCTGCCGCTGGCGACCGGCAGTGTCGATCTGGTGGTGTTGCCGCATGTGCTCGAATTCAGCGCGCATCCGCATCGCATCTTGCGCGAGGCGGCGCGCGTGCTGACGCCGGACGGCCAGATCGTGATTTCCGGCTTCAATCCGCTGAGCCTGTGGGGCCTGAAACGTGCTCTTGGCGTCGGCCGCCACGAGTTCCCCTGGTGCGGCCGCTTCATCGGTCTGCTGCGTCTGAAAGATTGGCTGCAGCTGCTGAGCTTCGAATTGAACGGCGGGCGCTTCGGTTGCTATGCGCCGCCATTCTCGCAGACGAAATGGCTGGCACGTTCCGCGTTCATGGAGAAGGCCGGGGATCGGTGGTGGCCGATCGCCGGCGGTGTCTACGTGGTGCGCGCGATCAAGCGCACGGTCGGCATGCGCCTGGTGCTGCCGAGTTGGCGCAGCCAGGTGGCGCCTGCGAAAGCCTTGTCCCCGGTTACCCAGCGCAATCATCAAAGAACCGGGACCGAGGGTTGAGCGCTAAGGCCGATGCGGCGCGGGTGCGCATTTTCACCGACGGTGCGTGCAAAGGCAATCCTGGTCCGGGCGGCTGGGGTGCGCTGCTGTTATTCGATGGCCGGGAGAAAGAACTTTGCGGGGGCGAGGCGGCCACCACCAACAATCGCATGGAACTCACTGCCGTGATTCGCGCGCTCGAGGCCCTGAAACGATCCTGCGAACTGGACCTGTATACCGACTCGCAGTATGTGCAAAAAGGGATCAGCGAATGGATCGTGCAATGGAAACGGCGCGGCTGGAAGACCGCTGACAAGAAACCGGTCAAGAACGTCGATCTGTGGTTGGAGTTGGATCGGCTCGTTGTCAGCCACGACATCCGCTGGCATTGGGTGAAAGGGCATGCCGGGCATGCCGAGAACGAGCGCGCCGACCAGTTAGCCAATAAAGGCATAGCGTCCGTGCGCACTGACCGTTGACAGCCCGATGCAACTCGCGTCCTGCCTCTGACGCCGTCGTGATTGGTTATAATCGCACGCCTTAGCGCAGGTCGCGTTTCCCACTGGAATCCTAGCCGATGCAGACGCAAGCAATCGCGGTCACCAACATTTTTTCCGAATTTCGACCCGCATCCGGCCCGCGTCGTTTCGCCCTGTCCTGCGTTTGCGTCGCCATCCTGATTGCGGGCTGCGGTCAGGGAAGACTGGATGCCTCCGTCCATGCCGCCACGCCTGTGCCTGCCGCGCTGCCGGCGACGGTGCTCGAGGTCGCACCGCAACGCGTGCCGATTGCGGTCGAGGCAGTCGGCCAGGTCGAGGGTTCGAAGGAGGTCGAGGTCAGGGCGCGCGTGACCGGCATATTGCTGAAGCGCTTGTACCAAGAAGGCGAACTGATACGCGCCGGCGCAACCATGTTCAAAATCGATCCGGCGCCGTTCGAAATCGCGCTGGCGCAGGCGAAGGCGCAGCTCGCGCAGGAGCAGGCGCGCAATGATCAGGCGCAGAGGGAATCGGCGCGGCTGAAGCAGTTGGCAGAGCAAAAGGCCATCAGCCAGAAGGAATATGACGACGCAAGCTCGACCCTCAGGCTGTCAAATGCGACCTTGCAGGCGGTCCAGGCCAACGTTCGCCAGGCCGAACTCAATCTGTCCTATACCGATGTCACGGCACCGGTATCCGGCGTAAGCGGACGCGCTGCACGCTCCGAAGGCAGTCTGATCACGGCAGGCGCCGACAGTCTGCTGACCACCATCAGCCAGGTAGATCCGATCTGGGTTCGTTTCAGTCTGTCTGATACCGACTTGGCGAAACTGCCGCAACGACGGTTGATCCGCGGCGTGCCCGTGGAGGTCAGCCTCGTGTTGCCGGGCGGCGCGCCCTATCCGGGCAAGGGGCGGCTCAACTTCGCCGCGACCCAGATCGACACCCGCCTCGGCACGCAGCAATTGCGCGCCGAGTTCGACAATGCGAAAGGACAGTTGCTGCCTGGGCAGTTCGTGCGCGCGCAATTGATCGCCGGGCAGCGCGACAACGTGTTCCTGGTACCGCAGACTGCGGTGATGCAGGCCGAGGCGGGCTACATGCTGTTTGTCCTGGACCAGGGGGGCAAGGCCGCGCTGCGGCCGGTGCAGCTGGGCGACTGGGTCGGTTCGGATTGGATGGTACTCGGCGGCCTCGCAGCCGGCGATCGCGTCATCGTCGACAACCTGCTCAAGCTGCGCCCGGGAGCGGCGGTGAGCGCCGTGGCGCCCGGTCAGGGCAAGCCGGCCGAGCCCGGCGAAGGCAAGTCCGCCGCGTCCGGCGCGGCGGCCAAGTAAGGGCTGACGCGTATGTTGTCGCATTTTTTCATTCGCCGGCCGATTTTCGCCGGAGTGATCGCGATCATCATCACCATCGCCGGATTGGTGGCGTCGCAGGTGTTGCCGGTGGCTCAATATCCGGAAATCGCGCCGCCTACGGTCGCGATTACTGCCGCCTATCCGGGCGCGAGCGCGGAGACGCTGGCAAAGACGGTGGCGGCACCGATCGAGGAGCAGTTGTCCGGCGTCGAGAACATGATCTATTTCGACTCGACCGCGTCATCGAACGGGACTTTGACGATCACCGCCACGTTCGAGGTCGGCACCGACATCAACAACGCCACCATCCAGGTGAACAATCGGGTGCAGATCGCTCTGCCGCGGCTGCCCGAGGACGTGCGCCGCGGCGGTGTCGTGGTGCAAAAGCGCACGCGCGACATTCTGATGGTCGTGGCGGCGAGTTCCAACGACGCCCGCTACGACACCCTGTTCCTGAGCAACTTTCTCACCGTCAACGTGATCGATATCCTCAAGCGCGTGCCCGGGGTGGCGGACGCGGCGATCTTCGGCGCGCGCGACTACTCGATGCGCGTGTGGCTGCTGCCGGACCGCATGGCGCAGCTGGGCGTCACGACGACAGATGTCGCCAACGCCATCCGCGCGCAGAACAATCAGTATGCCGCGGGCAAGATCGGTCAGGAGCCGGCGACGGAAGGACAACCCTTGGTGTACTCGGTTACCGCCCGCGGCCGGCTGGTGGATCCGGGGGAATTCGGCAACATCATCCTGCGCGCCAGCGGGCCCGGCGGCGTCCTGCGCGTCAAGGACGTGGCCCGGCTCGAACTCGGTGCCCAGGCCTACGACCAGTTCACCACTGTAGACGGCAAGCCGACCATAGGCATCGGCATCTTCCTGCAGTCGGGCGCCAATGCGCTCAAGGTGGCCAATTCGGTGCGTGACGCCATGGCCGAGCTGTCGAAAACGTTTCCGCAAGGGGTCAGCTACCTGTTTCCGTACGATACGACGCGCGTGGTCGACGCGTCGATCAAGGAAGTCATCCACACGCTGCTCGAGGCGGCGGCGCTGGTACTGATCGTCGTGTTCGTGTTCCTGCAGAGCTGGCGCGCGGCGCTGATTCCGTTCATCGCGGTGCCGGTAGCGCTGATCGGCGCGTTCGCCGGCCTGTTCCTGTTCGGCTTTTCCATCAATACGCTGACCCTGTTCGCGATCGTGCTCGCCACCGGCATCGTCGTGGACGACGCTATCGTGGTGCTGGAGAACGTCGAGCGCCTGATGGCCGAGCGCGGCCTGACGCCGCGCCAGGCGGCGTTCGAGTCGATGTCCGAGGTGACCACGGCGATCATCGCCATCGAGCTCGTGTTGCTGGCCGTATTCGTGCCGGTGGCCTTTCTCGGCGGGCTTGCCGGCCAGCTGTACAAGCAGTTCGCCGTCACCGTCGCCACTGCCGTGACCATTTCCGGGCTGATCGCGCTGACCCTGACACCGGCCTTGTGCGCGATTCTGCTCAAACCCACGCATGAAGAGCCACGGCTGTTCCATCCGTTCAACGTGGCGTTCGCCTGGATTACTGCGGTGTATATCAAGGGCGTGCGCCTGGCGATCGCGCATCTCTGGCTTTCACTGTTCGCTTTCGCGCTGGTGATCGCGGCGTCCGCCGGACTGCTCAGAATAATTCCCGGCAGCCTGGTTCCGATCGAGGACGTGGGTTACTTCTATGGCGCGGTGGTGCTGCCCGACGGTGCTTCGCTCGGACGCACCGGCGCGGTGGGCGCTGCAATCCAGAAGACCATGGTGCAGCATCCGTCGGTCGATCACGTGTTTGTGGTGAACGGTTTCGACCTGATAGGCGGCGGCAACAAGACCAGTGCCGCAACCATGTTCATCACCTTGAAGCCCTGGGAGGATCGTCCCGAGACCGCCGGCGACATGGTCAAGTTCATGTCGACGAAGGGGGGGGAGTACCGCGAGGGCCTGGTGTTTGCGTTCAACGCGCCGCCGATCCGCGGCCTCGGCACCGCCGGCGGCTTCGAGGCGTACATTCAGAATCGCGCGGACGGTGATCCGAAAAAACTGGAGAAGGTGGTGCAGCAGTTCGTCGGCGAGTTGCGCCAGCGTCAGGAACTGGCCGGCATCAACACCTTCTATCGGCCGGGCGTGCCGCAGCTGTTCGTGGAAGTGGATCGCGAGAGGGCGCTCGCGCTCGGCGTGCCGGTCAACGATGTGTTCGATGCCCTGCAAAGCACCATGGGTGCGCTGTACGTCAACGATTTCAACAAATTCGGCCGCACTTACCGGGTGCAGATTCAGGCGGATGCGGCTTACCGCTCGCGCCCGGAAGATCTCGGCAGCGTCTATGTGCGCTCGGCCACGGGCGACATGGTGCCGGTCAAGGCGCTCATCCGCACTCAGGGCATCGTCGGTCCCGACCAGCTGGATCGGTTCAACGGCTTCATCGCCGCCAAAGTCCAGGGCGGCTCCGCGCCGGGGGTCAGTTCAGGTGACGCGATCGCCGTGGTGGAGCAGGTCGCGGCCAAGGTTCTGCCGCAGGGCTATTACCTCGCCTGGACCGGCCAGGCGTTCCAGGAAAAGCGCACCGGCCAGGCATCGACCATCGCCTTCATTTTCGCGCTGGTGATGGTGTTCCTTATCCTTGCGGCGCATTACGAGCGCTGGTCGTTGCCGGTCGCGGTGCTGCTGGCGGTGCCGTTCGCGGTGCTCGGCGCACTGCTCGCGGTACTCGCGCTCGGCATGAGCAACGACATCTATTTCCAGATCGGCCTGGTGACGCTGATCGGCCTCGCGGCGAAGAACGCGATTCTGATTGTCGAGTTCGCGGTGCAGAACGTGGACGCGGGAATGGATGTGGTCAGCGCTGCCATCGAGGCAGCGCGCCAGCGCTTCCGGCCGATCGTGATGACTTCGCTTGCTTTCATGTTCGGCGTCTTGCCGCTTGCGCTCGCCACCGGCGCCGGCGCGGCGGCGCGCCGTTCGATGGGGACGGGGGTGTTCGGCGGCATGCTGGTCGCAACCTTCGTCGCCACGCTGTTCGTACCGCTGTTCTTCACCATGCTCGGGCGGCGCAAGACCAAGCGTGACGAAGCGGCGGCGGTGACTGCGCGCGGGGGGGCGGGATGAGCAGGGAGCAGGGGCCCCATGGAATGGGGATGCGACCGACCGCGATTGTCGCCGGACGCCGACAGTGTCAATGCTTGAACCGGGGCGACGGATCGGAGGCGTCGGCATGATGCGCCGGATGTCGCTTGTTCTGTGCGCGCTGCTGCTTGGCGCCTGCGCCGCCGTCGGACCCGATTACCAGCGTCCTGTAATCAATCTGCCGGGAGCGTTTCCGGGCGCACCGGCCGACGTGGCTGCGTCGGAAGGAATCCGCGCCGAATGGTGGAAGTTGTACGGCGACGCCAGACTCGACCAGCTCGTCGCCAGCGCGCTAGCGCGCAATGCCGAAGTGCGGCTGGCCGTGGCGCGCATCGAGGAGACGGATGCAAACCTGCGCGAAGCCGGTGCGGCATTCCTGCCGGAGATCGATCTGGGCGGGACGCCGCAACGTCAGCGGCTCAGCGCCAGCACCGCCACGCCTATTCCGCCCAGCATTCCGCTCGCCCGGAACGACATCCGCCTTACCTTGGGAACGTCCTTCGAAATCGATTTCTGGGGCAAGTTGCGCCGCGCCCTGGAGGCGACTCGCGCGCTCGCCCTGGGTTCGCGCTACGCCAGCGAGGTTGTCAATCTAGCTCTCGCCAGCCTGACGACCCAAGCCTATTTTTCGCTGCGTGCGCTCGATGCGCAGATCGCGCTGACGCGCACGACGCTGCAGAGCCGGGAGGAGGCGCTGACCCTGGTGCGCAACCGCGCGCGCGGAGGCGTCGCCTCGGACCTGGAAGTCTATCAGGCCGAGTTGGCGCGCGCAGATGCGTCGATCCAACTGACGGAACTGCAGCGCCAGCGCGCCCTGGTTGAGCACCAGCTGGCGACGCTGGCCGGGCAGCTCGACTTGGCGCTCGAAGAGGGTGACCTTCTGGCTCTGCCGCTGCCGCCATCGCCGCCCGCCGGACTGCCCTCGACGCTGCTCGAGCGCCGGCCGGATGTGCAACAGGCCGAGCAGCAGCTGGTCGCGTCCAATGCGCAGATCGGCATCGCCAAGGCGGCGATGTTTCCGACGATTTCCCTGACCGCCTATGCTGGCGGGCAGAGCACAGCCCTCGCCAGCGTGCTTAGCTCGGGCGCGAGCATCTGGTCTCTGGGTTTTGGCCTGGGTTTGCCGATATTCGACGCCGGTCGCTTTGCCGCGCGCACGCAGGCGGCCGAAGCGAGGCAGCGGCAGGCGCTTGCCGGCTACCAGAGGATCGTGGAAACCGCGTTCAGGGAAGTCGCCGACGCGCTGACCAGCGTGCAGCAGAGCACCATCGCGGAACTGGACCTGCAGACGCGGGTTGTCGCTGCGCGCAATGCGCTGCGGCTGGCGCGTCTACGCTATGAATCCGGCTATTCTGCTTATCTGGAAGTGCTGGACGCGCAACGCACTGCCAACGACGCCGAGCTGGGATTCGTGCGCAATCGCCAGCTGCGCCTGTCTGCGAGCGTCGACCTGATGAAGGCGCTTGGAGGCGGCTGGAATCGGGAGCGGATGCCGGTTTCCAGCGCCGCGGTGCGGGAGGTCTCCGAAAAATGACGCGCAAGATCGTCCTCGATACGGAGACCACCGGCCTCAACGCCAAGTTGGGCGACCGGGTGATCGAAATCGGCTGCATCGAACTGCTCAACCGCCGTCCGACCGACAATCACTTTCATCACTATCTGAATCCGGAGCGTGCCAGCGAAGAGGGTGCGGTGAGAGTGCACGGCATCAGCGACGAGTTCCTGCTGGACAAGCCGCGGTTTCGGGAGATCGCATCCGAATTCATCGACTACATACGCGGCGCCGAGCTGATCATCCACAATGCGCCATTCGACGTCGAGTTCCTCGAGCAGGAACTCGCCCTGGCCAAGCTGCCGCCGCTCGCGCAGCATTGCGCCGGCGTGAAGGACACGCTCAAACTCGCGAAGGAACTGCATCCGGGAAAGAAGAATTCGCTCGATGCTCTGTGCGAGCGCTACGGCGTCAACAACGCGCACCGCACCCTGCACGGCGCGCTGCTCGACGCCGAGCTGCTGGCCGAAGTGTACCTTGCCATGACGCGCGGCCAGGAGAGCCTGGTCATGGAGCTGGAGCCGCCGCCGGCGGCCGCGGCATCGGCCGACGGCATCGCCGTAGAGCGTGCCGGCCTGCCGGTGCTTGCGCCTGACGAGGAGGAGGCGGCCCTGCATGCCAAGGTGCTGCAGGGCATAGAGGCCGACAGCAAAGGCAAGTGCCTTTGGCTCAAACTCGAGAGCGAGAACTCTGCCGCGAATTGATGCGATGTGGCAGCAATGGAGAACGGCCGCGCTCAGTATGGCGCCAGCCGTGCCGCCACCTCGCTGGCGTTGAGCACGTCGCCGAAATACAGCATCCAGTTGTGCAGCGCGTTGATGTGCTCCTGCTCGGTGACTGCGGAGAGCGCGTCGGCGACCATCACGGTCTTGAAGTCCATCATCATCGCGTCGCGCGCGGTTGATTCGCAGCACACGTTGGTGACAGTACCGCCGATGAGCACGGTGTCAACGCCGCTCCTTTTCAGTACATCGGCGAGATCGGAAGAGCCGGGTACCAGTGCGCTATAGCAACGCTTGACTACGCGTGCGTCCGCAGTGTCGGTCTGCAGTTCCGGATAGAGCGCAAAGCCGGGGTGGGCGCTGTTGAGTTCCTTGAGCCGGCGCTGGCTGCGCTCGGGCGTCAGCATGTGCGCGTGATGGTGGGACCAGTATTCGTCGGCGCCGTCGGCGGCGGTCTGCACCCAGACCACGCTGCCGCCGGCCGCGCGAAGCTCGGAGGCGAGGCGGTTGACCGTGGGCACGATGGCGCGCGCAGCCGCGACCTCGCCCTGGTAGCCCGGCGCCATGAAGTAGTTCTGCAGATCCACCACGACGAAGGCGGTGCGCGCCGCATCGAAGCGATCATAAGGATGCAGGCGACCCTGTCGCGCCTCGACGCGCTCGACTATCCACTGCGGAAATTCCATCGAGCGTCCCCTACGCGTAGCGGCGCATCACCGCTACTTCGATGCGATAGATGGCGAGATACATCAGTCCGGACAGCAGGGCGAGCACCGCAATCGAAGTCATGACTACATTCATCTTGAAAATCTGGCTGCCATTGATGATGAGGAATCCGAGGCCGGAATTGGCAGACTGAAATTCGCCGACGATGACCCCGACCAAGGCAAGCCCCACGTTCATCTTGAGTACGGAGATCAGCGTGGGTACGCTGCCGGGCAGCACCACCTTGATCAGCACCTGCAGCCGGTTCGCGCCGAAGGTGCGTGCGAGTTTGATCTTGTTCGGGTCGATGCCGCGAAAGCCCGTGTGCGCGCTCATGATGGTGATGAAAATGGCAATGGCCACTGCCATGCCGTAAATGGAATAGTCCGAACCGAGCCAGATATAGAAGATCGGCACGAAGGCGATCTTCGGCATGGCATTGGCGACGACCAGGAACGGGTCGAGCACTGTATAAACATAGTCCGACCACCAGAGCGCTGCCGCAACCAAGGTGCCCAGCAGCATGCTCAGGCTGAAACCGATAATCGTGGCGCTCAATGTCGACCACATATGGTGGGCGAGCTTTCCGTTTTGCACCAGATCGAGGAATGTCGGCCATAGTGCGCTCGGATAGCTGGTGAGCATGGGGTTGACGAGTTGCATGCGCGGTAGGATCTCCCAGATTGCAAGCAGCAGGAACAACAGCGCAACCTGGACCGCGACGCACAGCGTCTGGTTGCGCTTGTCGCGCCGTAGGAAGGCGCGATATTGCGCGCTGGGCGCCGCGCTCGCGTTCGCTTCAGCCTTCGACATGGACGTCCAGCTCCTTCCATAGCGTGTTGAAATACTGGTTGAACTCCGGCAGACTGCGCGCCGCGAACGGCGTCGGGCGGCCGCCGCGATGGCTGGGGAAATCGATGCGGTACTCGGATCGTATCCTTCCCGGGCGGCGCGACAGCACGATGACGCGGTCGGTCATGGCGATCGCCTCGCCGATATCGTGCGTCACCAGCACCACGGCCTTGCCCTCCTGGCGCAGCAGATCCACCACCTCGTCCGCGATGGCAAGGCGCGTCTGCGAATCAAGCGCCGAAAAAGGTTCATCCAGCAGCACCACGTCCGGGTTGGTCACCAGGGTGCGCGCGAGCGCCACGCGCTGGCGCATGCCGCCGGAGAGCTGGCGCGGGTAGTGGTGCAGGAATTCGCCCAATCCACATTTCTCCAGGAGTTGCACCGCGCGGGCCTTGGCGCGATCGCGGTCCAGGCCCTGGATTTCGGCGCCCAGCACAGCGTTGTCCACGATCGTGCGCCACTCGAACAGGTAGTCCTGCTGCAGCATGTAGCCCACGCGCGGCATCGGTCCGGCGACGCGGTGCCCGTCGATCAGCACCTTGCCGCTGGTGGGCGCGAGGATGCCGGCCATGATCGATAGCAAGGTGCTCTTGCCGCATCCTGACTGACCGATAATGCCGACGAACTCGCCGGGAGCGAGGGCCAGAGAAATGCCCGAGAGCGCCTCAGTCTCGCCCTCGCGCGTGAAGTAGCGCAGCGAGATGTCACGCAATTCCAGCCGCGCCTGCGCCCGGCTGGGAACGGCCGAGAGCACCGCCGACATCACATCGCCTTTTTGGCGAATTCGGTGACGACCAGTTCCTCGTACTTGACGCGCTTGGACTTGTCCAGCAGGCCGCTGGCGGAGAGCATGTCCTGCAGCTTGTCCATCGCCGCCGATTCGACCAGCGGGGTGACCTTCCATATATGAAGTTTCTTATATCGGTCTACGGCGGTGACGATCTGTGCTTCGGCCATGCCGGGGAAAAATTCCGCGATCTGCTTGGCAAGTTGGGCCGAAGGCGTAGCGTTGACGTATTTTTGCGCGCGCGCCACGGCGTTGGTCCAAGCTTGGACTACCTCGGGATTCTTCTTGATGTAGGCATCGGTAGTGGTAAACACGGTGTAGTCGACCATGCCAACCTCGGCGCCTACCGACGCCACGGCGTAGCCCTTGCCGTCCTGCTCCAGCACGGTGGCCTCGGGCTCGAGGAAAATTGCATAATCGTTCTGCCCGGCGAGCCATGCGCCCATGCGCGCGGCCGGGCCGACGTTGTTGACGAGCCTCAGGTCCTTCTTCGCGTCCAGGCCGTGCTTGCGCAATGCGGTCTCGAGAAACACGTCGGGGTTGGAGCCCGGTCGGAAAGACATCACGTCCTTGCCCTTGAGCATATTCCAGTCGAACTTGTCGATGGGTCTGCGCGACATGAGCATGAAACCGTCGGTGGCGGTCAGCCCAGTGAATATTTTCGGCTTCACCGGCGACTCGCTGCCGTGCACGTAGATCGAAGCTTCCGGCCCGATGAGAACGATGTCGGCGCTGCCCGAGAGCAAGGCGGCCATGCCCTTGTCCGTGCCTTGCGACGTTTTCATCGTGACGTCCAGACCGGCGTCCTTGAAGAAGCCCTGGGACAATGCGACATACTTGGGCACATAGAGGATGGAGCGGACCACTTCCTCGTAGCGTACTTTTACCAGCGGCTTGGCCGGCTGCGCCTGCACCTGGCCGGTTGCGAGCACGGCAAGGCCGATCAGGCAGGCTGCGATCGAACCCGGGATACCTGAGCGAAACAGCATCGATGTGACTCCTTTTTTGTCATGTTTCAGGGTGAGAAATAATTGCGCCGCTCGCCGATTGCGCACCCTAAGCTTCCGACTAGCGTGGTGAATCGTATACGTCTTGATCTCAAGTTCCAAGTGCAACATTGAGCGAAGCTTCAAGCAAGCTTGTCATGCGTTATCTGAATGGAAACTACTCTCAATGAAGCCCAGCAGTTCGCGCCCTAAGCTATCCTCGCCGGAGTCGAAGTGCGCCACGATCGACGTATGGTTGTGGCCGCGCAGTTGAACAAAGCGCGGAACGCGCTTCTTCGCCATGCCGACGCGGTGCAGGAATTCAGCAGCGTATGCATCCAGATACGGATTTTCGTACTCGGCGATCGCAACGAACAGCGGCACGTCGACGCGCCCGGCGTGGGTCACCACGGAGCGGCTCTCGTACAGCGACTCGTCGGCGCCGTAGTAGGCTCGCACTCCGTGCGCGTTCGGATTGTCGGGGCGCGCGTCGGCGCGCAGGCGGCCGCTGATCAGCACCAGTCCCGCCACTCCCGACCCCGCGGCCGGGCGCACCGCCGGGTCGCAAACATAAGCGGCGGCATGCGCGGCGCCCGCGGAATGTCCTACCAGAATGATGCGGTCCGGATTGCCGCCGTATTCCCACACGTTTTCCCTGATCCATTCGATCGCGCGCGCGACGTCCTCGGCGCCACCCGGGTAGGCGGCTTCGGGTGCGAGGCGGTATTCCATGTTGATGCCGACGCAGCCGTTGCGCGCGAAGTAACGCGTGAAATTGCCGTAGATTTCCGCGCTCGTGTCCTTCACGCCGCGAACGAAGGCGCCGCCATGCACGAACACGACGACCGGCGCATCCGCCAGTCCCGCTTGCCGGTAGACATCGAGCCGGTGCCGCTCATGCGGACCGTAGGCCAACTCGCGGCTGGCGTCGATTCCATCGCGCGGGATTTTTGCCAGCAGCGGCGTGTAGGCATCGATCACCAGATTGCGGTGGCCGACGATGTCCTCGGCCCACACCGGTCCGATCTCCAGCATGCGGCGCCGCGACGCTTCTGGCAGGGCACTGAACGCGACTACCGTTTCCGCGCAAATGATTGCGGCGGGAACCGCCTCATCCGCGGAGGCTGCGGGCTTGAGGTTCGATTTCGGCTGCCATGAAACGCTGACATCGCCGCTGACGAAAGTTTGGCAGGCCATGCGGTAGCCGCTGGCGAATTCCTGATCCGACAGGTGCTTGCGCTCCTTCTCCTTGATCGGGTCTGCGTGCTCCAAGCCGCGCTCGATTCTGCACTTGCAGGTTCCGCACAGCCCGGCGCCGCATTTGTACGGAATCCCGCCCTTCTCACGCAGGGACACACGCAGCAGATTGCTGTTTTCAGGTGCGGACACCACTTTTCCATTGTTCGTGATGAAGGTGACGTTGATCATCGCTTGCGGTCCGGTCTGGTGACTGTGGATTGGGTTGATGCGGCGCGGGCGATCAGCACTTCACCAGGGAAATGTCCATATCGCCGAAGCGCGTGAGCGACTTGAGTTCCTGCCGCGCGGCGTCGACGGTTTCGAACTGGGCGAGAAATTTGGACGGCACGTGATTCACGATCGGCGGGGACGACTCGTCGACAATGGTTATCTTTGTATCGCGGGTCAGGCTGGCGATCACAAAATGGGCGCGTTTGCGCCCGCAGAACAGGTAGTCGTAGGCCTCGACCGGTTGCAGATCCTCGCTGATTTCAGTCCGGAATTGACCAGGTTTGCTGGTCAATATCACGTACATGGTGGAACCGTCGGCGTGGTTGCGGGCTCGGCGGGCAGGAGATGGTCCTGAGTGAGTTCCAGGTCGTGGTTGATCCACAATTGGCAGATCAACCGGTACCCCAGATCCAGTCTGTCCCCCAGGATCTTTTTCTCCTTCCAGTTTGGTTCGGGAAGATGCTCGCCGCCGGCGATGATTCGGCTGGTGCACGTGCCGCATTTTCCCATGCCGCAACGGTAGGACAGGTTGGGGTAGGGAAACTGCTTGATGCCGGCCCGCACGACGAGATTGGTGTTTTCCTTCACTTCGCCCTGATGTACCTGGCCGTTCTTGTGCACGATGATTATTGGCATTGTTAGTTATCCGCATCCACTCGATCACACCCGCAGCGATGGTGTCCGGCGGCAGGAAGTTTACTGATTGTATACAACTTTTTTGTCCAGGACATCGACAGGGCTGGCGGAAACGCTCGAACCCGGCTTCGCGTCCGTCGGCATCTATATATGAAATATGTTTATCAACATATACTTAACTAAATTAAATGGAGATTGCCTGCTATATTCTCCCTTTCAATTTTTCCTTGATATTAATTATCATTTGTATACTATACACAAAGCGAACACTAGGGAAGGGCGCAGCGCGGTTGATTCGTCTTCCGCGAAAGCCCGGCTTGGCCGGCCCAGTTGCTTCGCCACATTGTTACCCTGACTCGCACCTGACAGGAGCCACAGATGTCACAGCTGATGAATCAAGATGATTTTCGTAGTGCGCTGGAAAATGCTATCAAGGGCAGGAGCGCGAACAAGGCGCCGTTCAGCGTCGCTTGGGCCAGCGGCAAACTCAGCCGCGCGCATCTGGCACGCTGGGCGGAGAACCATTACCACTACGTCGGTCCTTTTGCAGATTATCTGGCTTCCATCTACGCCAGGATGCCGGACCGCTATACCGAGGCCAAGGACTTCCTGCTGCAGAACATGTACGAGGAGGAAATCGGCGGTGATCGCCATACCGATCTGCTGATTCGTTTTGCCGAGGCCTGCGGCACCACCCGCGCGCGCGTCATCGATCCGGACAATATGTCGCCCACCACGCGCGGCCTGCAAAGCTGGTGTTATGCCGTCGCCATGCGCGAAGATCCCATCGTTGCGGTTGCCGGCCTGGTGGTCGGGCTGGAGTCGCAGGTGCCGTCGATCTACCGCAGACAGACACCGACGCTGCGCGAGAAATACAAGTTCACCGATGAAGAAGTGGAGTTCTTCGACCTGCACATCGTCTCGGACGAAATCCACGGTGAGCGCGGCTATCAGATCGTCCTGGAACATGCCGACACGCCGGATTTGCAGCGGCGTTGCCTGAAGATCTGCGAGATCGGCGCGCAAATGCGTTTGCTCTATACCACCGCCCTGTATCACGACTACGTGGCGCAGGAGATCAGCCTGGCCGACCTCGACATGGCCGGCAACGCAGTCCCCGCCGCCGAGGGCGAACTGCTGCAGGCATGACGCCTCGCATGGCGATATGCAACTCCAGTTCAACTGGTATTCTCGGCACGTGATTCGGATTTGCCCAAAAGGACAAGAACGTGAAAGCGACTTTCAAGCTGGAACTGAGCGAGGCCCGTTGCATGGTGGCTGCGGCACTGCGCCAAGCAGGCGAGATCGGCGTACCGGAGACGGTCTGCGTAGTCGATGAAGGCGGTCACCCGATGGCTCTGGAGCGCATGGACGGAGCGCGTATTACCGGACCGCAGATCGCATGGAACAAGGCATTTACCGCAGCTGGTCATAAACGGTCCACCCATCTGTTCAACCGGCCGCCCAATGGACCCGCCCTTCCGGGCAACGAGGCGTTCGGGATTCAATGGAGTTTCGACGGCAAGTTTGCGATCTTCGTGGGCGGCTTTCCCGTCGTCGTCGATGGAGAGGTTGTCGGCGGCATCGGCTTGAGCGGCGGCAACGGCGAACAGGACACGCTGTGCGGGGTCGCTGCGCTGCAGGCGCTGCAGGAACTGCTGGCGCCGCACAATCACGCCGTGCTGGTCGAAGCCGATATCAAGAAATGAGATCCAAGCCCCTTGTCTTCACACCGAGATCCGCTCGTTCTTGTCGAAAATTACCATCACACCATGAGGACCTGATATGAAGGATTACATCGTTTCCGTATTCGCGGCCTGCCTGCTCGCCCTGTCGTCGCTGGCGCAATCGCAGCCATACCCGAACAAACCGGTCAAGGTCATCGTCACCACGGTGCCCGGGCCGCTCGATACCTTTGCGCGCATGATCGTCGACAAGATGGCGGTTTCGCTCAAGCAACCATTCATCATCGAGAACAAACCCGGGGCGGGCGGCAATATCGGCACCGAATTCGTGGCGAAATCGCCGGCAGACGGCTACACGCTGCTGTTCGCGATCGATACCACCTTCACCGTCAACCCGGCGGTCTACAAGACGCTGCCCTTCGATCCGGTGAAGGACTTCGCTACCATCTCCGTGCCTGTCACCTACGGTCAGCTGCTCGCAGTGCATCCATCGGTGCCGGCGAAATCAGTGGCCGATCTGGTTGCACTGGCCAAGCAGAAGAAGCTGAACTACGCCTCCGGCGGTAACGGTACACCCAGCCACCTGTCGTCGGCCTATTTCCTTTCCACTGCCGGAATCGACATGACGCACATTCCCTACAAGGGCACCGGGCAGTCGGTGATCGACGTGGTCGCAGGGCAGGTGGATGTAATTTTCGCCGTCGTTACCGGTGTGCTGCCGCACGTAAAGGCTGAACGGCTGCGCGCCCTCGCCATCTCCAGCGCCAAGCGCTCTGCCCTCGCGCCCGATGTGCCGACCATCGCCGAGTCCGGCTACCCCGGATTCGATGTCTCCTTTGCCTACGCACTGATGGCGCCAGCAGGCACACCTGATGAAATTGTGCAACTGCTCAGCCGCGAGGTGAAGCACGCCATGGCGCTGCCCGACGTGCAGGAGAAGAACCGGACCTTCGACTACGTCGCGACCGGCATGGACCCGAAACAGTCGGCCGTATGGCTGAAGGAGAATCGCGAGCGCTGGACCGGGGTGGTGCATCGCGCCGGCATCACCGCCAACTGACGTGATGTAAACTGCGCTGGCGCGAAAGCGCAGGCGTTGCCGGGCAGCGCAATTTTTGCCACTCCTTTGCGATTAGCACATGACAGCCCCTGAATCAGCACATCGTCCTGCTACGGCCGCCGCGTTGCCTGCAGAGCGCCTTGGCAGGCGCCACGGTTCATTGAGCAAGGTCGTGGCCGACGAATTGCGGCGCGGCATATTGACCGGACGGCGCAAGGCCGGGGACAGGCTGGTCGAGGACCGCCTCTCGGCCGAACTTGGCGTGTCGCGTGTGCCGATACGCGAGGCGCTGCGCCTCCTGGCCGCCGAAGGCCTGGTCGAATTGCAACCGCGCCGCGGCGCATCCGTAGCAGCGTTTTCCGCCGAGGTTGCGCATGACTTGGTCGAGGTGCGCGCCATGCTCGAGGGGCTCAACGCCCGTCTTGCAGCGCGCCATCATGCCCCGGCCATCGTCGACGAACTGCGTCAGGTCCTGGAACAAGGGAATACGGCGGCGAAATCCGGAAACGTCGCCGATCTGGTCCGGCTGAATGGCGAGTTTCACGACAAATTGGCCGAGGCCGGACGCAACAGCATCCTCTGGGACATCATGCGCACTTTGCGCGAGCGCACCAGCCTGGTGTTCGCAGCCAATACCGCCAGGCGTTCGCAGCAGGACTGGGACGAACATTCCCAGATTCTGGCCGCGGTCATCGAAGGCGACGAGGAGCTTTCGGCATTGCTCGCCACGCGCCACGTGCATCAGGCTGCAGAAGCCGCTTTTTCCGCGCAGGCCGCAGCTAAACCGCCGGCCACGGCTACCGAGTGATTCACTACGGCGACGCCGACGCGAGCGTCGCCGCCGTCGGTCGCGCGCGCCGCAGCGCGATTAACTTCGGTCGAACTTGACCGAGAGCACCAGGGAACTCTGCGTTTTTTCGACCCCCTGAATCAAGCCGATCGCATCGAGCACGCTGTCGATTTCGTCGGTCGTATCGGCCTCGATCAATGCCAGGCAGTCCATGGCGCCGCTGATCGCAAACACCGCTCGAACTTGTTGCATGGCATGCAAGGCTTTCACCACTGCTTCTCCTTGCTTGGCATCTATGTTCAAGAGCGCATGGACACGCAGCACGCGCTTGCGCATCTCGGAATTCATGCGCACGGTGTAACCGGTAATCACCCCGGTCTGCCTCAGGCGCTTCAGCCGTTCGACGACCGTGGTACGCGCAACGCCGAGCTCGCGCGCCAGTGCCGCGGTCGGGAGGCGCGCGTCCTGCCGCAGCAAGCTGAGCAGCTGCTTGTCTTTATCATCCAGCTGTACATTACGTCGCATAAGCTTGTCGTTTCAGCATTAAAGTTGCTATATATCGTCATATTAGTAGCTTCACTTTGACAACACAAGCGCATACAGTCAAGCCTGATCTTTTGCAACGTACGGAGTGACGGCCATGGGAAAAACCAGACTGACGTTGGTGGGGGCGGGGAAAATCGGCGAGGCGATCGTGACGCTTCTCGACGAGACCGGGGACTACGATTTGACTATCATCGATCAGAGCGCTGAGCGCCTGCAGATCTTCCGCGAGCAAGGCTTTCGTACGCGCCTGTGCGTGCTAGCAAGCGCGGCGGAACTGATTCCGCTTCTGGCGCAACAGCAGGTCGTGATATCGGCCTGCCCCTACCACCTGACGCCGCTGATCGCCGGCGCGGCCAAACAAGCCGGGGTCCACTACTTCGATTTGACCGAAGACGTGGAAAGTACGCGCGCGGTGAAGCGGCTCGCGGCGGGCGCAGCCACCGCCTTCGTCCCGCAGTGCGGCCTCGCGCCGGGTTTCATCTCCATCGCCGCCAACAGTGCGGCGCGGCGTTTCGATTCGCTGCGGGACGTGAGAATGCGCGTGGGCGCGCTGCCGATCTATCCGAGCAATGCCCTCAAGTACAACCTGACCTGGAGCACAGACGGCCTGATCAATGAATACTGCAATCCCTGCGAGGCCATCGTCGACGGCACACAGCGCGAGGTGCAGGCGCTGGAGGAAGCCGAGGAGTTTTCCCTGGACGGCGTGAATTACGAGGCCTTCAACACCTCGGGTGGGCTGGGGACGCTATGTGAAACTCTGGCCGGGCGCGTCGAAAACCTGAATTACAAAACAGTTCGATATCCAGGCCATCGCGATATCGTGAAAATCCTGATTCGCGATCTGCGCCTCGGGCTGCACCGGGACGTGTTGAAGGATGTGTTCGAAGCGGCGATTCCGATGACTACGCAGGACCTCGTGCTCATTTTCGTCACCGTGACCGGCCAGAAATATGGGCGCCTGACGCAGGAAACTTTCGTGCGTAAAGTCTACGCGAGGCGGGTGCAAGGCAAGCTGCTTTCGGCAATCCAGCTGACGACGGCCGCCGGCGTCTGCGCCATGGTCGATCTGATGGTCGCGGGGAAGATCCCAGACCGCGGATTCATTCGCCAGGAGGAAGTCTCGCTCGACCTGTTTCTGGGCAACCGCTTCGGTCGCCATTATTCCGTCACAGAGGAAGAATGCAATGCAGCAGACGACAAGGCCGCAGATACCATTGCCACCTCCCGGCGCGCTGCCTAAGCGTGCACGCGCGTTGCTGGGGCAACTCGGCGTAGATATTCGCTGCGCGAGC
>Ga0334722_10001183_pt1 | contig 33741 bp, 31 predicted proteins | sample C3_bottom_MG_FD_207210 | JGI IMG/M metagenome (GOLD analysis project Ga0334722, IMG submission 207210) | Sediment microbial communities from Yellowstone Lake, YNP, Wyoming, USA - C3_bottom | ecosystem: Environmental > Aquatic > Freshwater > Lake > Sediment | place: USA: Wyoming | collected... | reverse complement strand
GTCCCAGTGTGGCTGATCGTCCTCTCAGACCAGCTACGGATCGTCGCCTTGGTGGGCCGTTACCCCGCCAACAAGCTAATCCGCCGCGGGCTCATCCTCAGTCGGAGGCCGAAGCTACCTTTTCTCGCCGGCCCGAGGGCCAGAGAGGCTATCCGGTATTAATCCGGGTTTCCCCGGGCTATCCCAGAACCGAGGGCAGATTACCCACGTGTTACTCACCCGTTCGCCGCTGTCCCCGGAGCCGAAGCTCCGGTTCTCGCTCGACTTGCATGTGTTAAGCGCGCCGCCAGCGTTCGTCCTGAGCCAGGATCAAACTCTCCGTGAAGAACTGGTTTGCCAACCCGAGGGCCGGCAAGCTTGTCCCCCTTCGAGCTTGAGCTCAAAGTGTCAATCCGCTCCCGAGGGAGCGAGCTGACGGGATTTGATTCTTCTCGCGCAGACCCAGCCAACGAATGGCAAAGCCTGCGAGAGGTCTCGTCTCAAGTGCACGCTGTTGAGTTTTCAAAGACCAGCGCCGCCAGTCGAGCACCAAGCTCAGCGGCAATAAGAAAGCCTCCGACTCGCGCCAGAGGCCTCCGGGTGTGTCGGCTACAGGTCGTATCCGATTCGCTCGAAGGCGCTCCAGTGTCGAATTGCAGACTTCGCGCCGCCCACTTCGGACGGCCGAGGCATGATAGCAACCAGATAGGGGGTGTCAAGACGAGGCCTCAAGCGCGACGAGGCGGACGAACCGCCGCTTTCCCGCTTGAACAAGCCCATCCGCGAGCGAGGACCGGGCGACGTTGAGGTCGCCGACAACCGCTCCGTTGACCCTCACGCCGCCCTGGGCGATCAGACGTCGCGCTTCGCTGGTCGACAGACCGAACGCATCGGCGAGGACGGCGGGCAGATGCACAGGATCGCCGGCCGGAAGCGCGTGTTCCGGAATATCGTCGGGCGCGCCGCCTTCGCGGACGACGCGTGTGAAATGCGCCTCAGCCCGATCGACGGCCACGTCTCCCCACGAGCGCCGGACGATGAAGCGTGCGAGTTCGAGCTTCGCGGCCATCGGGTCTCCTGACGGCATGTCGGCTTCGGCGATCAGCTGCCACCACTCGCCGAGCAGCGAATCCGGAATCCGCATCGTCCGGCCGAACTGCTCCTCGGGTGGAGCGAGCAGCGGGATGTTGTTTCCGACGGAGGAGCTCATCTTCGTCCCGTCCCACGAGAGCAGCAACGGCGTGGTCAATACAACCTGCGGCTCCGCGCCATAGTGCTCCATGACCTCACGGCCGGCGAGGAGGTTGTAGAGCTGATCGGTCCCGCCGAGCTCGACGTCAGCCTGCACGGCGACCGAGTCGTACGCCTGCATGAGCGGATAGAGGAGCTCTGACACCGACACCGGCTCCTGTGCAGCCATCCGATTGGCGAAGTCGTCGCGCTCGAGAATCCGCGCCACGGTCATCGTGCGCGCGAGTCGCACAACGTCGGCGTAGGAGAGCTTGGACAGCCACTCGCCGTTGTGGCGTACCTCGGTGCGCTCCGGGTCGAGAACCACCATGGCCTGCTCCAGGTACGTCTTCGCGTTTCGGTCGATCTCGCCGTCACTCAGGATTGGACGCTCGCTGGAGCGGCCCGACGGGTCGCCGATCCGCGTCGTGTAGTCGCCGATGATCAGGACGCCGACGTGCCCTTCGTCCTGAAAGGCACGCATCCGCTGCAGCGGAATTGCCCGCCCGACGTGGATGTCGGGCGAGGTGACGTCGATGCCGAGCTTGACCCGCAGTGGGCGGCCGAGCTTCAGCTTCGCCTCGAGAGCGCCTTGGGGCAGCAGATGAACGGCATTGCGGGCGAGACGTTCGGTGCTCACGGGGAGCCGATGGTAGCGAGCACGCTCGCGCCGACCTCGTCGACGGAGCGGCAACCCGTGAGGTGGAGCGCGATCTCGAGCTCCTCGCGGAGCAGCTCCAGCACGGTGCGAGCGCCCTCCTCCCCACCTGCGGCGAGGCCCCAGACCGGCTGGCGACCGGCAAGAACCCCACGCGCGCCGAGCGCGAGCGCGACGGCGATGTCGGCACCTCGACGGATTCCGCTGTCGAGCAGGATCTCGAGCCTGTCTCCCACCGCGTCCACGATCGCGGGCAATGCATCGATCGTCGCCGGAACGCCGTCGAGCTGCCGGCCGCCGTGGTTGGAGACGACGACTCCGGCAGCTCCGTGGTCGGCCGCGAGACGCGCGTCCTCTGGGTCGAGAACGCCCTTGACGACGACCGGAACGGGCAGCGACGAGCAGAGCCGCTCGAGATATGCCCAGTCGAGCGCAGGGTCGAGCCAGTAGTCGAGGCCATCGCCGACCGCGCCGCGTGATCGTGCGTAGCGCACCGCTGGAAGATCGTCCTCGGGGAACGTCCAGCGGACGCGACGTTCCCGGTCACGCATCCCCAACGCGGGCAGGTCGACCGTGAGGAGGACGGCCGTGAATCCGACATCGAGCGCCTGAGCGATCAGCTCGTCGGTGACACCGTGATCACGGAAGACGTAGACCTGGAGGAATCGTGTCGCTTCGGGCGCGGCCGCCGAGACCGCGGCTGGGTCGGCGCTTGCGAATGTCGAAAGGCACATGCCGACCCCGACGGCTGCGGCGGCACGCGCCATGCCCTCCTCACCGTCTGGATGCACGACGCGCTGATAGGCGACGGGGGCGACTACGAGGGGCACCGTAAGGCGATGGCCGAGGAGGGTCGTCTCGGTCGTCACGCTCTCGATACCCGCGAGCACTCGCTGCCTGAGGCGAAGGCGCCTGAAAGCCGCCACGTTGTCGTGCAAGGTGCGCTCGGCACCCGAGCCGCCTGCGAAGTAGCCGTACCAGCTCGGATCGAGTCGGTCGGCTGCGAGTTGTTCGACGTCGGCGAGGGTGATCGGGGCGCTCACCGCCCAACCCTAAACGCCTAGAGAACGCGGGGGATCGCCTTGGCCGTGATCACGACGCCAACGCAGAGGATGACGAGGGCGGAGACGGCCGGCAGCAGGCGGACGAGGCGCCCTTCGAACGAAACACGGCTGAAGACGCGGCGCGCGAGCACGGCGACGAGCCCGATTCCCGTGATCGTCGCGGCCAGGCCGAGGCTGAAGGCGAGGATCAGCACGATTCCGAAGCCGACGCGGTGGAGCGCGATCGCGCTGAGGAGAACGACGAGCGCGGAGGGGCACGGGAGGATGCCCGCTGCGACACCGACACCGAGGATGCCGTGTGACGTCAGCGCGTCGTCGTCGTGCCGACGGGTCGCCGGATGACCATGTCCGTGGGCGTGCACGTGACCGTCGCCGTCGCCGTCGCCGTCGTCGTCGTCGTCGTCGTGATGGTGATCGTTCCAGCCGCCACGGCGCAGACGCTGTAGGAAGACCGACAAGCCGACACCGACGACGAGAAGCCCCGATACCAGCGTGAGCCACGGGTACAGCGTGTCCGGCACCAGAAACTGTGAGAGCAGCAGCGTGACGAGTCCGAGCGCGAACACACCCGCGGTGTGGGTGACAGTGACGGTGGCACCGAGCAGGACGGCGTCGCGGGGACGACCCTTCGTCCCCACGAGGTAGCCGGCGACGAGCGCCTTGCCGTGGCCGGGCGTAAGCGCGTGCACGGCGCCCCAGAATGCGGCGATCACGAGTGACAGCAACACGATCCCGAGCGACAGGTGACCGCGCGAGATCAGCCGCGTGAAACCATGGTCGGCAACACGATCCGGCGCCTGCAACGAGGACTGTGACGAGAGCGCCGGCGCGGGTCCGGGAGAGTCACCGGCGGAGAGCGTCGCAGTCGCGCTCGTCACGTCGAGCGGGCTACGCAGAAGATCCTTCGGGTAGCTGCGGAGCCGGTCGCTGCGCGAGGTCGGCGGCGCGTTCGACGAGACGATGGAGCCGCCGTGCGCCGCGCTGACCACGACTTCCTTCCATCCGATCCGTCCCGAGTACGTCTCGTCGACGAGCCGCACAGGCTCCGGGCCGTGGAGGGTCGGGCCCGCGAAGACGACCTCGAAGCGAGTGGTGCGCAGTCCGCCCTGGCCCTTCGGGTGAGCGAGTCGCTGTGCCACTGGAACCAGCGAGGCGGGTGCACCGTCGACGGTCACATGGAGTCCGTGCTCGATCCGGCGCAGATACGACGCTTGACCCACTCCGCTTTGGCCATCCTGGAAGGTCGGGATCTCGGCAAGGTCGAGGACGTACGACACGTAGAGCCGGTTGCCAGAGAGCTCGAGCGCCGCCGACCGGTTGATCGTGAAGTTGCCGAGCGGATGCGCTGCGGCGATCACCGGGACGACGAGAGCCGCCAGCACTGCGACGAGCCCGGCAACGAGCGCGACGCGCTTCACGACCCAGCCCACTCTGCCACGAGAGGACCCCAGCGGATCGAGAACTCTGGGTTGAGGGCGAGCGCCTTCCGGAACCAGGCACGCGCCCCGGAGCCGTTACCGAGGCAGCGCTCGATGTAACCGTGGTGGAAGTCGAGAAGCCAATCCTGGGTCCCCAGGCGCAGCGCCCGGCGCGACCAGGCGCGCGCCTCCTCGCAGCGGCCTGCGCGCGCGAGTGCCCAGGAAAGGGTGTCGTCGCCGAGGATCGAGGGACGGTCTGCGCGTGCTTTCCGGGCGAGCGCAACAGTCTGCGCCGGCGCAATGCCGTGGTCGGCACGGAATTGGGCTGTCTCGAGATCGGTCTTGATGCCGTTCGCGGCGAGCAGTCGCTCGATCGCTCGGACGGTTGCGTACTGGGCCTGTGAGTCGCGCTTCCGTCCGGCCCGCGCGTAGAGGTCACCGAGCTGAGCGACGAACTGCGGCAGCGGGATCGCGTCGACGGCACGGCGCTCGAGCGCGATCGCTCGGCGGAGATGTCCCTTCGCGGCCTCGACCGGAGCGAGTGCGTCGAGCGCGTACACATAGCCAGGGAAGACGGCCAGCGCGCTCCGGTAGAGCCGATCGGCGCGGCCAGCGTCTCCCTGCAGCCAGTAGAGCTTGCCGAGCTGCACCGCCGTCCAGGCGTACCCTTCACGGTCGCCCGACGCGGCGTCGAGCGCGAGCTTCATCGTCCGGGTCGCGCCGTGGAGATCTCCGTTCAGCTCGCGCGCGTACGAGACGCGCGAATACGACGCGAGGCTCGGCTTGAGGTCGACCATCCGCTGGAACGAACGGAATGCCTGCGGGTAGCGGCCGAGCTCGATCAGTGCGTCGCCGACGATCCCATAGGTGCTCGCCGTGTACGGCGCGAGTCGAACCGCCGTGCGGCCGAGGTCGAGCGCCGCGCCGAACTGATGCTGCGTCAGCGCGAGCGAGCCCAGCCCCCGAATCGTGAGCGCATCGCGCGGGCTTAGCTTCTGGGCGTCTGCGAGAGACCGCGCCTCGAGCGTGACAAACGACGCATCGCCCGTCTCCCGCCAGCGCTGGCCGTAGGCGAGCCCGAGCAGGGTGAGCGACTTGACGTCAGAGGGGTTGCCCTGCACCGCGGTCTCGAGTCGCTGCACCGTCGCGACCGTGTTGCCACCCGGTGCGAAGCCTGTCAGCTCCCGCTGAGCCGAGGCCGTCGGCGACGAGGGTGAGGAAGAGCCAGAGGGCTGAGACGCCAGGACTCCGCCGAACAACGCTGCAGCCGCGGCAGCCACCGTCACGGCCAGCCCTCCGAGAACCTTTCTGCGCTTCACTGAGCCCTCCGCTCCTGAATCGGTCGCTTAGCGTGGGGACGGACGGAAAGTCCGTCCGTCCCCACGCACCGGGCTACTTCTGGTCGCCCTTGGTGTTGGCGAAGCCGTTCTGCGGATCCGCCGCGTACGGGAACGACCCGAGCAGCTTCTGATCGTCGGCGTTGACGCCGTCGCCGAGGGGGAGCTTCGTCCCCTTCAGGAAGCCGCCCACGGCCTGCTCCGCGATGTCGATCACGTCGTCGCCGAGACGGCGGCCGTTGGGCCAACCCTGGTTGTCGCCTGCGAGGACGCCCATGCGGTTCGGGCTCGCGGTCACGGGAATCGAGAGGTTGAGGCGGAGGACGTCCGCCAGCTTCGACCCGGTGAAGTTGAGCTTGGGAACACCCGTCAGCAGCACCGCGACGAGATCGTCACGGCCGCTCTCGGGAGCGCCCAGCTTGTACAGCTTGTTGATCACCGCGGCGAGAATCGGGCTCGTGTAGTACTGCTTGAACGTCGACTCGCTCCACGGCTGGTACGAGTTCCAGAGGTCTTTCATCCCGGTCGGGATGATCACCTCGTTGACGAGCGGGTTGCCGAGCCGGTCGACCTGAACCCAGTTGCCCGAGCTCTTGGTCACCGCACCGCGCACCGTCGTCTTCTTGCGCTCGACCGAGGCCCAGACGCCGATCGTGCTGTTCTTCGCGTTGAGCCCTGCGACCGGCACCTGCACCGCGTAGGTGTGCACCCCGTAGCCGGCGAGGAAGTCCTTGCCGCCGCCGGCGTTGCCGGTGCCCTTGCGGATCGCGACGAGGTCGAAGATCGCTCCGATGTCACCGAAGAACGGATCGTCGCGCTGGCCGGCGAACGCTACTCCACCGCCGTCGACCTGAATGATCGACTTCGTGACGAGCGAGTGATAGTTCGGGGTCGAGCGAGGCCCGATGTTGTTCGGCGGCGTGGTGCCCTTCGCCACGACGCTGGTCTTGCCACCCTGAACACGCGTCACGGTGAACGGCTGCGCCGTGTCGCCGAGGAAGAACGGCCCCGTCTTCGACTGGAACTGGAAGCGGTAGATGACGTCGGGTGAGACGTCCCCGTTCGTGTCGATCTTGAGGTTGTACCGCGCGGTCGGCGAGAACGTGTACCAGTTCGGTCCCGCGGCGGGATCCTCACCGGGGAGAACGTTCGCGATGATCGTCACGGTGTCCGGCTTGTCCGGGCTGCGGAACGCATAGACGTCCGTCAGGTCGGCACTCGGGTCCTCCGAGATCAGCGGCGCTTCGCGATGGCTCGACGCCGATGCCGCGGACGGCCCCGTGCTCTTGATCACGGCCGCCACGGCGGCCAGCACGACCGCAATCAGAGCGGCCGCGAGCACGAGTGGTCTGCTCATCCCTTTCTCCTTGTCTCCTCGAGGGTCAACTGACGCCGCCTATTCGGACGGAGACACGGAACGGTTCGGACCCGGCCGCGAACGAACCAACTCCTCCGCCGGAGCGAACCCAACGCGATGGTTGCGGCTGCGACACCCGTGCTAGCGTTGCCGCGGCCTGGCCGGCGGGAGACGACGATGCGCAACCAGCTCGCTCATCTTTCGGACGAAGCCCTTGTCGCTCTCGTTGCGCGGGGCGACCAGACGGCGTTGGCGGAGCTCTACGACCGCGTCGGTCGCACGGCGTACGGGCTCGCATTTCGTGTGCTTCGAGACGACCGGCTGGCCGAGGACGCCGTGCAGGAGGCGTTCCTGGCCGTATGGCGTGGAGCGGCGGGATTCTCCGCCGAGCGGGCGAAGGCGACGACCTGGATCTTTACGCTGGTCCACCGGCGGGCGGTCGACCTCGTCCGTCGGGAGCAACGGCGGCGCGCGGACCCGCTCGACGACGCCGAAGGGCGCAAGGAGGCGGCCAGTGCCTCTGCCGAGGATGCCGCGTGGCTCCACTTCGAGCGGGAGCGCGTTCAGGCGGCGCTCAGACAGCTGCCCGACACGCAGCGCGAGACACTCGAGCTCGCCTACTACGGGGGCTTCACGCAGTCTGAGCTGGCCGAGAGGCTCGGACAGCCGATCGGTACCATCAAGAGCAGGATGTTCGCCGGACTCGCCCGTTTGCGCGAGCTCTTGGACGACAACGCCACTGCAGGATCATGGAACAAGGAATTCACGAGCTGACGGCGGGCTATGCCCTGGACGCCCTCGATCCCGAGGAGCGCCGCGCCTACGAGGAGCACCTCCCCGGGTGCGAGCGCTGCCGCGAGGAGCTCTCGGCCTTCTGGGAGGCGACGGCCTCGCTCGCGCTCGCCGCGACCGGACCCGAGCCGAGCCCGACCTTGCGCGAGCGAATTCTCGCGGGTGCGCGCGCGGAGCCTCAGAACATCGTGCCGATTCGAAGGCGGCCGGTGTTCGCCTCGGTGCGGATCGTCGCGGCTGTCGCGGCCGTCGCGGCCGTCGTCGCGATCGCGTTAGGAGCGTGGGCCGTCTCGCTCCACGGTCGGCTCGGGAACGCGAACGACCGCCTGGCAGCCGAGCGCACCAGCCTGTCCGTCGTTTCTGATCCGAATGCGCGCCCGGTGTCGCTCGCGAAAGGCGACGGGCGTCTGGTCGTGGCACCTGGAGGGCGTGCGGTGATGATCGTGGACGGTCTGACGCCGGCACCTCCGGGGAAGACGTACGAGGTCTGGGTGGTCATGGGAACGACACCGAAGCGCGCCGGACTCTTCCACGGCGGCGACCGGAGCGTCGTCGCCGTCGACGGGACGGTCGGCAAGGACGCCGTGGTCGCGGTCACGCTCGAGCCAGCCGGCGGCGTGGATGCCCCGACGACGCCGCCGCTCGTCGCGTCGCAGCCTGTCTAGGGGTACCGGGGCAACGAAGCTACAATCAACGGGTTGCGGCTCCGGAGAAGCATCGAGGCGCCGCGGCGACGACGGCGCCGAATACGCAAGCTGCGCTTGCTGGCTCTGCTGGTGGTGCTGCTCCTGCTCGCGAGCGTTGCCTTCACGTTCGGGATGGTGCGCGCGGTCGCGAGTGAAATCCCTGCTCTCGATCCGGCGAACCAGCACGGCGACCTCGACACCTTCATCTACGACTCGAACACCCGCTCCCCGCGGGTCCTGGCACGGCTCACCGGCGCCGAGAGCCGTGTGCTCCTCAAGTCGATCCGTGACGTCTCGCCGATCATGCGCCAGGCGATCGTCTCGATCGAGGACAAGCGCTTCTACGAGCACAACGGCGTCGATCTGCGCGGGATCGGGCGAGCCGTCTGGCAGGACGTGACGAATCAAAACGTCGTCCAGGGCGGCTCGACGATCACGCAGCAGTTCGTCAAGAACGCGTACGTGCGCAACCAGCGGTCGGTCGGGCGCAAGATCCGCGAGGCCGCTCTCGCGTGGCAGCTCGAGCAGAAATGGTCCAAGGACAGGATCCTGCTCGCCTACCTCAACACGATCTACTTCGGCAACGGCGCCTACGGGATCCAGCGGGCCGCGACGACGTATTTCGGCGTTGGCGCGTCGAAGCTGGACCTCGCGCAGTCCGCCCTGCTTGCGGGCATCCCCGCCGATCCGGCGTTGTACGACCCTGTGAGGAGCCCGGGTACGGCGCGTAGCCGTCGCCACCGAGTGCTCACGGCAATGTTCGGGCAGGGGAAGATCACCGCCGCGGAGATGCGCCACGCGGACGAGACTCCGCTTCCGAAGCCCCAGGACGTACATCCTCCCGGCAAGCAGGGGCCCGCTCCGTACTTCGTCAACTACGTCGAGACCCAGCTCGTCCAGAAGTACGGCACGCGACGCGTCTTCGGAGGTGGGCTGCGTGTGGCGACGACGATCGATCTCAATCTGCAGGATCTCGCCCACAAGGCGATCGACAAGATCCTGCGCGACCCGAACGGTCCGGCGGCTGCGCTCGTCGCCATCGATCCTCGCGACGGCTCGGTGAAGGCGATGGTCGGCGGCACGAACTTTCGCAAGAGCCAGTTCAACCTCGCCACGCAGGCCGAGCGGCAACCGGGCTCGTCGTTCAAGCCGATCGTGCTCGCGGCGGCCCTCCGTGAGGGCATCTCCCCTCTGACGACCTTCGACTCGAAGCCGGTGACGATCTTCACCGGAGACCGCTACTGGCGCGTGACCAACTACGAGAGCAACTACGCAGGTCGCTCGAACCTCGCGGATGCGATGGTGCGCTCGGACAACTCGGTATACGCCCAGCTCACGCAGGTCGTGACCCCGAAGGCCATCGTCGCGACCGCGCACGCGCTCGGCGTCCGGAGCAGACTCGACCCGTTCTTCTCGATCGGTCTCGGCCAGCTCGCGGTCAACCCTCTCGACATGGCCCGGGCGTACGCCACCATCGCGAACGGGGGGAGACGGATCGACGGATCGCTGCTCGCGAACCGGCTGCCGCGGGTGGTTCAGAGCGTCAAGTTCGTGCGCAGCGGCCACGTGAAGGTGAACAAGGTTCGCGAGCACGAGGTCCTGACCCCGGCCGAGGACGAGACGCTCACCTCGATCCTGCAACGGGTCGTCACGTCGGGCACCGGGAAACGGGCGGCGCTCGCGGACCGCCCCGTCGCCGGCAAAACGGGCACGACCGACAACTACGGGGACGCCTGGTTCGTCGGCTACACGCCGCAGCTCGTAGTCGCGGTCTGGGTCGGTTACCCGAACGAGCTCAAGCCGATGCTGCGCGAGTTCGGGGGTCGCCCGGTCGCGGGCGGAACGCTGCCTGCGCTGATCTGGAAGGAGTTCATGTCGTCGGCGCTCGACGCGCACGCCGACGCCCCTCAGCCGTTCGGCTACCCGCCCCTCCTTTCCGTACAGGAGAGACGCGTCGTCTATCGGGGCGGCTCCTGGAAGCTCGCGAACCCGTACTGCCGTGTGTCCGTGCCGGTGGTCTACTACACGGGCCGGGGGCCGACCAAGGACGCCGGGTGCAAGGCGAACGAGGTCGCAGTCCCGAGCGTCGTCGGCCGCTCCGCCGAGTCCGCGAAGGCACGCCTCGCGCTCCAGCCTCTCGAGGCGAAGATCGTCTACGCGGCAGCACCGGCGGGCTCGCGGCCAGGCGTTGTCGTACGCCAGTACCCGGCGACCGGAGGACTGTCGGCGCACGACACCGTGACCCTCGTCGTGACGAAGGCGCGCTACGGGCTGATTCCAGATCTCGTCGGCTCGTCGCTCGCGGACGCCCGCCCACAGCTCGAGAGGCTCAGGCTCAGTCTTCGGATCGCCTATGGGCCGGGGACGAGCGGCACGATCGTGCGACAGAGCCTTCAGCCCGGAGTTGCCGCCTGGCCGGGGCTCCCGATCCGGCTCGTCGTCGCGCGGTAGCGGGATCAGGCAGCGCGCGAGACGAAGCGCGATCCCGCCGCGAGATAACGCCATGGCTGGTGAGGCGCCCTCGTGATCCCGATCCTCCGGGAGACGGCGACATCCACCGGCTCACGCGGCGGGCGGAGCTCGAAGGGCGCGTCGTCGAGCGGCAGGCCGTTGTGCGCGTCCGTGATCGCAAGCGCCTGGGTCAGGCGGCCCGGGCCCGAGCAGAGCAGCCGAGTCGTCTCCAGGCCGCGACGGGTGCGCATCGTCTCGAGGCCGTGCGTCGGCTCGAGGGCGCGCAGAAGAACCGCCGCTCCGGCGCCCTCGGGTTCGCAGACGACGTTCGCGCACCAGTGGATGCCGTACGAGCGGTACACGTACAAGTGGCCGGGAGCGCCGAACATGACCACGTTGCGACCGCGCGGCCCGCCGAACGAGTGACTCGCAGGATCGTCCTCCCTGTATGCCTCGACCTCGACGATCACCCCGCCGACGCCGTCGACCAAGAGCGTCCAGCCGATCAGACCGGGTGCAACTTCGTGAACGCTCTGCGAGACCAGCTCCAGAAGGCTCACGCGACGTCGACCCACGCCGGCGTGCAGTCACGACCTCGTTCGATGCGGCCGAAGCCGTCGACGTGGGAGCAGGCGACGACCGTGCCCGACCCGGCGAGCTCGTCGATCAGCGCCCTGCGCGTGGTCAGAGCCAGCTCCGGCTCGCTGTCGTGCAGGAAGTCCCACTCGGGGTGCTCGACGTGCTCCCGCGCGTGGATCCCGTCCGCTAGGTAGACGAACCGCTCGCCGTGGCCTGAGAGCTCGACGCAGGCGTGACCCGTGCGGTGTCCGGGGGCCGAGCGAACGCGCAGACCGGGCTTCACCTCGACTCCGTCACGGACGGCGTCGATGCGTGTTCCCGCCTCGCGCAGCGTCACCCCGATCGTCTCCGCAAGCTCCGAGCGAGTGGTCGCGCGACCGTCGAGGACATCGAGCCCGAGATCGAGCACGACGACGCGCGCGAGAGGGAACGAAGGACGGAGCGAGCGGTCCGGCTCGCCGGCAACGACTCCGCCGATGTGATCCGCGTCGAGGTGGCTGAGCACCACCGTGGAGATGTGCTCGGCTGCGCAGCCGTTCGAGGCCAGCGCGTCGGCGACGTCGACGTGCCGGACCTCCAGCTCGAAGATGTCCGCGTGGGGCCCGAGGCCGCAGTCGACCAGAACGGCGTCCTCACCCTGTCGGCAGAGCAACCCGTTCGAGGGGAGCCACGCCAGCTCGCCTTCCTCTGCGTGCGGGAAGACCCAGTTGAGCGGTGCATGAATAGCGCCGAGATCGAGCAGGGTGACCACCCAGCCGGCCACGGCGATCGTCGGTGCAGCTCTGCGCTCGATCACGCGTCGAACAGGTGCGGATGGTCGACGGCCGGCTTGCCACGGCCGGCTCGGCGCCGCCTCCCCTCCCCTGTGGCGGCGGCCTCCTCCATCTCCTCGAGGATCGTCTCCTGCGTGCGCGAGGCGACGATCGGCTCCGCGATGCCCTCCACCCAGACGAGTGTCCGCCGCCCGTTGCCGCGGTCGCCGCCGGTAATCGGCTCGAGCGCGTAGATCCGGTCGGCGCGCGCAAACTTCCCGAAGCCAAGGAACACCATGCCCGACGCACCCATCGCGTGATTATCCCGCGGCGGGGGCCCGCCCGTCGACGATCCGCTCGATGAGCGTGGCGGCGCTGGTCGTTCCGGGACTCGCGCGAAGGCGTTCGGAGATCCTCCGTAGCCGGTCGCGCAACGCGTCGTCCGCGAGCAGACGATCGATCGTGCTCAGCAGCTCCCGCTCCTCGAAGGCGTACGTCGCCACCCTGGCCCCGAAGCCCGTCTCGTCGACCCGCTGCGCGTTGTCGTACTGGTCCCAGAAGAGCGGCAGCGCGATCATCGGCTTGCCGAAGTGGACGCACTCGGTCGTCGTGTTGTTGCCGCCGTGCGTGATCACGAGATCGACGAGGGGGAGGACCGCCGGCTGCGGTACGAACTCGGCCCCCCACATGTTCTCGGCGAGCTCGTACTCGGCGTGCTGCGGGCCTTTCGAGACGACGAAGCGGTGCGGCGCGCGCGAGAGGACGTCGACGAGCCGCTTCATCAGGTCGACGTCGGCAGAGCCGAGACTCCCGAGCGACAGGTAGACGAGCGCGCCGCCCCGATCCCGTAAGGAGTCCGGCAACTCGAAGCTCGCGTCGCTCCGACGGACGCACGAGTCGAGCCGGTGCCACGTGGGCCCGAGCGGCCGGGCACGGCGGTACTCGAGCTCGGCGGGGTACACGGAGAGATTGAGCCAGTTCGATTCGGGCATGAAGTCCCCGGGCGCGAGGGTCGTCCCTCCGCGCTCGCGACAGAAGGCCGCGAACTCCTGGTGGAGGTCCGACAGGGTGCGGTCGTATTCGGCGCGGAACTCGCCCCAGCCCGATCGATCGTCGGCGGCGTATCCGGAGAAGACGGGTGGAATCGCCGTGTCCTTCACCTCGAGCGGGTTGCAGGAGACGATGCGCGCCCACGGCCGGCCGGAAGCCTGGATCGCGGGGAAGAAGACGACGTTGTCCTCGACGATCACGTCCGGTCGGAGCTCGTCGAAGATCTCGGCGAGCCGGTCGTCGACGTAGCGGGCGCCGTCGCAGAGCGCCCGAAAGGTCGGCTCGATGAACTCGGCCAGCTGCTCGATCGTGGGCTTGCGGAAGACGGGTGCGGTCTCCCGGATGAAGTCCTTCCAGAACTGACCCGGCTCCTCGGGTTCTGCCGGCGCCGGCCCGAGCCGCATCAGCTGCTCCTCGAAACCCTGCGCCTCGAGATTGCCTGCGAACGACTCCTCGATCACGAACACGACCCGGTGGCCTCGTTCGCGCAGCACCTGGCCGATCCCGGCGCAGTTGTTCGTCGGCCCGTACGCACCCTCGGGGAAGAAGACGATCGTCGCCACGTGGCCCGCCAACGTACGGGGCCGATCAAATGCGTGTCAAGCCGGTGCGGAGTGTGGAGAGGGCTATGTACTCGCCCGTAGGCGAGCATTGCGTCCGTGGCGTTAGAGCGAGGAGGAGGGGGCCTGCGGGGGAGCCTCGTTGGTTCCCCCGCGTAACTCGGCGAGGAAAGGCGCTGGATCGAGAGATCGCCCGGTCGCGTTCGTGATCGCGCCCCGCCAGTCGGTCGAGCGTCCCAACCGGTACACGCGCTCGTTGAGAAACACCGCGACCTCCTGCGTGGTGACGTACCGCTCCCACACGTCTCCGCCGCCGAGCAGCTCGAACAGGTGCGCCTGCAGCTGGGACGCCGTCATCTCGCCGAGGAGGTAGTTCTGGTAGTAGGCAGGCGCAACCGAGAAATGGATCTTTGCGGCCCAATCGGGCGCGTCCCGGCCCTCGGGGCGCACGAGCGACTGGAACCGTTCGACGAGATCCCACCAGAGGCGGTTCAGATTCTGCTCGGGATCGCGGTAGAGCTCGCGCTCGAACCACGCCATCACAGGCACCCAGCGCGCAAGATAGAGGTGCTGCGCGCGCCGGCCTTCCGCGAGCGCTGCATCGGCATCGCGCGCGTCGGCGTCCGGCATGCCCGCGTACCGCGTCAGCCACGCACCGGACCGCGACAGACGCCCGAACAGCATGGCCGACGCCTCCGTGACGATCGTGTGCGCGGACGTCCGCAGGAAGAACGGCAGCGAGTGGTCGATGCCGGCGTCGTAGACCGCGTGACCGAGCTCGTGCAGCATCGTCGCCACCCAGTACTCGGTCTCCTTCAGGTTGCAGAGCACCCGGATGTCGCCGCCCCGGTCGATGTCGGCGCAGAAGGCGTGCTGGCACTTGCCTTCCTTCTCGTAGAGATCGGAGCGCGCGAGGATCGGCCGGACGTCGAAGCCGACGGCGTCGAAGTAGTCCGTGACGAGGTCCTCGATCGACCGGCCTTCGAACCAGCCGTCGAGATCCACGCCTTCGGCGGGGGCCTCCTGGAAGAACGGGTCGGCATAGTGCCACGGCCGCAGCTCGTCGATGCCGATCCCGAACCTCGCCGCGTGACGCTCATCGAGCGCGCGCTTGTAACCGTCCCACAGCGCCTGCGACCCCGCGACCACCCCGTCGAGGATCGAGAACACCTCATTCTCGTCGAGCTCGTCGAGCTCGAGTGACATCGAGTAGAAGCTCGGCCAGCCGAGATCGCGGGCGGCGCCATTGCGCAGTCGGGCGAGCTCCCGCAGCCCCTGCTCGACCTCCGGACCGATCTGCTTCGACGCCTCCCAGGCACGCTGGCGCAGTCCGGGGTCGTCGGATCTCTCGAGGATCTCCCTGATCTCGTTGTCGCTGACGCGTTTCCCGTCGAGCTCCGCCCGGAACGTGTTGAAGCGATTCTCGAGCGACGTCTCCAGACCGACCATCCGCTCGATCGCCTCGGCGGAGATCTGGTTCTCGGCGTGCGCGTTCCGCAGCAACACGGCCTGCCGACGCAGGAGCGGGTCGGAGCCATTCGAACTGGCCAAAGCGGCCTGCAGGAAGTCGTATGGCTCCGGCCGCGAGAGCACAAGCCGGATCTCCACGTTCAGCCGGGCGCTTTCTTTCTGCCACCGCTCGTCGCCCGTGATGTTCAGCTGCCAGAACGCCTCCGCAGCCGCCCTCTGAAGTGGCTGAAGCTCGGCGCGAAGCTCCTCGATCCGTTCGGCGAGCACGGAGTCGGCGACGCTCACCCGCCGAGCACCTCGCGAAGGGATCGCGCAACGTGCTCCTGATCTCCCGCGTCGAGCCGGGCGTGGAACGGCAGCGCGAGCGTGCGTGCGCTCAACCCCTCCGCGACCGGGCACAGACCCTCTCCGAACCCGTACCGCTCGCGCATGTACGCCTGAAGGTGGATGCACGGCAGGTAACGCGCCGTCTGTACACCTCGCTCCTCGAGTCCCGCGATGACCGCCTCGCGGTCCGTCCCTTCGGGGAGAGCGACCACGTAGACGAACCACGAGCGCACATGATCGGCGTCGTCTGGCAGTGGCAGCTCGAGACCGGCGATCCCCGCGAGCAGCTCGTTGTAGCGCTCCGCGACGGAGGAGCGGAGCGCCAGGATGCGGTCGAGCTTCTCCAGCTGGCCTATGCCGATCGCGGCGCGGATGTCGTCGATGCGGTAGTTGAAGCCGAGCCGCGCATGGTCGAGCCAGCCGCCGCCGTCCGCACGCCCTTGGTTTCGGAGCGACTTGAGCAGGCGCCATTCGTCTTCGGAGTGCGTGGTGACGACCCCACCCTCGCCGGTCGTGATCTGCTTGTTCGGATAGAACGCAAAGACGGCCGGCGTGCCGTGCGCTCCGACAGGCACGCCCTTGTAGCGGGCGCCGAGCGCCTCGCAAGCGTCGTCGATCAACGCGAGCCCGTGACGGTGACAGATCGCTTGCAATTCTTCCAGCTCGCACGGATACCCGAAGATGTCGACAGCGACGACGGCCCGCGTGCGTGGCGTGATCGCCGCCTCGACCGCCGCCGGGTCGAGGTTGAGCGTTCGCGGGTGAATGTCCGCGAAGACCGGGGTGGCACCCTCGTAGATCGCACAGTTGGCGGACGCGACGAACGAGTACGGCGAGGTGATCACCTCGTCGCCGGGCGCGATGCCGGCCAGTCGGCAGAGCAGATGCAGCCCCGCAGTGCCGCTCGAGACTGCGGCCGCATAGGGAGCGCCTACCGCCTCCGCGAACAGCTCCTCGAAGCGGTCGATCGACGGCCCGAGCGAGAGCCGGCCCGACCGTAGCACGTCGAGCACGAGCTCCTCCTCTCTCGTATCGAGGTAGGGAGCCGATAGGGGGACGAGGCGCTTCCGCTGCGCGGAAGCGCTAACGCTCCGGGTCAGCCCGGAGGCTTCCATTCAGAGATTCTCGACCGTGTCGAGAATCTCGACGACGTCGAGCCAGTCGCTCCAGCGGTCATCGAGACCGTTGACGGCCGCCAGATACGCCTTCTGGAGCTGGCGCGTGACGGGACCGACGCCGACCTCGACGTCGTCCACCGACCGCACCGGTGTCACCTCCGCGGCCGTCCCCGTCATGAAGACTTCCTCGGCAAGCGCAAGATCGGCGCGGATGAGGCTCGTCTCCTCGACGACGTAGCCGAGGTCACGCGCGATCGTGATCACCGAATTGCGGGTGATCCCGGGCAGGATCGACGTGGAGAGCGGAGGCGTGCGGATGACGCCCTCCTTGACCGTGAAGATGTTCTCGCCCGGGCCGTCTGCCACGTAGCCGTCGTCGGTGAGCAGGATCGCCTCGTCGTAGCCCCCGCGCCGCGCCTCAGTCGTCGCGAGCATCGAGTTGAGGTAGATGCCGGTGGCCTTCGAGGCGTGCGGGATGACGTTCGCGCCCACGCGCTTCCAGGAGGAGATCTTCGCGGTGATCCCGTTGTCCAGGGCTCCCTCGCCGAGGTACGCGCCCCAGGGCCAGCTCATGATCACCGTCTCCACCGGGTTCCCGGCGGTCGAGACGCCCAGCTCGCCGTACCCGTAGAACGCGACCGGGCGGATGTAGCAGGACGGCAGCCCGTTGATCGAGACGACCTCGTGCGTGGCTTCCCGCAACTCGGCGACGCTGTAGGGGATCTCCATGTAGAGCAGGCGGGCCGAGTCGTGCAGACGCTGCAGGTGGTCGGCGAGCCGGAATACCGCAGGCCCCTTGGGCGTGTCGTAGCAGCGAATGCCCTCGAACACACCCGTGCCGTAGTGAAGACCGTGGACCCCGACGTGAACTTTCGCGTCGGCCCAGTCCACGAGCTCGCCGTTCATCCAGATCTTCTCGGTCTCCTGCATCTGCTCAGGGCTCCTTTCCGTCCGTGTTCGGCTGCGAATGGTATGCAGGCTCCTCGACGACGTCCATCGGTTCCGCGCGGGCGAGCCGCACCAGCTCGGCCGGCCCGAGCCGGACGAGGTGTTTCGACGAGCCGGCGCCGGCCCAGACGACCGGATGCGCGAGCAGCGTCCGCTCGATCAGCACCCGGTCGGCTGACGGAAGCGGGAAGGGCGCCACTGCTCCCGGCGCGAAGCCGGTCGCGGTCTCGACCTCGTCGGGCTTGGCGACGCGCGCGGTGGCGGCGCCGACCGCGCGGCGGATCTTCTCGAGGTCCCCGCGCCGGTCTCCCGGGACAAGTGCCACGACAGGCACACCGTCGCAGAGGAGAACGAGCGACTTGACGATCTGTGCGAGCTCACAGCCTGCCGCTCGAGCGGCCTCCGCAGCGGTCGGTGTTCCGGTCGCGAACTCCTCGAGTCGCGCTTCAGCGCCCGCGCCCCGGAGGAACGCAGCGACACGCTCGACCGACGCGGGCCACTCGGCAACCATCCCGCAAGGCTACCGTTGGCACATGGCAGGCGTCCGTCCTCGAGAACAACGCCGAGGCGAGGCCCCTAGTTCAGTAGACGAACGGCACGAGCCGGAACCTCACTCGCTCGGCATACCCCTCGTACGCCGTGTACCGCTGTCGCAGGAACCGCTCCTCGACGCGCGCCTTGAGCGCCCATACCACTCCCAGCACGCAGGTGGCGGCGAGAGCCGGAGCGCTGGCGTACAGCGAGTATCCGACGAAGAAGAGCAGGCCGCCGGCGTAGACGGGATGCCGGACGACGCGGTACGGGCCGGCTTCGACCAGCTTCCCGACCGGCAGCGGTGTCGGGTATGGCGTGAAGCCGCGGCCGAGCAGTCGCGACGACCAGACGGCGATGCCGCCGCCGGCGGCTGCAAGGGCGACCCCGATCACCGTCAGCACCCCGTGTGCGCCAACGGGCCAGTGCGGCGGGACGAGGCCGAGCCCGACCACGACCCCGATCACTGCAAACTGCCCCCACACCCACCCCGCTCCCCGTCCAGAGCTCACGCGCTCCACGATCGAAGGCTCACGATCGAAATGTGTCAAGTAACAGACTGTTACTTGACTGCTGGAGGGATGGAATCATCGGGAATCCGGCAGGCGATACGGCGTAAGTGACAGTCTGCTACTTGGCAAGAGGTTGCGCTCGACGGCCCCGAGACCCGCGCGTTCTGGGCCGCTACCCGAGCGAGATCAGGCGAAGGTCGTCGAAGCCCTCGGCGCGCAGCTTCTCGGCGAGCGCAGGCGGGCACGGGCAATCGATCGAGAATGCCATCAGCGCCTTCCCGCCTTCCTTCGTCCGGGACACGGCCATGTTGGCGATGTTCACTCCGGCCGCGCCGAACATCGTCCCGACGCGGCCGATCACACCCGGCAGGTCGTCGTACCGGAGGAAGACCATGTCCGGCGCCAGCTCGATGTCGATTCCGAAGCCGAGCGCTCCCGCCAGGAAGAGACGAGGCTCCGGGCCGATCGTCGTCCCCGAGACAGCGACCTCCTCGCCGCCGTCCGCAACCCGCACCTCGACGAGGTTCGTGTAGTCGCGCGACGCGCCGAACCGCTCCTCGACCACGGCGATCCCACGCTCACGAGCGATTAGTGGCGCGTTCACGTAGTTGACCTGCTGGTCGACCCGCCCTTGAAAGGCGCCGTTCAGCGCAGCCACGGTCAGCAGCCGCGTGTCGCGCTCGGAGAGCGGGCCGTGCGCAGCTACCGCGATCCGCCGAGGCGGGCCGCCCGCCAGTTCGATGGCGAGTCGCCCGAGCTTGGCCGTCAGCGGGATGAACGGGCCGAGCACCTCGAGGTCGGCGGCGTCGACGACCGGGATGTTGACCGCGTTGGTGACGAGTCCGCCGTCGAGTGCGGCGGCCACCTGCTCTGCGACGATCACACCGGCGCGGTCCTGTGCCTCATCAGTGGATGCCGCGAGATGGGGCGTGGTGACCACCTCGTCGAGCTCGAGCAGCGGCCCGCGGTACGGCTCGTGTGAGAAGACGTCGAGAGCAGCTCCCGCGAGCTTGCCCGACCGGATCGCCTCCTCGAGTGCCTCCTCGTCGACCAGCGCCCCACGGGCCGCGTTGACGAGGCGGGCGCCGTCTCGCATCCTCGCAATCGCCTCACGACCGATCAGCCCACGCGTCTCGTCGGTGAGCGGGCAGTGCAGCGTGACCACGTCCGCTGCCCCGAGAACGTCGTCCAGCGTCTCGGCGCGCTCGACGCCAAGCTCGCGGAAGCGCTCCTCCGAGACGAACGGGTCGTAGGCGATCACACGCATGCCGAGACCGACCGCACGCCGGGCGACCTGCTGGCCGATCCGCCCGAATCCGACGACACCCAGAGTCTTGCCGTCGAGCTCGATCCCGCTCCAGCGCGACCGCTCCCAGCGTCCCTGTTTCAGCGCCGCGTGCGCCTGCGGGATGTTGCGGGCGAGCGCGACGAGCAGCCCGATCGTCTGCTCGGCCGCGGACACGACCGTCGACTCCGGCGCGTTCGCAACGACGATGCCGCGCCGTGTGGCGGCCTCGACGTCCACGTTGTCTACCCCCACACCCGCACGGCCGATCACCTTGAGCCGCTCGGCCTTGTCGATCAGCTCGGCGGTGAGCTTCGTCGCCGAGCGGATGACGATCCCGTCGTAGAGGCCGATGATCTCGGCCAGATCGGAGTCGCCGTCGATGTCGACCTCGAACCGCGAGCGAAGAAGCTCGACCCCGGCCTCCGCTATCGGCTCGCGGACGAGAACTCTCACGGCACCTGAGAGCAGGCTCTCACGCGCGAACGGCCTCGGCGTACGCCTCGAGGGCACGCGTGACGGCAACGCCGCGCTCGAGGGGCGCGCCCATATCCGCGAGGACGAGCTCGACCGCAGCGAGAGCGGTCGTGATGTCGAAGACGTCGAACCAACCGACGTGACCGATCCGGAACAGCCGCGTTGCCATGTCGCCGTGCCCTCCGGCGACGGTGATTCCGTGCCGATCGCGCAACGCGAGCACGAGCTCCTTCGCGTTCGCGTCCTCGGGCGTGAGGATCGCGGTGACGATCGCGGAGCGCTCCTCGTCCGGAGAGAAGAGCTCGAGCCCCATTGCCTTCGCGCCCTCTCTGCAGGCGCGACCCAGCGCGGCGTGGCGCGCGAACGCGTTCTCGAGGCCCTCGTCGAGCAGGCGGCCGAGCGCGACGTTCAACCCTGCAACCGTGGCGACGGCCGGCGTGAAGGGAGTGCTCCCAGCGTCGAACGCCTTGCGGTAGCGCCGCCAGTCGAAGTAGAAGCGGGGACTGATGACGTGCTCGCTGCGCTCCCACGCAGCCGGCGAGACCGCGGCCAGCGCAAGTCCGGGCGGCGCCATCAATGCCTTCTGCGAGCCGGAGACGACCACGTCGACGCCCCAGGCGTCCGTCTCGAGAGGGACAGCGCCAAGGCTCGAGACCGCGTCGACGACGACCAGGGCACCGGTCTCCTTTGCGACAGCCGCCAGCGCCTGAACGTCCGCGACCACGCCGGTGGAGGTCTCGGAGTGCACGACGAAGACGACCTCGGCCGGAGTCTCGGCAAGGGCTGCGGCGAGGTCATCCGATCGCGGGGAATCCCCCCACTCGTACGCGAGAGGGACGACGTCGGCACCGTACGCCGCCGCCATCCTCTGCCACCGCTCACCGAACTCACCCTGCGAGACCGCAAGCACCCGATCGCCCGGCGAGAGCAGATTCGCAACGGCCGACTCGAACGCGCCCGTACCCGACGAGGTGAACAGGATCACGTCGTTCTCGGTACGGCAGATCTGCTTCAGCCGTCCGAGCGTCTCGGCGAACAGGGTCTTGAAGTCCGGCCCGCGGTGGTGGAGCACTGGAGCCGCAGTCGCCGCAAGCACGTCGGGCGGCACGGGCGTCGGTCCCGGCGTGAACAGGTAGCGCTTACCGGCCATCGCTTGGAGCGTACACAGACGATTGACCGAGTTAGATGATTGGTCGATTCATCGATCAATCATCGGTGCCCGGAGAAGCTGATCACCTGCTGGAAGGTCGGCCGGTTCGTCCAGCGCATCGTGTCGCGCACGATCCCGGTGGTGAAGTCGATGCGCTCGGCCGTCGCGTCGGCGTGCCACTGCGCTGCGTCGGCGCCCTGGGCCTTCGCGACCTCGGCTGCCGCGTCGCCCAGAGCCGACCACAGCGAGTCGCGGCAGGTCGCGAGCACGCCGCCGCCGCAGAACCTCGTCGCGAATGGGCCGCGAACCGCTCGCCCGAGCAGCGTCCGCAGGTCCTTCGAGATGTACCCGTACCAGCCGTCGTGGTAGGAGTCGCCACCGGGGTCGGCGTCGTCACTCCTCGTGATGAGGCTCGCGAGCCGGTCGACGAGCGGGCCGAGCACCGGTGACAGCACGGCGTCCGCGACCTTGGGCCAGGCGGCATCCATGACGGCAGCACCGGCTGCGTCCACCGTCCCGTCGCCGTTGGCGTCGATCCGGCTGGCGCCGGCGGCCAGCCACTGGTCGAGCAGGGCGGCCGACTGCCGCGCAAGCGGGGACGCGCCGGCCGACGGCCCCGAGTCGAGGACGGCACGGATCACCGGCCAGACGCGCACCACCCGGAGATCCTGCGTCGCCGCCTCGTTCATCGCCGAAACGACGGAGGCGAGCGTGTGCTTCTTCAGCTTTGCGATCTTCGGCGTGAAGAGATCGACGCGGAAGATCGAGCCGTAGGCGAAGTTGGAGTCCGCGGCGCCGACGTCGGCGGCGGGCTTGTTGTTCCAGTTGAGGATCACGCCGCTCGGCGGGTCGGTCGCCTGCGCGTGCTGCGAGGACCGCAGGAATCCCTGCCACTCGTAGGCTCCCGTCCCGATGGTCGGCAGCGCGGGATCCGTCCCCGGGGCGCGGAGCGCCAGGCGGCCGCTGGAGTAGTACGCGATGTGCTCGTCGTCGGCGTAGAGCCAGTTGAACGAGAACTCCACGTGCGACATCGCCTTGATGAACGTCTGAGGCGACCTGACGACGCCGGTGTTGAGGTCATAGAACGCCTGCGCGGAGAGCAGCTCGCGGCCGCGCGTCGAGCGCTCCAGTGCGATCGCCACCTTCTGCCCTCCGACGGTCGCGGTTCCGACGACCGGCCCGTGAGTGGTCTCGTAGAACGACACCGCCTGGTCGGGCCGCCCGTTCGTCTTCAGGACGCCTGCGTCGAAGCGCTGCATCGAGATGCACTGGCCGCGAAACAGATAGTGATGATCGTCGTCGCCGCAAAGCGTCTCGACGAACAGATCGATGTTGTCGGCGTTCGACGAGGTCGCACTCCACGCGAAGTCCGGGCCCCGTCCGACGACGACGAAGGGGAAGCCCGGAAACAACGCGCCACGGGCCGAGAAACCCGCGCCCTCGAGGTCGAGCTCGGCGAAGAACTCCGGGAAGAAGTAGCCGACCTGCGGGCCGGCGACGAAGAGCGGGTGGCCCGTTGTCGAACGCTTCGCTCCGATCAGGAGCGCGTTCGACGCGGACGCCTGCTGGGCCAGCGGCGCGCCGACGAAGGAGCCGTCGCCGATCAAGACACTGCCGGGTGCGGTCGCGGACGGCAACTCGTACGGGAAGCTCCCCGGAACCGTCACGGGCGCTTCGGGGTCGTTCGCCTCGCGCAGATCCTGGAAGACCTGCATTCCCTTGTCGGTGCCGAGCTTCTGCTGGAGCGCGGAGAGAAACATGCTGTTGCGCGCTTCCCGGCCCCCGTTCGAGCCGAAGCGCGCGGCGATCAGAGACGCGTCGGCGATGACGTCGTTCACCGTGTACGGCGGCTCCGGAATCCCCTTCGCCCGGTAGTACGCGTTGACTCCCCGCACGTACGCCTGCGCGATCGCGACGATCCGCCGGCCGACCCCGCCGCTCGCCTTCAGCGCGTCGATCTGGTTGGCGAGGTACGCCTCGGTCTGGGCACTGGGGACGAACGTCTTGCCCGAGAGCGCGAGGCCGATCGGGTCGAGCCCCGGCACGTCGATCGCGGCGACGCGCGCGGGCCCGCGGATGAGGCCGAGGAACAGCCCACGGTCGGCCGCCGTGACCCAGCCGGCACCGTACGCGACGTTCGCCTGCGTCGTTCCGAAGACGTGCGCGACGCCAAAACGGTCACGCGCGATCGTGACGCCGGGCCCGGGACGCTGGATCGACACGGGCTTCTCCTTGCCGAGTCCGAGCGGCTCCGGCTTGAAGTACCGCTGGATGCTCGCCTGCGTCACGTTGCCGCGAAGCGGCGTAAGAGCGTCGTAGAGCTTCGCCTGGTCGGTTGTGTGCGTGTCGAACGCGAGGCTGCCGTTCTCACCCGGTGGCAGGATCGACCAGGCCTGCGCGGCGTAGTCGGCCGGTGCCGGGAGCTTCGGCGGTGCCGCCGAGAGCGGAGACAGCACAGCGAGCGCTGCGACGACCGCGACGAGGACGGCAAGCGCGGCGCGATGCCTCATGGCGAGTGAGCGTACACGCCGTGCGCGCCGAAATTCAGACGGTCACCCTCTAATCTGCGCGGGCGTGAATGCCCTACTCGCCTTCGCGGCTGCGCTGGTCTCGCTCCGTCTCGCTGCCGAGCTCGCGCGACGCGCTCGCGCACGACCTGCACCGGAGCTCACCGCGTGGGCCGTGTCCCTGGCAGCGTACGCAATCGCAGCTGCAGCGCTCGCAGCCGGAGCAGCCGGCGGCTGGGACGACGCGACCTTCAGGGTCTACTACCTCTTCGGAGGCCTTCTCACCGCCCCGCTGTTCGGGATCGGATCGCTTCTTCTGGTCCGGGCACGGTGGGCAGCTCCGCTCGGGCTCCTCTACGCAGGGCTCGCGCTCGGCGTCGCGGTCGCCGCACCGGTCACGCAACACGTCGAGGGCACCGCGATCCCCCGCGCACAGGATCACCTCGATCTCTTTCCGGCGCGGGCCCTCGCGATCGCCGGCAACTCGGCCGGCACGCTCGCAGTCGTCGTCGTCGTGCTCATGACCTTCCGCCGCCGCCCCGTCGGGAACGTCCTGATCCTCGGCGGTATCGCCGTCGCGGCCGCGGGCAGTGCGCTCTCCGGTCTCGGCGAAGCCGGTACGGCCGCGTTCCTTGCAGCCGCGGCCGTTCTTCTTTACGCAGGCGTGGTGACGGGTCCGCTGAGCCGGCTCAGCCGCCGAGCTTCTTGAAGACGATGTCGTTGACGACCCGCGCGTTCGCCTTGCCGCCGGTCTCTTTCATCACCTGCCCGATGAAGAAGCCGAGCAGGCCCTCCTTACCCGACCGGTAGGCCGCAACCTGGCTCGGGTACGCGGCGAGAATGCGCTCGACCATCGGTTCGAGCTCCGAAGTGTCGGAGACCGCCTCCTGCGCAAGATACGGATCGGCGGAGAATCCCGGATCGCCGAGCTTCGAGATGGCCTCGTCGAAGGCCCCGCGTGGGATCCGTTCGCGCGCCTCGACGAGCTTCGCGAGCTCGGCGGGAGGCGCCGCAGCCGGGTCGATGCCGGCGCCGACGAGTGCGTTCGCAATCACGTTCGCGGCGGCCACGGGCTCGGCGCCTGCAGCGACCGTGGCCTCCCAGAGCGCGTCGAGCCCTCCGGTGACGAGGACGACCGCTCGATCGATGTCGAGCTCTCCTTGCAGTCGGTGGATCCGCGACGCCGGCGACTCGAGCAGCTCCCCACGCAGGCGCTCGACCAATTCCGCAGACGGCTCGATCGGGACGAGGTCGGGCTCCGGGAAGTAGCGGTAGTCGTCCGCCTCCTCCTTCGCACGGCGAGGCGTCAGCGTGCCGGTGGCCGCGTCGAAGTCGAACGTCTCCTGCCGCACCTCCCCACCGCTCTCCCACACGTTGATCTGACGCGCGACCTCGGCCTCGATGCCACGGGCGACGTAGTTGAAGGAGTTCATGTTCTTGAGCTCGCAGCGCGTGCGCAGCTCGTCCGAGCCCCTCGGACGGACGGACACGTTCGCGTCGACACGCAGCGTGCCCTTCTCCATCTCTGCGTCGGAGACCCCGAGCTCGACGATCGTCTGGCGCAAGAGCTGGAGGACGCGCTTCGCCTCCTCGGCGGAGCGGATGTCCGGGGCAGTGACGATCTCGACGAGCGGCGTCCCACCACGGTTGAAGTCCACCAGCGAGTGCGCCGCTCCGCCGATCCGGCCCGTCTGTCCGCCGACGTGCAGCGTCTTTGCCGCGTCCTCCTCGAGATGGGCACGGATGATCCCGATCACATGGTCATTTCCGCCAATTGGTACTGTCATCTTGCCGTCTATGCAAGAAGGTAGATCGTATTGGGAGATCTGATAACCCTTTGGAAGATCCGGATAGAAGTAGTTCTTGCGCGCGAAGACCGCGCGGGGCGCGATCTCGCACCCGAGCGCGAGCCCGAGCTTGATCGTCCACTCGATCGCCTGGCGGTTGGGCACCGGCAGCGCACCTGGGAAGCCCAGGCAGACAGGACACGTCTGTGTGTTCTCACCCGCGCCGAAACCGACGGGACAGCGGCAGAACATCTTCGTCCGCGTCTTCAGCTGGACATGGATTTCCAATCCAATAACGGGTTCCCAGCTCATGCGGCCCCATTAGTCCCCGGTCGACGAAGCCGAGCGGGGACTGTGTCGAAGCCGATCGCCTGCTCGAGCGCATGCCCGGCGCGGAAGAGGGTGTTCTCGCCGAACTGGGCGCCGATCAGCTGCAAGCCCACCGGGAGCCCGTCGCTCAGGCCGCACGGAATGTTCAGGCCCGGTAGGCCGGCGAGACAGGACGGGATCGTGAGCAGGTCGCACGCGTACATCGCGAGCGGGTCGGCGGCCTTGTCGCCGAGCGGGAACGCGACCGTCGGGGAGGTCGGCGTCGCGATCACGTCGAAGCGGGCAAGCGCGTCGCCGTGCTCGCGAACGAGCAGCGTTCGCACCTTCTGCGCCTGCCCGTAAAAGGCGTCGTAGTAGCCCGCCGACAGGGCGTACGTGCCGAGCATGATCCTCCGCTTCGGCTCGGCGCCGAAGCCGTCGTCGCGCGTCCGCTCGACCATCTCCCGATACGTCTCACCATCGGCACGCGGGCCGTAGCGGACGCCGTCGTAGCGGGCGAGATTGGACGAGGCTTCAGCAGGGGCGACGAGGTAGTAGCAGGGCATTCCGTACTCGAACGAGAGCGGCAGGTCGCACTCCCCCACCTCGGCGCCGAGCTCGCGGGCGTGCTCGATCGCCTTCTCGAACGCCGAGCGAACACCCGGCTCGATCGCGGTGAGGTCGCCGAGCTGGTTCGGGATCCCGATGCGGAGACCGTCGAGCCGGTCGTCCTGCGGCAGGGTCGTCGTCTGGGGAAGCTCCACCGTGGTGGCGTCGCGCGGGTCGCGGCCGGCGATGATCGAGTAGAGCAGCGCACAGTCCCGCACCGTCCTCGCAACGGGCCCGACCTGGTCGAGGCTCGACGCGAAGGCAACGATGCCGTACCGCGAGACGGTGCCGTACGTCGGCCGCAGGCCGACGTTGCCGCAGAGCGCGGAGGGCTGCTTGATCGAGCCGCCCGTGTCGGAGCCGAGCGCCCATGGAGTGAGCCCCGCGGACACGGCCGCTGCCGACCCGCCGCCGGAGCCTCCCGGGACGCGCGTCGGATCCCACGGGTTGCGCGACGGCCCATACGCCGAGTTCTCCGTCGACGAGCCCATCGCGAACTCGTCCGTGTTCGTCTTGCCGAGGAGACTCAGGCCGGCCTGCTTGCAGCGCGCTGCGACCGTCGAGTCGAACACGGGCACGTAGCCGGCGAGGATCCGTGAGCCGGCCGTCGTTTCGACGCCCTTCGTGGAGATGACGTCCTTGAGGGCGATCGGGACGCCGGCGCCGCTCGGCTCGTCGACGGTGCGCAGAAAGCAGTGGAGCTCGGGGTCCCGTTCCGCGATCGCGTCGAGGTAGGACCCGTGAAGCTCCGATGCGGTGACGTCCTTGCGCTCGACGAGGCCGATTGCGTCCTCGGCTGTGAGGCGGAGCGTGTCGATCACGGGGCATCCGCTCCAACGACGATCGTCTGACCGGGCGGCGTTTGAGTGGGGCTGGCGTTTTCAGCCGATACCCCGGACCACACCCCCCCATAGGGGAGCGCGGTCCCCTTGCAGACACGGTAGCGGCCCGTTTCGCGCGCGGGTGTGCCGATTTCGTGCCGATTTCCGTCCGAGCAGCGCACGCTCGACTCTCAGGCGGTCGGAGGGACGCGGAACAGCGCCCCCTCCGTCGCCGGCGCGTTCGCGAGCGCGTCCTCGAGCGAAAGCGACGGCTCGGGCTCGTCTTCGCGCCATACATTCACGACGTCGAGCGGATGCGAGGTCGGCGGCACTTCTCTGAGATCGAGCTCCGCGACCTTTCCGACCGCGTCCAGGATCGCGCCGAGCTCGAGCGTCAGTCGCTCGACCTCGTCCTCGCGCAAGTCGAGACGTGCCAGCCGCGCGACGTGTAAGACGTCCTCTCGCTTGATTCCCACCCGTCAATCCTCCCATACGAAGACTACGGGCCCCCTATTTGGAGGCCCGTAGCTCGAAACTCGAAACCGAAAAGGCTAGGCGGCCGATACGTTCGCGGCCTGGGCACCCTTTGGGCCCTGGACGACCTCGAACTGCACGCGCTGACCCTCGGTCAGCGACTTGTAGCCGTCCATCGTGATCGCGGAGAAGTGGACGAACACGTCGTCACCACCCTCCCGCTCGATGAACCCGTAACCCTTCTCGTTCGAGAACCACTTGACGGTGCCCTGCTCCAACCTCTTCCTCCTACACGTGCGCCGACACGACGGTCAGGCGCGACTGACACAGCGGGCGAAAGGTACCCCTCAACCGCCCCGGAATGCAAGCAGGCCACGCCGGAAGCGTGCCGCCTTCAGCGTCGAGCGGAGCAGGAGCGCGATCGTCATCGGGCCGACGCCCCCCGGTACGGGAGTCATGAAACCCGCGACTTCGGCGACGGCGGGATCGACGTCGCCGCGCAGCCCCTGGTCGGTGCGGTTGATCCCGACGTCGATCACGGCGGCGCCCGGCTTGACCATTTCCGGCGTGACGAGCCACGGTCGCCCCACGGCGGCAACGAGAATGTCCGCTCGCCTCGTGTGATCGCCCAGGTCACGTGTCCGCGAGTGGCAGATCGTCACGGTCGCGTGCGCGGAGAGGAGCAGCATCGACATCGGGCGCCCGACGATCTCACTTCGTCCGATCACGACCGCGTCGGCGCCGACGATGTCGATCCCGTACTCGGACAGCAGCTCCATGCAGCCCCACGCGGTCGCAGGCGTGTGCAGCGGCGTCCCGAGATAAAGGTGCCCTGCGTTCACCGGGTGGAATCCGTCAACATCTTTCACCGGATCGACGGCGTGAGTGACGCGCACCTCGTCGATCTGCGGCGGGAGTGGCAGCTGTACGAGGATCCCGTCCACGTCGTCGTCGGCGTTCAGCCCGTCAACGAGAGCCATGACCTCGTCTTCGGAGGCCGACGACGGCAATCGGACATCTCGCGTCTCGATCCCAACGCCGCGGGCCGCTTCGTGCTTCTTCTCGATGTAGATGTGAGACGCCGGATCGTCCCCGACGAGCACCGTCGCAAGGCACGCGCCGCCGAGTTCCGCGGCCTCCCGCGCAACGTCCTCCCGGATCCGCGCGGCAAGGTCGGCCCCTCTCATCAGCGTCGCAGCCACGGCTCGGGACTCTACCCCGCAGGCCGCCGACGGCAGCTCCCTTGCCCCAGCGCCGAAGCTCAAGGCTTACGTGGCTGGCGCCGATATCCCGGTCAGGAGCACCACATGCTGAGGATCTTCATCGTCGGAGCCGCCATCGTTGCCGTGCTCGTCGTAGCGCAGCGAGACCACTGGTTCGAACGAGCCGGGCTCGTCGGCACGTGCCGTACCATCCCGGCTCCGTACGGGGACACAGCCCAGTGGTGGTCGTGCCGGCAGGGCGTGATCACGGGGTATCCGGTGCTCACCCGTCACCAATGCGACAACAAAGGCGTCGTGCTCGGCCGCGAGATCTGGCGTTGCCCCACCCCGCTCGAGAGCGCGCCCGGCGGCGTGCTCTAGCAGTGTGGGTCTGGCCTTCTGGCCAGACCCGATCTTCGCTCACGATCGGTCAGACCGGAAGGTCTAGACGCGGCGGCGCCGAAGCGCGATCCCGGTCAGCGCTTCCCGAACAATCCGCTCGGCGACGAGCGCCGTTACGTCCGCCGATCCCACCGCCGTGGGGATCACTTCGACCACGTCCATGCCGACAAGGCGGACGCGCTCTCCAATTGCACGTATCGCCCAGAGCAGATCGGCGGATGTCATGCCACCCGGCTCGGGTGTGCCGGTGCCCGGGGCGAACGCCGGATCGAGCACGTCGACGTCGACGGACAGGAACACGGGCCCATCCGCGACGATCGCAACGGCCCGCTCGACCACCTCGTGGATGCCGAGATCACGAACGTCGTGCATGGCGAAGCTCGTGATCCCCTGCTCGGCCTGCCACGCGAACTCCGCCTCACCCGGCCAGTAGCCGCGCAGCCCGGCCTGCACGTACCGACGCGGATCGACGTGGCCGTCACGGACGAGCCTATACATAGGCGTGCCGTGTGAGAACTCGACTGAGAAGACCTCCATTCCCGTGTCGGTGTGGGTGTCGAAGTGGATGAGCCCCACCGGACCGTGGACTGCGGCGACCGCACGGATATCCGGCTCCGCGATCGAGTGATCGCCGCCGAGCACGACCGGGATCGCACCGGCGTCGACGACCTCACGAACGGTGCGCTCGATCGCAGCGTGCGTCCGCTCAGGGTCGGCCGGGATCACGGGCGCGTCGCCGTAGTCGACGATCCGGAGCTCGGCGAGTGCGTCCAGCTTCGCTTCGAGATGTGGTCCCGGGGGACAGCCGGCCGCGCGAATCGCACGCGGCCCGAAACGCGCGCCTGGCCGGTCGGAGACGAGGTCGTCAGTCGGTGCCCCCACGATCGCGACGTCCATCCCCGCGAGCTCCGCGGGATCCTGCGTGAACGGGAGGCCACCGAATGTGAGCAGGCCCGCGTAGTCGGGCTTGTCCGGCAGCCCAAGCGCCTTCCAGCGCTCGAGCGGGTCGATCACGGGCGCAGCGCCTCCTCCAGCCTCCGACGCACGAGCGCGACGTTTGAGCCGGCGAGCTGCTCCCCGAGCACGGCTCCGCCGAGCTCGTTCGCCTCGCGTACGAGCCGGTCGCGCTCACCTTCGAGCTGGCCGCGTACGACGAAGAGCGCCGCGTGTACCCGGCTGCCCCATTCCACGAGCTGCCCGAGCTCGCGCCCGGGAGCCTGCCGGCCGGATCGCGACACGCGCGCGACTTCCTGGATGCGGGACGACACGTCGTTGGCGTCCCGGGCGAGATCGAGCGCGTCGGCTCGCGCGGCCGACTCTGCCTGGACGAGCGCGACTCGGTCGCCTACCAGCCGCTCGAGTCGGGCCGTGGCGTCGGCGGCGGTCGCCCGCGACCGCTCGAGATCGCGCTCCGCTGCAGCGCGGGTCTCCGGAGTCGCGCGGCGGCCCTGCTCGAGCTCGGCTACCCGGCTCTCTGCGCTCGCGACAGCGGCGCCCGCCTCCGACCGCGCGTCGCGGGCTTCGGCCTCGCTGCGATCCAGCGTGGCAATCTCGCCGGGAACCGACTCGAGGAGGAGCTCCAGCCGCTCCGCGCGGGCTCGAATCTCGTCCGAGCGGGCCGCGAGCTCGAGTACGAGCACGAGCTCCGCAGCAACGTCGCTGTCGCGCCGCTCGATGTCGGCCGCCAGGGCGAGGAGCGCGTCGACGTCAGGCACGTCTCAAGTATCGCAGCGACCCGCGAACCCCAGAGGCTCAGATCCTTCGCCAAGCGCGTACGCACGAAGTCCGCTCCCCCACTAGCGCGACCCCCGTTCTGTTCGTAGGGTGCGGAGGGGGAGGGGAACTGGTGGGTCAGGACAACTTGGGGAGAGCACCTTCGTGCTGTGACGGCTGCGGCCGAGCGTCGTTCGCGCGCGTCGGCTGGACCGAACGCACTCCGGAGATGGGGTTCGCCGGCCTGTACTGCCGTGGGTGCACAGTTGCGCTGCGGACGATCGAGCTGCTGATCCAGTGCACCGGCTGTGGCCGCCACTCGGATGAGGGAGCGGCCGAGCGGAGCGGCTGGCGCTACCTGTCCGACGGTCGAGAGCTTCATCCAGTCTGCCCGGCTTGCCTCGAGCTCGAGACCGCCGCCCCGTAGACCCAACGCCGACTGAAGCTCCGAAGAGGCGGTTTTGCAGTCGGATGACCGACGCAGCGACCCGACGGTCACCCCGCCGAGCCGTCGGACTGCCAGAGGTGGAAAGCGTTGCCTTCGCTGTCCTTGCACGCGGCGAACCACCCGTGCGTCGGAACAGGCGACTTCTCGTCCGCGGTGCCGCCGAGCTCGCGCACCTTCGCGAGCGAAGCGTCTATGTCGTCGGTGTCGAAGTAGTAGTTCGGGTAGCCCGTGCCCTCGTCGGACTGCATGAGCGCGGCTCCCGAACGCTCGGTCACCTGCGCCATCCGATAGTCGATTCCGGGCATACCCGAGTCCCGGAAACTCCACCCGAAGAGCCCGCTCCAGAAGCGCTGTGCGCGCTCGATGTCCGCAGACGAAAACTCGACATGCACTACTTCACCAGCCATTGCCTCTCCTCCCTCGTGGTCAATTCGCGTCGGCGAGCGATCGACACACAACCTACCTGCCGTCGCGGGAACGAAGGCTCGCACCGCGCTCGAGCCCGAAGGCGCCTACCGGAGTCGAACCGGTGTACCAGGTTTTGCAGACCTGTGCCTAACCACTCGGCCAAGGCGCCGCCGCGCCCATCGTAGCCGTCCCCTCCCGGCCGTAGACTCGTGCTCGTGACCGCGCCCCAGCCTTCTCCGGCGCCTCAGGTTGCGCTCGAGACAGAGCGCTGCCTCCGCTGCGGCGCGGTGATGGAGTGGCGGCACCAGACGCTCCAGTGCCCGCGCTGCCGCTTCAAGATCGGCTGTTGCGAGGGCACGACGGGCGAGTGCTCGAACGCGTAGTGGTCGCTAGGCTCGGGCCGTGGCTGCACTCGACGAGCTCCTCGCACCCGACCGCCTGATCGACCTGACACAGCCGCTCGGGCCGGCCACCGTGCTGTGGCCCGGATCCCGTGCGTTCACAACCGAGACGACGGTCGACCACGACACGCACGGCGCGTACGCGCGCGATCTCACGCTCCCCGAGCACGCCGGGACGCACGTCGACGCGCCGGCGCATTTCGCTCGAGACGGAGTGACGACAGAGGCACTGTCGCTCGCGGCCCTCGTCCGGCCGGCCGTGCGTCTCGACGTCCGCGATCTCGTCGGCGACAACGCGTCGTTCGCCCTCGCAGCGGCGGACATCGAGGAGATCGAGCGGATTGACGGAGAGATTCCGGCGGGCTCGGCCGTGCTGGTGCACACCGGCTGGGACCGGTTTCTCGATAATCCCGGGCGGTACGGCGGAGGCGCACGACCGGTGTTCCCCGGCCTCGGAGCCGACGCGGCACGGCTGCTCGTCGCCCGCGGCGTCGTCGGCATCGGAATCGACACGCTCGGCGTCGACCCCGGGGAATCGGTCACCTTCCCGGCTCACCGAATCACGATGCCCGCGGGACTCTGGCATGCCGAAGGACTCGTTGACCTCGAGCGCGTCCCGCCCCGCGGCGCCTGGCTCGTCGTCGCGGCGCTTCCGATCGTCGACGGCTCCGGCGCTCCCGCCCGTGTCTTCGCAGTGCTGCCGTGACGGTGTTTGATACGGCCGATGACCGAAGCGTCCCCATTCGACCTGACTGGCCGCCGAGCCGTCGTCACCGGTGCCGCACGGGGGATCGGCCAGGCGATCGCGGTCGCACTCGCGCGCGCGGGCGCCGACGTCGCAGGGCTGTCGCTCGAGGACGCGCCGGAGACCGAGAGCGCGATCCGCAACCTCGGGCGACACGTCCTGATGCTCACAGGCGATACTGGCG
>Ga0334722_10001182_pt1 | contig 33745 bp, 28 predicted proteins | sample C3_bottom_MG_FD_207210 | JGI IMG/M metagenome (GOLD analysis project Ga0334722, IMG submission 207210) | Sediment microbial communities from Yellowstone Lake, YNP, Wyoming, USA - C3_bottom | ecosystem: Environmental > Aquatic > Freshwater > Lake > Sediment | place: USA: Wyoming | collected... | reverse complement strand
CTTAAGTCTCAGGAAGCTGTGAATATTTTTCCTGCTTTGTTCCATTTCTACAACCATGTCGATATCACTTGTAGATGATTGCTCGCCGCGCGCAAAGCTCCCGAAAATTCCTATCCGGGTAACGCCGAACCGTTCCTTAAGCAGGGGCATATTTTGTTTTAAATAAGCAATTATTTCAGCAGTCGATAAATTTTCCATACCGTAACCTTTACATGTTCCATATAAATTATGATAAGTAAAGCATTTTAAAAGTGCAACAATAAAAGCCGTGAACCGTGAACCCAGAAACCGTAAAAAACCCGTGAGAAGTAAACAGTGAATAGTAAATCCATGCTAAAAACTCACAGCAAAGGCAGAAAATTACAGACCGCAAAGAATACTATTTTTCATCCTCTCTCCTCTCCCTGAGAAGCTTCTTAACCGTATCCTCATAAATTTTTTCCCTTTCCCCTACGGCAATGATCTCAAGAAAGGACGCCGCTTCACGATATACTATGCGATACCTGCCGAGCCTGTAGCTTCTGAGTCCTTTAAGCTCGTCCTTTAAAACCTTCCCGCTTTGCGGATTCAGGGCGATCTCTTTTAATCCCGCCTTTATTTTTCTTTTTATATCAGGGTGGAGAATCCTCAGAAACGCAAGCAGTTCCGCGGGTATCCTGACATCTTTTTTTATCAACCGATTTCCTTCAGAAGCTCGTCCAGGGTATAAGACTTTGCCTTCCTGATCCCTCTTAAGCCCTTCTTAATGTCGGCCATCAGGCTCGCGCTCCCCTTTATCGAAAGCGTCTCCTTCCAGCTCTCGAACTCATCCATGCTTACTATGACGGCGGAAGGACGTCCGTTTCTTGTTATAACAACCTCTTCGTCCGTTGAATCGACCTTTTCAACGAGCCTGCTGAGGTTTGCCTTGACTTCATATAAGGGAAGCGTCTTCATTTTCACCTCTATGACCAGAATTATGACTATAATAACATCGGGGTTTCAGACTGTCAAATGAGGCAGTAAGGCGGCAGGAGGGGCTTGCCCTTATTCCCCGGGCCTGTCGAGGATTTCGCGTATCTTCAACAAAATCTCTTCCGGGGTCGAGGACTTCGAAATAAAGTTCAGACCCGATGCGCCGAACTCTTCGCCGGCTATAACATCGGCGGTGTAGCCGCTTACAAAGAGAGTCCTGACAAGAGGGTTCAGCCTCTTTATCTCATCATGGACTTCCTTGCCGTCCTTTTTGGGCATCCTGACATCGAGCAGGGCAAGGTCTATTCTGTTCCTGTTTTCAAGAAATACCCTAATCGCATCCTCGCCGTCCGCCGCATCCAGAACAGTATAACCCTCCAGCTTCAGCACATCGGACATGGTTGTTCTTGTGTCGGCGTCGTCTTCAGCCAGAAGTATAGTTTCCAACCCCCCGGAAACATGAGGTTGATACTGCCGCGTGGTCTCGGCAACCGCCGACTCTGTTAACGGAATATATATCTCGAACGACGTGCCCGCATTGACCCTGGTTTTCAGATCAATAAACCCGTTATGCTGTTTTATTATCCCATAGACGATTGACAGTCCCAGCCCGGTCCCTTTGCCGAGCTCCTTTGTAGTAAAAAACGGCTGGAAAACCATATTCCTGATATCCTCGGCCATGCCTGTTCCGGTGTCCGAGACAATGATCCTGGCATATCTTCCCCGAACGCCAAAGGCGCGCTCTTTTATGAAGGCCTCCGTCATTTCAAAGATGTCCGTGCTTATGCTTAGCCTGCCGCCCTTCGGCATGGCGTCCCTTGCATTTGCCGCAAGGTTAATCAGGACCTGCTCTATCTGCCCTCTGTCGGCCATTATCGTGGGCGCGCCGGCGGTCAGTGTCGTATTGAATTCTATATCTTCGGTCAGGAGCCTTGATACGAGGGGTTCAATCCTGGTTATAATTTCATTCAGATTGTGCGGCTTGAGGGCGATCACCTGTTTTCTGCTGAAGGCGAGGAGCCCCTGCGCCAGGTTGCTTGCCTTATTGATTGAGTCTGTGATTTGCCTGCAGTATTTGTTTAAATTGTCGTCTGTCGATAATTTCTTTTCAATTATATAAGCAGAGCCTTTAATGGTCGCCAGTATATTATTGAACTCATGCGCAACCCCCCCGGCCAGGATGCCTACAGCCTCCATTTTCTGCGCATGTCTTAACTGTTCCTCAAGATTTTTGCGCTCTGTAACGTCCGTGGCGATTTCTATCCTTACGAGCCGGCCGTCTATCCATCTGATCACCTTGCCTCTGCATTCGTACCACCGGTTGTTTAATGTGTTCCGGACCGTCCTTGTATGCGCTTCCGGGAGATCGCCGGCCGCATCCGCAACGGTTTCGCTCCAGCAGAAGCTGCACGGCCCTTTCTGTCCTTTCTGGATGGTCTTCCAGCAGGTCTTGCCCTCGATGTCGCCGAACATATCGCGAACATACCGGTTAATCAGCAAAACCTCGTATGTTTCCATGTCCGCAACGTAGACGACCGCGTCGATATTGTCGATGATCGACTGGAGATTGCCGTGCGATTTCACAAGGGCGTCTTCTGCCTTCCTGAGTTCTTCTATGGTCCCTCTCAATTCATTATTTTTGATTTCGATCTTAAGGGCGGCGGTCATGATATGTTCAAAAAGAGAGGTTATAAACCAGAGTACAACCACACTGGGTATAAACCTGATCCTTATATCAGCAGAATATGTCGCCGAAAGAAAAGGGGTCCCCGGCCAATAGAGAATTATTGCGGCTGCCAGAAGCGATGCAAATACCACTGCCGAGCCCCTTCTGAATCCGAGCAGAAAAAGCACTATCGGCGGAAACGAGTAGTACCACAGAATTCCGGAATTGCCGCTGCCGCCTGTTGAAAACAGATAGAGAAACATCACAAAAAGCAAAGAGACAAGGAAATAGCCGGCAGCTGTATAGTTTTTTGTCTTCCTGAGAAAATAGAAACAGCCAATCAGGATAAAGCCTGCGGCAGTAATAAAATAACCGAGGGGTTCGATGCCGCGGTACAGGTCAAAGAGGCCGAACCCGAGGACAAAAGGGGTCCCGATCATGAGGACAAGATTGAGCATCATGAACTTGTAAAGGACTGCGGGTTCGCTCCTGTCGTACATCCCGCTTGTAAACAGGTCCCTTACAATCAGTCGGAGCTTATGAACATTATTTTCCATATGTTTCTATTAAATCAGGTCGAAATCAAAAGACTTCGACGGCACTCATTGCCGTGTGGGTTACATAAATGGATTCCCGTTTTAAAGCACCACCAGGTTGTCCCTGTGGATCGCCTCTTCCGATTCTTTATGGCCCAGAACCTTTTCTATGGCGGATGTTCTCTTGCCCATAATCTTCAGCATGTCTTCGGACGAATAGTTGACGATGCCCTTGGCAATGCGCCTGCCCCTTGCATCCACACAAAAGACCGTTGCGCCTGCCTCGAAATCTCCTTCGACCGACACCACTCCTGACGGCAGAAGGCTCTTGCCCATATCGGTTAGCGCCTTGACCGCGCCGTCGTCTATCACCAGCGTTCCCTTATGCCTGCTGCTGTATGCGATCCATCCCTTTTTGTGGGACAGCCTGCTTTCTCCGGGTCTAAAAAAAGTTCCACACATGCAGCCTGCCATGACAGACGCGAGAAGTCCCTTCTTTCTCCCGTTCAGGATATTTACCGCTATGCCGTGATTTACCGCCTTTTTGGCAGCGAGGAGTTTGGAGTACATCCCGCCTGTGCCTACAGCGCTGCCCGCGCCCCCGGCCAGTTTTTCTACCGCAGGCGTAATCTTTTCGACAATGCCGATAAGCGCGGCATCGGGATTTTTCCTCGGGTCCTGTTCAAAGAGCCCGTCCACGTCCGACAATATGATCAGTCTGCCGGCCTCAACCAGTATGGAGACCAGCGCGGCCAGATTGTCGTTGTCTCCGAATTTGATCTCTTCGGTGGCAACGGTATCATTCTCATTGATGATCGGCACAACGTCATATGACAGGAGTGTAAGGAGGGTGTTCTTGGAATTGATATATCTCTTCCTCTCGGAAAAATCATCCTGTGTAAGGAGGACCTGGGCCACCTTTATTTCATGTTCTCCGAAGCTGCGTTCATAGGCCCACATAAGACCGCTCTGTCCGACGGCAGCCGCAGCCTGTTTGAGTTTAATGTCCTTCGGTCTTGTCTTGAGCCCCAGTTTCCCCATTCCCGCGGCCACGGCTCCGGAAGACACTATGATGACCTCATGCCCTGTTTTCTGCAGTCCCGCAATATCCGCAGCTATCGCTGAAATGCGTTTGGTGTCGAGCCCTTCCTTTGCGTCGGCGAGAATGTTGCTGCCGATCTTGACGACTATGCGCCTCTTCAAAAACACCTCCGGGAATGCTCTTTAGATATCGGCAAAATTATAACTCACTGCCGGGCCGGTTGTCATTTTTCGTAAATACCCCTTACTCTGACCTCCGCCTGAAAGGGCAGACGGAATAATGATGGGAGCCGCAGGCTACATCTTCAGCCCGCTACAACTTCAGGTTCATAAGCGAAACCGGATTTATACTCCTTTCGCCGAACTTGACGCTGAAATGCAGGTGTGGAGCGCTGGAGCGTCCGGTCGATCCCACGAGCCCTATTATATCACCCTTTAAAACCGTTTCGCCTACGGCTGCAATCATTGACGACAGGTGCATATAGACCGAAAAAATTCCCCTGCCGTGGTCCAGTATGATCGTGTTGCCTCCGAAAAAAAGGTCTTCGGCCAAAACAACCCTGCCGGTGTTCGAGGCCCTCACCTTTTCCCCGGCCTTGCCGCGAATGTCGACCCCTCTGTGGACGCTGATCTTCTTCCCGTTCATTATGCGCTTTGCGCCGAATACGGTGGACACATCATTTTCCAGCGGCATGATGAAATCGTCCTGCCACAACCTGTCGGTCCCTACCCGCCAGAGGGACTTCAGTTTTAAGTCTTCCCTGCCTGCCCTCTCAAGGTCTTCAGGCGAAGGGAATACCTTTTCTTCCGGCAGGGTAAGGCGCAGTTCCGGGAAGCGGGGTTTTCCGACCGTCAAATTTCTCCTGACGCTTTTTTCTCCAACGCTGATCCGCATCCGGTAAACACCGGGTCTTGCCTCGATGTCCGTTGAACCCAGACCGATGTAACAGCCCGGACCGCACGCGTCGAAATACATCTCCCTGCCGTCAAAAAAGACCGACGGCTCTTCCTGAGGTCCGAGCCCCGTGAGCCTGACCGCAAAGGCGTCTCCCGGAAGCACGACTGAAGGGATGATCTTTGCGGAAAATGCGTGCGCGTGCGAATGGGTTAACAAGAGCGCTGTAAACACGACCGCTGAAAAGTGCCTGAAAATCCTCATCTGCTAGTATAAAACACCGTCAAAGAATTAACTCAATAGAATTGATTTTATCGGCGTGACCGCGCCACCCAAAAAAATCCCCCTGCCTTTTTTAGCCGGACAGGGGGATTTTCATTTGCACACTTTAAATGTCAGTGCTCGACAACGGGATTCACAAATTTCAGCGTCTTCAATAATCAGCCTTTGCTTATCAGCGTCTCTCAAGGAAAGGTCTGAGCGCCTGGGACTTTGAAGGGTGTTTGAGTTTTCTGATCGCCTTTACCTCTATCTGCCTTATTCTTTCCCTCGTCACATCAAATTCCTGGCCGAGTTCTTCAAGTGTGCGGATATTTTCCTCGCCGATACCGTACCTGCGCCTCAGGATATCAGCCTCCTTCGGACTCAGCGAGCAGAGCGCCTTTTCAATCTGCTTCTTCAGGTCTATGTCGATAGCCATGTCGAGAGGAGATGGGGATGTCTTGTCTTCGATAAGATCGCCCAAAAGACTTTCATCCTCCTTGCCTATAGGCGTCTCGAGGGAAACCGGTTCCCTGGATATTCTGAGTATGGTTTTGACTTTTGGCAGGGGGATGTTGGTCCTTGCCGCTATCTCCTCGGGCGACGGCTCGTAGCCCATCTCCTGCAAGAGTTCGCGGGCAGCCTTCGCGACCCGGGCGATCACCTCGCCCATATGGACAGGTATCCTGATTGTCCTCGACTGGTCCGTAAGCGCCCTCGTTATTGTCTGCCTGACCCACCAGGTAGCGTAGGTGCTGAACTTATACCCCCGTTGATATTCGAACTTCTCAACAGCCCTCATGAGCCCTATATTGCCCTCCTGAATAAGGTCCGGGAAACTAAGTCCCTTACCAATGTATCTCTTGGCGATGCTTATAACCAGACGGAGATTGGCCTCCACCATGGCCTGTTTGGAATCCGAGATCTCCTCGCGGCAGTTTGAAAACTCCCTTATCATATCCTTCATGGCCTCGTAGCCGACACCCAAGGACTGTTCCAGCTCTTTTATCCTGTTCTTATGCTGCTGACAGGTCTTCGTAAGGGCTTCACGGTTTCTTAGCGTGCGCTCGGAAACCGGCTTTGCCTTTCCCTTGCGGGTCTTAAGGCCTGCGGATTCGTACGCCGACAGTTTCCTGTTGACAAGGGCCATCTCTTTACCGATATCTTCTACTTCTTTGGCGGTCTTTTCGACTTCCTCGAACAGGGAATGCATAACTTTTTCCTTCAGCCGGAGCCTGCCGATCAGTTCAGATATCTTGCAGCTTTCAGCCGCCTGCGTCCTGCCACTGCCGATGCCGTTTCTGCGGCTGATGCGCGGCCTGCGGTAGAGGACTCTGACCTTGTCAACGACTCCACAGAACCTCTTTATTTCCCGCAGCATCGACTCTTCATCATCTGCGCAATTAATGATAATATCGTCGAGCATTACATCCCCGTCCTTTACTTCTCTGCCCAGGGAGATCAGCCTTTCCACGGCAAACGGCATCATGAAGGTTATCCGCATCAATCTTTCCCTTCCGGCCTCTATCCGCTTTGCGGTTTCAACCTCGCCGGCCCTGTTAAACAGCGGTATGCTTCCCATCTCCTTGAGATACAGCTTCAAAGGCTCATAGTCACTGTCGACCATTGAAACGACCTTGAACTCGCCGGTCTCATCTTCATCCGTATCGTCACCCGAAGACCATCTCATCTCGCCGTCGTTTGCAACCCCTCCGTCCCCAAATTCAGCGTATTCCTTCTCCTCATAATCTTCAGAATAGTCCGGTATTCCCATTTTTCTGCCCATTTATCTCTCCTTTGCAGACGCTGCAGCATCCCGTCTGTTCAAATATGTTTAATACGATAGATTTTCGTGAACTGGTTAAATAATAAATTACGAGGCAAACTAATAATATCGGGGCAAGGCTGTTTTTACTGTAGGATTATCGGGTGAGCTTTTGTAGGACGTTTCCTATAGTGTTACGTTGTTCCGCAGAGCGGGTTCACCTATTATTCCTAAATTATTCTGATATAATGGACTCAAGAAAATACTCCGGAGGTAAGGACAATGATGACGGATGCGATAGAAACAGCGATCAAGATGGAAACGGATGCGCTGGTCTTTTACGACGAAGCGAGCGGGAATTGCAGCCACCCCTTTGCAATAGAGATGTTCAAGGGGTTTATGAAGGATGAAACAAGGCACCTGAAAATGCTGCGGGAAATATTCGCTAACCAGCCGGTCACCCCCGACTTCGCAAGTCCGAGAGCTACCGTCAACACTGTCTTCAGCCTGCTTAAAGATGCAATGATGGAGCGTGTAAAGGTGCTGGGCAATGAGCTGGAGGCCGTAAATATCGCGCTTAAATTCGAGAAGGAAGGTTTTGATTTTTATAAAAAGGCGGCTGTGGAGGCCGGTTCAGAAGAGGAGGGAAAACTGTTTGAGCGTCTGGCCGCGGAGGAAGACGAACACTATTCCATTCTTCTTGAGACCTATGAATTTCTTGACAATACGGGCCACTGGTATATGTATGAGGAGAGAGGAATTGTAGAGGGCTAGCCGGTGAAAGTCACGGCCTTCATGGGCAGCCCGAGAAAAGGCGGCAATACTGAACTTCTTTTGAATGAGACAATCAGGGGTGTAGAGGCCTCGGGGTGCGGCGTAAGGACTTTCAACCTGAACGAAATGCGCATAACCCCATGCCAGGACTGCGGCAGCTGTGAAGGGACCGGCTGCTGCGTGCTTGCCGATGATATGTCGCTCGTATACGAAGAGATACGTTCCGCGGACAGAATAATAGTCGCATCCCCGATATTTTTCTTTGCCCTGAGCGCGCAGACAAAATGCATGATAGACCGGTGCCAGAGCTTCTGGTGTGAGAAATATCTTCTGAAAAGACCTATCCCGGAGGGAGAACACAGGCGCAAGGGACTGCTTATCATGGTGGGCGGGATGAAAAAAGAAGTAGGCGTCCAGTGCGGAGATGCGACAGCCAGGGCCTTTTTCAGGACCATAAGCGTCGGCGAGCACAGGGTGCTGAGCTTCCTCGGGGTGGACGCAAAAGGGGCCATACTGCAGCATCCCTCGGCCATGCGGGAGGCGTTTGAGGCCGGTCGTGATTTAACGGCTCTGAACAGCGTGTAAGCGGCAACAGATGTCTTTTCCTCCGCCCAGGTATATACAGCTTTACCCCACATTCAGGTGCAATCAAAACTGCCTTTTCTGTTCCAACGAACATTTGAAAACAGGCGACCTCGCCCTTGAAAAAGCGCTGGAACTGCTCGACATCTTGTTCGCAGGCGGTGTCATGGAGATAGACATTGCAGGCGGCGAACCGCTGCTCCTGGACTGGATGCCCGAGTTCACAGCCCGCGCGAACGCAAGGGGATTCGAGATCAACCTAAGCACAAACGGGAGCAGACCCGGAATACTCGAAAGGTTTTCCGGAGCCGATAAAAATTTATTAAAGATAGGCGTCTCTATCGAAGGCGGTTCTGCCGGGACGCACAACCGCATCACGCAATCGGGCAACTTCAACGCGGCAGTTGAAAGCATAAAGATACTTCAGGCAATGGGTCTGGAACCTATAGTCAAGACAGTCGTAAACCGTCATACAATGCCGGACATCCCGAATATTGCCAATATGCTGCGGGAAATCGGCGTTGAACGCTACTATCTGATCCATATGGATGTTATGTCCGCGGATGCCGCTGCAGGGGGCGACTACATCGGATATAATGATTTCATACGGTTTTTTAAAGAGACGAAAAAAATTGATCACAGGCCTGAAATCCTTAAGGTCCATGCCTCATGTTTCAGCAGGGCCTCTATTCCGGAGTACGCGAGGTGCGCCGGAGGAGTGCTCAAACTATCGGTCCTGCCGGACGGCTCGGTCTTTCCCTGCAGCCTCTTTAACGGGAATGAAGAATTCCGCCTCGGCAATATATTCCAGGACGGACTTGCCTCAATCCTGACAAACCCCAGGCTCGCTTCTTTCAGAAATTTCCGCCAAAATCAATGCAGAGTGAAAGGCTGCGAGAACAGGCAACAATGCACAGGCGGCTGTCCGGCTCACGGCCTCTGTCATTACGGCAACCCCGATGCGGTCGATATAAGATGCGTTACGGGATGAGTTCCGTTAAAAAATAAAGTGGGGATTTCACTTCTTTTTACATGTGCCGTCAACATAACGACCCAGGGCTATCCTGGTGAATGATATTACAAGACAGTCATAGTCGGGGTCAGTCGAAGTTGAAAACCACAAAGTCCTTTCAGGCGTCATAATCCCCCGTGTATTGAAGTAGATTTTATTGCCGCTGCCGTTCCTGTTGAGAGCGTATTCCAGCGTCTTCGGATATGTGGCTAGCGTAATGTCGCCGTTTGAGGGCCTGCCGCTCCCGTCCACGTCCTCCAAAAGGGAATATGAACCGCTGTTTAACACCGCGAAATGGTCCACGTTCCTGCTTATCGCAAGCATTCGCGCCTTCATCAGATCGGCATAAAGGTCCATGGTCGCCTTCTCCACTTTGTATCGTTTCAGCCATCCCTGATAGGAAGTTGCCGCGCCCGCGATAATAGCGCCCGAGACCAGCAGCGCAAGGACAACTTCAGTAATGGATACACCCCTGTTCCCCATTTTCCCTCCCGGAATTGTAATTCCCCCAAATTTTAATTACCCCGGCCGCCTGTTTCCCCAAACCGACCGGCCGCAACAGTTATAACACAGGCAAATTCTCCTGTCACCTGTAAGAATTGACAGGTGTTTTTTCATCCTGTTTTATGTTAAATTATTTGTTTTTTGAAAATGATTTTTTGCGGGTTTAAATTTGGTTTTCCAAATTTACAGGAGGTCTTAATAAATGGAACGCTTTTTATGCCGGCGGAAAACACTAAAACCGTTCTACAGCTTTTCCCTCTTCCAGCGGCGGTGCAGCCAGAGCCATTCAGTGGGGTTCTGTCTTATATATTCCTCGATGCATCCCGAGAATTTCAGAGTATCCCTGGTCACGGCCTCAGCCTCATCTGTGGACCCGTCCGGTTCCATTGCATCGCCGATGTCGATGCTGTGGCCGCTGCCGGTCCTTCTGATAAAGGCCGGAACAACGGCCGCGCCGGTCTTTCTCGCGATCAGGGCCGGCACCTTCAGGATGTAATCCTGCCTGCCCAGGAAATCGGCCTTTATGCCCTCCGCGCCTACAACGCTCTGGTCCATCAGTATTCCGACGATCTCGTTCCTCTTCAGCACCGAAAAAAACTTCCTGATCGCTCCCTCTTTATATACCATGGCCTGTCCGGACCTTTCCCGAACCTTTACCACAATCCTGTTGAAGAAGGGGTTGTTGATCCGTCGCATCACCGCATTTATCCTGGGCAGATTTCCGACGAGAGGCAGGCAAAGCAGTTCCCAGTTGCCGCAATGGCCGGTAATAATAATGACCCCCTTTCCCCTCTCAAGGGCGCGGGTTATATTTTCGATGCCTCTTATCTCAATGCCCCTTATAATACGGCTGCCGAGCCCGTAGTAGATCTTGACTACCTCCGCAAAGGATCTGCCGAGGTTTCTGAAATTCCTTTTTATGATTTCTTCAGGTGTGGAAGAGCCGATCGACACGGCATTGCGAGACATGGCCTCTCTTAAATTATCTAGCGCTATTTCCCTTCTGCTCTTCCAGAATATATAGAGGAGGCTGCCGAGGAGTTCACCCAGCCAAAGCGCGGCCCTCAGGGGAAGGGCCGCGATCGGGAGCGTAACGAGCACGGCGGCAGCCAGTTCGGCAAACCACTGGAGCCGCTTCATTTACCATTGTCTTCTTTATCTTTTTCCTTATTATCTTCTTTCTGGTCTTCCTTTTTATCCTTCATGGCGGCCGCTATTTCTTCCAGTCTTTTGACGACCAGATAATTCACAGTCCCTTCGGGATAGGTCCCGTCTTCCTTAAGGGTCCCCATAGGCATGCCGGTAAATATCTCCATGCCTTCTTCCACCCTTTCTATCGGATATATGCTGAACATACCGGCCTTGACCGCGTCGACCACCTCTTTCTTTATCATCAGGTTCCTGACGTTCTTCCTCGGCATTACAACGCCGTGAGAGCCGTCCAGGCCGCGCAGCTTGCAAAGGTCGAAGAAGCCTTCGATTTTTTCATTTATCCCGCCAATGGGCTGGACCTCTCCGGTCTGGTCCATTGAGCCGGTGACGGCTATGTTCTGCTTCAGGGGCAGGCCGGAAAGGCTGCTGAGCAGAACATAAAGCTCGGCGCATGAGGCGCTGTCCCCCTCCACCATATCGTACAGCTGCTCAAAGGTTATCGAGGCTGAAAAACTGATCGGCTTTTTCTTCGCATACGTGCTGCCTATGTAATTGGTAATAATCAGGATCGCCTTTTCATGAATCTTTCCGCTCATCTTGGTCTCGCGCTCGATGTTGACGACCCCGGCCTTGCCCGCAAAGGTGCTGGCGGTGATCCTCGACGGTTTGCCGAACTGGTAGTCACCCATGCCGAGCACGGCGAGGCCGTTGATCTGACCGATCTTTTCGCCGGCCGTGTCGATAATAATAGTGCCCTCCATGACCATTTCCTGGAGGCGCTCTTCAATCCTGTTCGTCCTGTAAATTTTCTCGTTCAGCGCCTTTTCTATGTCCTCCGCCCGGACAAGACTGCTCCCGTTCTTCTTCGCCCAGTAATCGGATTCGCGGATCAGGTCGGTAACTTCGCTGAACCTGGATGAAAGCTTGTCCTGATGCGATGCCAGCCTCGAACCGTATTCGACTATCTTGGCCACGCCGGATTTGTCAAAGTGCAGAAGCTTGTTCTGCCTGCATATGCCCGCTATAAAAGAGGCATATTTCGAAATGGCATCCTCCGTCCTGTCCATCCTGCTGTCGAAATCCGCCTTCACTTTAAACAGCTCCCTGTATTCGTCGTCGAGGCTGTAAAGCATATAGTAAATATACGGTATGCCGATGAGTATGACCTTTACTTTCAGAGGTATGGCCTCAGGCTTGAGCGTTGTAGTCGATACGGCCCTGTACTGCTCCCATACGTCTTCTATCCTGATCTCGCCGTTGCGCAGCGCCCTCTTCAGCGTATCGTAGGAAAGGAAGTTCCTTAGAAGATCCAGGGCGTTGACTACGAGGTATCCCCCGTTGGCCTTATGCAGCGAGCCCGCCTTAATCATCGAAAAGTCGGTCGTGGCTACCCCGTACTGGAATTTATGCTCCAGTCTGCCGAAGAGATTGAAATAAGTCGGATTGCTTTCAAACACGCACGGCGCGCCTTTCTTGTCCTTGTTGTTGACCAGGACATTCACCGTATATCTGGTAAATGTCGGCTCATTTTTCTGCATCCGCATAAAAGGCAGCGGCGGGGTCTGCTCCTCCTGGACCTTGAAATCGTCAAGGTGGTCGAGGATATCGTCGGTAACAGCGGAAAGATAGGAGGATATCCTTTCATGGCTGCTGTACTTGTTCCTGAGTTCATCCATGAAATGGCCCACTGCGGCCAGCGCCGCCTCCCTCTCCAGCTGCGCAAGCGCGTTCTTGACCTCTTTTTCATTCTCCCGCACTTCCCTGACAACGTCGTTGAGCTTCTCCTGAAGCACCTTGCCCATCTCGTCTATCTTGGCCTTCACGCCCGCGTCAAGCGCCTCATATTCTTCCTCTGTAAGCGGCTCTCCGCCTTTTTTCACCGGGATGATCATAAGACCGCTCACCGCTTTTCTTATGGAAAATCCCTTTGACTGGGCCTCTTCTTCAAGGCCCGCAAACATCTGCTTCTGCTTCTGCTGGAACTCCTCGAGTATCTTGTTCTTCTGCCGCTCATATTCCTTGGAATCGAAGATCTTGGGTATTTCCAGTTTGAGGATCTTTATGAGCTCCTCCATGTCCCTGTAAAAAACAGCGGCCTCGCCCGGCTCCATCGCAATCGCTATCGGTATGTCGGGATTTTCAAAATTATACACATAGCACCAGTCCTCGGGCACGCGCTCTTCAGCCGCCTTCTTTTCGAGGATGGTCCTGATCGTCGCGGATTTGCCGGTGCCGTTGTCTCCAAGTATAAAAATATTGAAACCCGTGCTGTCGAGGTTAAGTCCGAAATCTATGGCATCCAGAGCCCTGGTCTGACCTATCGTTTCAGTGAGATCGGGCAGTTCCTCCGTAGTCTCGAAGTTGAACCTCTGAGGGTTGCAGCATGAATACAGCTCATCACTGCTCAGTTTATTCGCCATTCAATCCTCCGCTAAGCTTATTATTTTTTTGCAGTAAGACAATTATATGCAAATTATACCCGTTTTTCCATAAATCTGTTGAGCAGTTTTTCATCGACTTTCAGGTATCGCATAATATCCCGTCTGATATCTGATATCGGACCGATATCGGAAATTGCGTAACGGGTTATTGGAAACCGCGGAGGACAATACGGGAAAAAGACCGACAGAAAAGCTTCTATTCGACAGGCAAAGCCGGCTTCTGCTAGAGCTTTTTTCTGGCAGCCAGTTTGTTCAGGGCAATGAGATAGGCCTTTGCAGCTGCGACAATGATGTTTGTGTCCGCGCCGTGGCCCCTGACGGTCCTCCCGTCTTCCTCCACCGTGACAACCACCTCGCCAAGCGCATCCGTCCCTCCGGTTATACCCTTTACCTCGAACTTGACGAGGTTGGACTTTGTCCCGGTTATTGAGGCGATCGCCTTGTACGCAGCGTCAACAGGACCGTCGCCGTGGCCGGTCTGCTCCACGATAGAGCCCGACACATCGACTTTTACAATCGCGGTCGGTTCAATATGCACTCCGCTGAAGGTCGAAAGGTCCACGAGGGCATATGTCGCCGGAATCCTGGATATCTCTTCAGACACAAGCGTTTCGATGTCTTCGTCGAATATGTATTTCTTCTGGTCCGCGAGACGTTTAAACTTCTGAAAGGCTATCTCCGTTTCTTCGGTAGAAAGTTCATAGCCGAGTTCCCTGAGCCTGGTCTTAAAAGCGTGCCTGCCGGAGTGCTTGCCCAGCACCAGCTCGGTTTGATTCAGACCCACATCTTCAGGGGTCATGATCTCATAAGTCAGCTTTTCCTTCAGCAAACCGTCCTGATGGATCCCGGACTCGTGCGCAAAGGCATTGGCCCCGACGATCGCCTTGTTCGGCTGGACGTTTATGCCTGTTATCCTGGTTACAAGACGGCTTGTGCGTATGATCTCTTTAGTGTTTATGTTGGTGTCGGCGTCGAAGAACTCCCTTCTGGTCTTGAGCGCCATAACCACTTCCTCCATGGAACAGTTGCCTGCCCGCTCGCCTATGCCGTTGATTGTGCATTCTACCTGACCCGCGCCGTTGAGGACTGCGGCAAGAGAGTTGGCAACCGACAATCCAAGGTCGTCGTGACAGTGAACCGATATAACGGCCCTGTCGCCGATCTTCTCTTTTATCGCGCGTATAAGCCCGCCGAATTCGGACGGGGTCGTATAACCCACAGTATCGGGAATATTAACGGTTCCGGCGCCGGCCTCGACCACTGCCTCCACAACTTCTATAAGATATTGCGGGTCGGTCCTTGTGGCATCCATGGGCGAGAACTCCACGTCGTCGACCAGGCTTTTCGCATATTCGACCATCGCAACGGACCTTTTCAAGGCCTCTTCGCGGCTCACCCTGAACTGGTACTTCAGATGGATGTCCGAGGTGGAATGAAACGTATGTATGCGTTTATGGGGGGCCTCCCTGATCGCCTCCCACGCCCTTTTGATGTCCTCTTCCTTCGCCCTTGCAAGTCCGGCTATTACAGCGCCGGTTATCTCGGAAGATATCCTCTGCACCGCGTCAAAATCGCCGGGCGAGGCAATCGGGAAACCCGCCTCTATAATATCCACGCCGAGCCTTACCAGCTGCCTTGCGACCTGGATTTTTTCATCGACGTTCATCGACGCGCCGGGAGACTGCTCCCCGTCGCGCAGGGTCGTATCAAATATTCTAATGTTTCTCATCGGCTGCTCCGGCCCCCCCGGCACTCACGGAATGGGTCATCCTGTATTTCCTTCTGAAGAGTATAATGTTTTCAATTATACCCCAAAAGAGATATGCCATGGCAAAAATAAACATGGCGGTAGCAGCATGTATCAGCATCACAAAGAGCATCAGGACAAATATTATAAGGAACGAGAAAGGCTTCTTCTCCCTGAGATCAATCTCCTTAAGCCCGTGATACCGCAGCGTGCTCACCATCAGAAGAGAGAGCATAATAACGATCAGGGGAAAAATGAAATGCTTTTCCGGCGGGCCCTGCCATATCTCGTAGAAGTCCTTGTCTTCGGCAAAGAGGAGGAACGAACTCAGGATCGTCGCGGCCGCAGGGATCGGCATGCCCTTGAAATGTTTGGGGCCCGGCGCCCCTGTCTGCACATTAAACCTTGCAAGCCTAAGCGCCCCGCAGGCAACAAAGAGAAACGCGGCAGCCATGCCGAACCTCCCGTAAGGGACAAGGGACCATTTGTACATCATCACCGCGGGAGCAACACCGAAGGCCACGAGATCCGAAAGCGAATCAAGCTCCACCCCGAACCGTGTTGAAGTATTGGTGAGCCTTGCGATCCAGCCGTCAAGGCCGTCGAAGATATTCGCCAGTATTATGGACCAGGCAGCGTAGAAATAATTTCCGTTTATCGCCGACATGATTGAAAAAAAACCGCAGAACATGCCGCAAAGAGTGAGGGTATTCGGCAGCAGATACACGCCCTTCTTGGGCTGCTTTTCCGTCTGTTCCCTGTATTCGTCGGTCATATGAACCTCCCGCCGCTACAAGCGGCCAAGTACTGTTTCGCCGGCGCTGACCTTATCTCCCGGTTTCACTTCGACGACCGCATCCTTCGGCAGATAGACGTCCACCCTGGAACTGAATTTAATAATGCCGTATCTTTCGCCTGCTGAGAGCAGGTCGCCCTCTTTCTTTCTGCATACCGCCCGTCTGGCAACAAAGCCGGCTACCTGTCTGACAAGTATATCCCCGTAGGCCGTCTCAAGCACCATGCCGATATTCTCGTTTCTGATCGAGGCCTCGTCTTTATACGCGGCCATGAACTTTCCTTTGTTGTGCTTTACTTTTTTAACTCTGCCGGAACACGGGGCGCGGTTTACATGCACATTGAAAGGAGACATGAATATGCTTATCTGTTTTGTGTCCGCATTGAGATACTCGGGTTCCCTGACGTCTTTCACTACGATCACACGTCCGTCGGCAGGGGATACGAATGCATCCTTATCGCCCGGGGTAACCCTTTCGGGGTCCCTGAAAAAATAAAGCATAAAGAGCGTCAGCAGCAGAAAGGGCAATGCCGCGAGCATGCCGTACAAGCCCGCAGCCGCAAGCATGAGACCGGCGCAGATGATTATAAACGGCCAACCTTCAGGCGCCAATTTAATCATATTTATTTTTCAAGAAACTTCGGACAGACAAATAAAGAGTTTTTATGCGACACCTTATAAAAAAACGTTATTGGGGATTTGACAATGCCCAACAGCTATAAGAGAATAAGCAGGATATAAAAAATCCGGTCGATCATAAAAATCTTTATTTGTCTGTCGGACGATAGTCAATTTTCCCGGGCCTTCTTATGCCCTTGATTTATCCACGAGTTTGCCCTTCTTGAGCCACGGCATCATAGCCCTCAGCTTTCCTCCGACCTCTTCTATCAGGTGCCTCTCGCCTTTTTTGGTAAGCGCATTAAAGGTAGGTTTATTGGCCTTGCATTCGAGCATCCACTCTTTTGCGAAGACGCCGTCCTGGATTTCTCCAAGTATCTTCTTCATCTCTTTCTTGGTCTCTTCGGTAACGACCCTCGGGCCCCTGGTAAGGTCGCCGTACTGGGCCGTATTGCTGATCGAATACCTCATATTGGAAATGCCGCCTTCGTAAAGCAGATCCACAATGAGTTTGACCTCGTGCATGCATTCAAAATAAGCCATCTCCGGGGCATAGCCCGCTTCGACCAGTGTCTCAAAACCGGCCTGAATAAGAGAGGTCAGGCCGCCGCAAAGCACCACCTGCTCGCCGAAAAGATCCGTCTCGGTCTCTTCCCTGAACGACGTTTCGATAATGCCGGCCCTGCCGCCTCCGATAGCGGACGCGTATGCAAGCGCAACGTCCTTGGTATTCTTCGAAGGGTCCTGATGGAGCGCTATCAGACAAGGCACCCCGCTGCCCTTCACATATTCGGATCTCACGAGATGACCGGGGCCTTTCGGAGCGGCCATAAAAACATTGGTGTCGGCAGGCGGCACGATCTGGCCGAAATGGATATTGAACCCGTGCGCAAACGCGAGGTAAACACCTTTCTTCATGTTCGGCGCTATCTCGGCATTATAAATGTCTCCCTGGTATTCGTCTGGAAGCAGTATCATTATTACATCGGCGATCTTTGCGGCGTCGGCAGGCGTCATCACCTTGAACCCGGCATTCTTCGCCTTGTCCCAGCTTGAACCCTTCCGGATGCCGATTGTTACATCCATGCCGCTTTCCTTCAGGTTGTTCGCATGCGCGTGTCCCTGGCTCCCGTAACCCATTATGACTATCTTCTTCTTTTTGAGGACCTTCAGGTCCGCGTCTTTATCGTAGTATACTTTTATCATACTTCCTCCTGAGATATTAGAATCTGGATATGCAAGACAGGCTTTATTATATTATAAACAGGCGGATTTTTCTATTTGCGATATTGTCCCGGCACATATCGGCGTAAAAACGATGTAATATGCGGGACCGTCGGGTCATGATTGAGGCCTGATTAACTCACAGGAAAGGAGCAGCCATGAAAAAAATGATCGTCGAATCTCTGAATCTCGGACTACCAAAGGAAGAGGATTTCTTCGGCAAGCGGATAATCACCGGGATATCCAAGCAGCCGGTTTCAGGCATGAAGAAACTCGGCGCGACAGGCTTTGAATGTGACGGGGTAGGAGATCTGAAACATCATGGGGGCGGCGACAAGGCTGTCTGCGTATACAGCCTGGACCATTACCCGTATTGGGAAGACCTCCTCAAAATGAAACTGCCGCCGGCCGCCTTCGGAGAAAACCTTTCCGTTTCGGATCTGCATGAAGACGATATTTGCATAGGAGATATATTTCAACTCGGCACGGCGCTGGTTCAGGTCAGCCAGCCAAGACAGCCGTGCTCAACGCTGGCTGCGCGGTACGGCAGAAACGATCTGATCAAGCTCGTGGTAGATTCCGGCCGTACGGGGTTTTATCTGAGAGTGCTGGAAGAAGGACTGGTCGAAAAGGGCTCGGAGCTGGCGCTTACTGAAAGAGATCAGGCAGGGATAACGGTTTCCTTTGCAAACCGGATCTATCATAAAGACAGAAAAAACTGCACCGGCATAAAAAAGGTGCTGGCTGTTGCGGCGCTTTCGGCTTCGTGGCGTAAGTCCTTCGACGAGCTGTCGGCGTCCTGCGGTTGAACTTTTTAACTGTTTCAAACTTATACCGGGGGGAAATGCGGGCAAACCACGGATATGCCAAATGGTATATAATATGCCGAAAATATGAACAGCACGGATACGGTAAAAGATTTATTGCAGCTGGCAATTTCTGCCGAGAAACGCGCTCAGGCCTTTTATGCCGAACTGGCTAAGATGTTCAGAAATGCGCCGGACGTTTCTGCGACCTGGCAGGAGATGATGAACGATGAGGCGCTGCACGAAAGCAAGCTGAATTATACGCTCATGCGACTTTCAGAAGAAGAATTGGGCGCTCCCGCGCCGGAAGTACTTCAGGAGCTGAGGAGAACATTGCCCGGTAATTCCCTGGAAGATAAGCTGCGTTCTATCAGGAACCTGGATGATGCCTATGAAATCGCGTACTGGCTGGAACATATAGAGATCAATACCGCCTTCGAGCTCATTCTGAGCAGATACATGAAATCCGAAGAGAGGATTGATTTTATAAGGGACCTGATAGACGAACATCTTGGGAGGCTTCATCGCTTCGGCGATATGGAATGGAGACAAAACATCCCGGCCGAAAAATAACCCTCTGCAAAAAACCAACGGCCCGGAGCATCCCGGGCCGTTAATTCAATACTATATTCTGCCGTATGACTACGCGGCTGCCTCGATATCTCCGCAGCAATCCTCTCCAAGTATTGTCCTCAGATCTTCCTCAGGGGTTGACGCAATGGGTTTAATGCCGAAATTCTTTATCAGCACGTCAAGAACATTCGGCGTGATGAAGGCAGGCAGCGTGGGTCCGAGCCTTATGTCCTTGATCCCCAGGAACAGAAGACTGAGGAGAATCGCCACCGCCTTCTGTTCATACCATGAGAGGATGAGCGACAACGGCAGCTCGTTCACGCCGACATTAAAGGCCTTTGACAGCGCCAGCGCAATCTGCACCGCTGAGTATGCGTCGTTGCACTGACCTATATCGAGCAGCCTCGGGATGCCGCCTATATCGCCGAGCTCCTTGTCAAAGAACCGGAACTTCCCGCATGCCAGGGTCAGTATTACCGTGTCTTTTGGAGCCCTTTCGACAAAATTCGTATAATAGTTCCTTCCTGACTTTGCGCCGTCACAGCCGCCGACCAGGAAGAAATGGCGTATCTGCTTGTTCTTCACCGCCTCGATGACTTTGTCGGCAACTCCGAGCACCGCATTCCGCGCAAACCCGGACGTCACCTCCTTTCCCTTCACATCAGCCTCAAAGCCCGGAAGCTCAAGCGCCTTTTCAATAACAGCCGTAAAATCGCCGTTGGAAATGTGCTTTACATCAGGCCATCCCACGAGTCCGCAGGTGAAGAGATTGTCCTTATATGAAGCCAGAGGCTTCTGTATGCAGTTCGTTGTCATGACTATCGCGCCGGGGAAATGGGCGAATTCCTTATGCTGGTTCTGCCAGGCCGTCCCGTAATGGCCGTAAAAATGAGGATACTTCTTTAATTCGGGATAGCCGTGAGCAGGCAGCATCTCTCCATGCGTATAGACGTGGATGCCTTTGCCGTCGCTCTGTTTCAGAATGGCCTCGAGGTCTTTGAGGTCGTGGCCGGATACCAGTATCGCCTTGCCCGCCTTTGAGCCGAGCGGGACTTTTGTGGGCACAGGATGTCCGTAGGCGCCGGTGTTGGCTGAATCAAGGATCTCCATTGCCTTGAGGTTTATCTCTCCGCATTTAAGCACGAGCGCAATCCATTCGTTCATGCCGATCCCTGTATTGGTAAGGGCCGCAAGGGCCTCATGCATAAAGGCATAAATACCGTCATCCGTCCTGCCCAGTATCCCGGCATGGTCCGCATACGCTGCAACGCCTTTGAGCCCGAAGAGAAGTATGTCCTGCAGCGACTGGATGTCGGGATCCGTAAGCAGGTCCGGCACCTTTTCCACAACCTTTCTTCCCTGCAGAACCAGTCCCGGAAGAGAGTCGTCCGGCCTGAACGATGCGCTGCCGTGTGTAAAGTCCGTCCTGCAGCCTGCCGGCTTCATCTTCTCTTTAAGTCCGTCACGCAGTTCCACGCCCTTCAGTATCAGCGCTCTGAACCTACCCGGGTCAAAATCCACGTTTGTCAGTGTCGAAAAGAGCGCCTTGGTTGTAAAGATATTGACCTCACGGTCGACGATGCCCGCCTTGCGCGCCTCAACAGCATGGAGCGAAAGCCCCTTGAGCGTATAGACCAGAAGGTCCTGCAGCGCTGACAAATCAGGGTCTTTGCCGCACACGCCGATTTTGGTGCATGCCTTTCCGTTTGATGCCTGCTCACATTGATAACAAAACATTTAACTACCTCCCAAAAAATAATTTTATTGAATTGCCTAAGTCCAAGACTTGAGATAAGTATAAAATTATAATTTTAGGATTAATATGACGCCGGTCATACGACGCTTTTTTTATTTGCCGGAAAAATGAATTTATATGTGCCGGGGGTATGAATGCCTTCAAAGTCTTTTAATTTCGACCCGATTTAACCGGATGCCGGGATGAAATTCTAAAAGGCCTGCAGCTTGAAAATATGCGAATCAGGAATTTCATCACGGCATAAACAGGGTGTCGCTGCAAAAGACTTTTCATTCATCCATACCCCCGGCAGAGAGCTGTTGATATTTTATTCTGGAAAAAGAGCGTGGGTTTTTGATTTTATTGACCTTAACTAAGAGAAAAACGTGATTACACGAGAGACAAACGCGATGAAAGCGGACACGGCAGCCTTGCCGCAATCCGCCTGCGACAAGACCATAACTTTCTTTTACCGATTTTCCTGTTTGAGGAGTTTATATTCGATGCTGTCTACAAGCGCCTGATAGGAAGCCTCGATTATGTTCTCAGAGACGCCGACCGTCCCCCATCTTTTCTCTTTGTCCCCGGACTCGACGAGTACGCGCACCCGCGCGCTTGTGCCCCTGCCGGCTGTCAGGACCCTGACCTTATAATCATGCAGCCTGACGTCTTTCAGCGCTGGATAGAACTTTTCGAGCGCCTTCCTCAGCGCATTGTCCAGCGCGTTAACAGGACCATGCCCGGTCGATGCCGTATGCTCTATATGGCCGCCGACCTTCAGCATTATCGTAGCCTCACTGATCGGGTCTTCGCCCTCTTTCCTCTTTTCAACGATCAGCCTGAAGCCGATGAGATCGAAAAATCTCTTGTGCAGACCCAGCGCCTTTTTCATGAGCAGCTCGAAAGACGCCTCAGCGCCTTCAAACTGAAAGCCCTGGCTCTCAAGCTCCTTGAGCTCCGCCACTATTTCCTGCAGCTGCGGCGAATCGGTCGTCAGTTTTATGCCGAACTCCTCCGCCTTCCGCAGTATGTTGCTCTTTCCGGCCTGGTCGGATATCAGTATCCTCTGGGTATTGCCGACCAGTTCAGGCCTTATGTGTTCATACGTCTCCGGTCTTTTTCTTATTGCGTTTACATGCATGCCCGCCTTATGCGCAAACGCGCTGTCGCCTGTGAAAGGCTGATGCTTGAAATGCCTGAGGTTGGCTATCTCGGTCACGAACCTCGAAACCTCCCTGAGTTTTTTCAGCCTGTCCGGCCCGATGCAGCTCATGCCGAGTTTCACCTGCAGGTTCGGGATTATCGAGATCAGGTTGGCGTTCCCGCACCGCTCTCCAAGACCGTTGATAGTGCCCTGGACATGCGAGGCCCCGGACTCTACCGCTACTATGGAATTGGCGACAGCGCAGTCGCCGTCGTTATGCACATGGATGCCGACCGGCGTCTTAAGCTCTTTCGTCACCTTTTTGACAATGTCCTGAAGGGTCGATGTCATGACGCCGCCGTTCGTATCGCACAGCACGAGGCAGTCTGCGCCGGCGTCACGCGCCGCAGCCAGACATTTCAGCGCATATTTGGGGTTATTGATATATCCGTCGAAAAAGTGTTCGGCGTCAAAAAAAACCTTGTCCGAGTGCTTTTTCAGAAATGCAACAGAATTGTGTATGATTTCGAGATTTTCGTCGTCTGAAATCCTGAGCGCTTCCTTGACATGGAAATCCCAGGTCTTCCCGAAGATGGTGATAACCGGGGTCCCGCATTCGACCAGAGCCCGCAGCGTCTCGTCGTCCGCAGGCTTTTTCCTGGGGCGATGAGTGCTTCCGAACGCCGTGATTACGGAATTTGAAAGCCTTAGTTTGGCGGCTCTTTTAAAATACTCCACGTCCCTGGGGTTTGCGCCGGGCCAGCCGCCTTCAATAAAATGGACGCCGAGTTCATCCAGTTTTTCGGTGATCCTCAGCTTGTCCTCGACGGAAAACGATATGTCCTCTGTCTGCGCCCCATCCCTCAGCGTGGTATCGTATATCTCAATTTTTCTCATGATATCCGCTTTCTCATAACAGCAGGCTAAAGCGCATCAGCCTGCGAGCCCGAAAGTTTCATGCAGTATCCTCACAGCCAGTTCCGTAAACTTCAGGTCTATTACACAGGAGACCTTGATTTCGGATGTGCTTATCATCATTATGTTGATGCCGTGGGCGGCAAGAGAGTTGAACATCTTCGCCGCAACGCCGGAATGAGTCCGCATGCCCACGCCGACTATGGAGACCTTGCTTATGTCTTCCCTCACGTCCACCCTCTGCGCGCCGAGTTCCTTTGCAGCCGCCTCCGAAACCTCAACAGCCCTCTTGACATCGGTCTTCGGAACGGTAAATGAAATATCGGCGACGCCGCCTCCGCTGCTGACATTCTGGACTATCATATCAACTATGATATTGGCCGAAGCGATAGAGTCAAAAAGCTTCGCGGCAATACCGGGCCTGTCGGGCATATCGGCAATAGTTATCTTTGCCTGGTTCTTATCATAGGCTATCCCTGATACAACTACATTCTCCATATCTTTGTCCTCCTCAGCTACAAGCGTTCCCGCATTATCATTAAAACTGGACCTGACCACAACAGGCACATTATATTTCATAGCAAATTCGACAGACCGGGTCTGCAGCACCTTGGCCCCGAGGCTGGCGAGTTCGAGCATTTCTTCATATGATATCTTCTGCAGCTTTCTGGCCTGCGGCACTATGTTGGGATCGGTCGTATAAACGCCGTCGACGTCGGTATATATCTCGCACAGGTCCGCTTTTACCGCGGCTGCAATGGCAACTGCCGAAAGGTCCGACCCGCCCCTTCCGAGCGTGGTTACATCACTGCCGCCTTCGGTCACGCCCTGGAAGCCTGCAATGACGACAACCAAACCCTCGTCAATAGCCTGTTTGATCCTTTCGCCGTTGATCCTCTCGATCCGAGCCTTCGTATGCACTGTGTCCGTAATTATGCCGGCCTGTCTGCCGGTCATGGCCTTCGCCTTAAAGCCCAGGGCATCTATCGCCATCGCGGTCAGGGCGCTTGTCACCCTTTCCCCGGATGAAAGCAGCATATCCATCTCCCGTTCACGGGGTGATTGGGACAACTGATTGGCAAGGCTGATCATCTTGTCGGTCTCGCCGGCCATTGCGGAAACGACCACAATGACGCTGTTTCCTTCGGCAGCGGTCTTTGCAACACGCGCTGCCACCGCCTTTATCCTTTCAACGTTTGCTACTGAGGTGCCGCCGTATTTCTGAACAATGAGAGCCACTTTTCCTCCCAAAAAAAAATCAGGCCCCTGACAGGCCCTTTATAAAATAGTCCATAAGTTTATGTCCTTCTTCGAAAGCCGTGATCCCCGGCCTTTCAAGCATCGTCTCGCTGTATTCTATGTCCGCATTAGCGCGGACATGCCTGCTGTCGTAAAGCACAAAAGGCACGGGGTCGGCCGTATGGGTGCGGATTTCAACAGGTGTCGGATGGTCCGGCAGCAACAGGATCCTGTATTCTCCGAACTCCTTCATCGCTTCAGCGACAGGACCTACTATCAGCCTGTCGAAGTCTTCTATGGCCCTCACCTTGTCTTTATAATTCCCTGAATGTCCGGCCTCATCAGGCGCCTCGACATGCAGATAGACAAAGTCCAGCCTGCGCAGGGCCTCGATCGAGGCCTCCGCCTTGCCCTTGTAATTAGTATCGAGATAACCGGTCATGCCCGGGACTTTCAGTATATCAAATCCGGCGTAAATGCCGAGACCTTTTGTCAGGTCCACAGCCGAGACCAGGGCGCCCCTTACTCCGTATTTATCGAAAAACACCGGCATCTGCGGTCTCTTGCCCTGTCCCCAAAACCAAATGCTGTTGGCCGGGTTCCTGCCGTTTTGCACCCTGCTTTTGTTAATCGGATGGTTCTCCAGCAGGTCCACCGAAGCCATCATCATTCTTCTCAATTCCTCTTCGCCGCGTCCGACCGGCAGATAATCGATAACGTCCCTGCCGAGTATGTCATGGGGCGGCACGCATTCCGTTTCAGCGCTTCCGCCGGTCCAGACCATGAGGTGTCTGTAGCTCACCCCGGGATAGAACCTGACAGAGCCGGAACCCAGATTTTCGTTGACCGCGCCGATGAGTTCGCGGGCCTCTTCGGTCGTGATATGTCCGCTGCTGTAGTCTTCCATTACGGCCCTGGTCTTTTCCCTGTTGAATTTTAGCGTAACCAGGTTGCATCTGAAGGCCACATCATCGTCGCCGAGGTCAACGCCTATGCTTGCAGCTTCAAGCGGCGCCCTGCCCGAGTAATAAATATGAGGATCATATCCGAGTATGCTGAGGTTGGCGACGTCTGACCCGGGATGCATTCCATCCGGCACGGTCCTGACCTTTCCGGGCATGCCTTCTTTTGCGAGCCTGTCCATATTGGGCGTGGAGGCGCTTTGCAGCGGCGTCAAGCCGTCAAGCTCTTTGACCGGTTTGTCGGCCATACCGTCGCCCACTATCACTATATACTTCATCTAATCTCCTTCATAATGCCGCCGCCTTATTTACAGTGAAAATTCCGGTCACAACAGAGACCTGCATGCTGAAAAACAGCCATAGTCGGGGCTCCGCAGCCGGCTTGCATCAGCCTGGACCTATTTTCAGAACAACAGAATTTATTCAATTACATCGCCCTCAACCAGTTCTACCTCGACTCCTCTTTCCCTGAGATAGCGCATGCCCGCATCGAGGTCGTCGGCAGAGCCCTCAATTTCAAGCACCATTTCTCCTGCGGTTTCGGTGACCCTGGCCCTCCTGATGTTAGGCATGACGTTGAACTGCTTCGCCATAGTAAAGATCACAGGCTCCTTGATAAGCTGTTGAGGAAACGTAAGTCTGACCCTTCTCTTCATTACACTCCCCCCCGGCAGCCGCCGGCAATGGCCGGGATAATCGAGACTTCATCCCCGTCTTTTACCGGCGTATCTTCCGCCTGTAGAAACCTTATATCCTCATCGTTGAGATATATGTTGACGAACCGCCTGATCTTTCCGTTTTCGGAGATCCTTTCGGCGATGCCCGGGAAGTTCCTGTCGAGATCTGCCACAATATCGATAATCTTTCCCGCAGCGGCCTCGACCTCTTCCCTGCCCTGGGTAAGCCTCTGCAGCGGAGTCGGGATTCTAACCTTTACCGGCATTTTAGTCCTCCTTGCATGTAATAAACCCTGCGGTCATGCGCCTTAGTCAACCGCCGTTGTTTATCGTTTTATAGACCTCTTCAAAAGAGGAGAGGTTCGGTTTAATAAAATAAGGCCTGAGGGTATGCCCCTGCAGGGCCTCCTGGGTCTTGAGACCGTTGCCTGTGATGCATATCACGGTCGACGAATCGCGTTTTATCCTGCCTGCCTCGATCAGCTTTTTTGCAGAAGCCAGTGTAACGCCGCCCGCGGTCTCCGCAAACACGCCTTCTGTTTCCGCCAGCAGCCTTATCGCCTCTATAATCTCACTGTCTGAAACAGCCGCTGCATACCCGCCCGTTTCTTTCACAACCTGGGTAGCGTAATAACCGTCGGCAGGGTTGCCTATGGCCAGCGACTTTGCTATGGTGTCGGGCTTCACAGGTCTTATAACATCCGTGCCGCTCATAATCGCCGCAGAAATAGGCGAGCAGCCTGAAGCCTGCGCTGCAAAGACTTTCGTGTCCAGTTCAGTTATTATACCGATCTCCCTGAACTCCCTGAAACTCTTCCACACCTTTGTAAGAAGCGAGCCGCTGGCGCACGGCACCACAACATTGTCCGGGGCCTTCCAGCCCAGCTGTTCCAGTATTTCAAAGCCGAGGGTCTTTGAGCCCTCGGCATAAAAAGGACGTATATTGATATTGACAAACGCCCACCTGTATTTGTTCGCGACCTCGCTGCAGAGTCTGTTGACCTCGTCATAATTGCCGTCTACGGATATAAGATTAGGACCGTATACAAGAGACGCTGTTATCTTGCTTGCCTCCAGGGTCGACGGGATAAAGATAAACCGTTTGAACCCTGCCCGCGCGCCGTGAGCTGAAACAGCATGCGCAAGGTTGCCTGTAGATGCGCAGGCCACGGTATCGAACCCGAACTCCTTCGCCTTTGTCAGCGCAACCGCAACCACCCTGTCCTTGAAAGAAAGCGTAGGATGGACAACGGTATCGTCCTTTATGTACAGCTCCTCTACACCCAGCGAGCGCGCCAGGTTTTCCGCCTTCAGCAGAGGGGTATAGCCGGAGTCCAGTCCGACCTGCGGTTCTCCGTCTATTGGAAGGAGTTCCCTGTACCGCCACAGGTTCCTATCTCTTTCCCCGATCGTTTTTCTGTTAAGGGCCTTCGAGATGCCGTTGTAGTCATAGGCTACTTCCAGAGGGCCGAAGCAGAATTCGCAGACGTAGACAGGCTCGACAGCATACTCCCTGCCGCATTCCCTGCATTTAAGTCCTTTTACATGTCCCACCGGCCACCTCCGGGAAATAACTTATATATTACCGTAACAAAACCAATAATTCAAAAAAAACCGGGACCGGACAGAGGAAGCATCCAACATATTTCCTTAAATGTCTATTAGTTTCTCAAATAGGGATAAAATTCGATTCCGACCTCGCGCCACAGCTCGAAATTACAGGATTGTGCAGCCGGCATGGGGTTTGCTATTACTAAATTCAGAATTTAAAAAAAATCTTTAACGAAAGGTGGTGAACAAAATGAAAAAGATCATGGCAATCGTAACAGCAGTACTCTTCGTATTCGCTATATCGGCTGTTTCTTTCGCAGCTGATGCAACAAAGCCTGCGGCAGCTCCTAAGGCAGAAGAGAAGAAGGCTCCTGCAGCCGACGAGAAGAAGGCCCCTGCAGCCGACGAGAAGAAGGTTGAGAAGAAGGCTAAGAAGGGCAAGAAGGCTTCCAAGAAGAAGGCCGACAAGAAGGCCGACAAGGCTGAAGAAAAGGCTCCGATGGCTGAGAAGGCCCCGGCAGCTGAGAAGGCTCCTGCAGCTCCTGCAAAGAAGTAATTATCGCTTGATTAAAAAAGGCAGCGCGTCAAACCGCTGCCTTTTTTTTGTCAAAAAACAAACCATCACAAATCTATCTCCATCCCGTCAATCCCGGCTACAGTATCTCTGAAAATTCTGCCGGCCGCCTGTTCAGCCTCAGCTCTTTCTTCCATAGTCCGGTATAGCGACGCGTCAAAATGAACAAGGGCCAACCGTCGGGCCCGCGCCTCCACAGCTATCCGTGCCGCTGATTCAGGATTGAGATGCGGCCAGCTTTCGGAACTCTGGCCCGGCTTAAAGGCGCACTCGGTTATCAAAAGGTCCGCGTTTTGGGCCAGGGTTACCGCATTTTCGCAATAGCCGGTATCAGGGCAATAAGCTATGGTCTTTCCGTCAATTTCAAACCTGTAGCCCAGTGTCGGCGAGGCATGGCGAAGGGGCAATGACCCGACATGAAAAGACAGGCTGCCTTCATTCTCCGGAAGCTCAAGTATCTCGGTCTTATATCCGAGCCTGTCCAAAGGCATCGAAAACGGGAGATTGATTATTGAATTGAGAATATCCCGTGTGCCTGCCTGCCCGCAAATGTGCAAACTGTTTTTGAAATGGAATTTGGCCAGTATATGCAGACCGCAGATATGGTCGAGATGGAAATGGCTCAGGAAGATATATACCGGTCTGTCGTCCGTAATATATTGGTCCGCCTTATAAAGACCGTTGCCGGCGTCGAGAATTATATTATAGTCGGCCGTCTGAACGAGTATACAAATGGTATTGCCTGTCTGGGTGTCGTACCATCCGTTGGTGCCGAGAAAGATTATTTTCATGTTATATCCTGCCTTCGCGAATTCATCAGATACTATTGGCCGCACCAACCTGTAACAATCAGTCCGGCCGCCTTTCTTGCGATGAATAGGGCATCAACGATATTCACCACTCCGTCGCAGTTGACGTCAGCCGCATCGGAGATGAAGCTGCCTACCGAAAGTCCTGCCGCATGTCTTGCAACAAACAGGGCGTCCACAATATTCATCGTCCCGTTGTTGTCAGGATCACCGACAGCGGTTGTCATACCTTTCAATGCTACTGTTGCATTGGGTGTAGCGGGATCGTTTGAAGGTATATTTAATACTGCGTTTCGCCAATTTGGGGCCGAAGTTGAAAATGTTATAGTTGCGCTGCAAATGTCAGCAGGAGAAACAGTATTGCAAGCATTACTACCAAGGCTGAAATCAACGCTATTGGCGCCTGTAATGCTCATAGCTCCAATGTTCAGCATTGCTGTGCCGGTATTTTCTATCAGCACGTGCTTTTGCTGGTTATTGGAGGAAAAAGTAAACACCGCAGGGCGGCACATCACCCACAGGTTGTCTATAGCCCAATATCCGGTGTTTGTATTATTGTTATAGATGAACCTCACCATTGAGTTCGATGAGCCTGCCAGTTCATTCACGACCTGCGCTTTCCATATCGGCCCTCCGTTTGTTGTGAGGTTCATCTTTGTCTGCCACGTCGTTCCATTGTCAGCGCTTATGTCAACCTTACCGCTGCCGCCGTGCCAGACACTCTGGGTTGCAAACGCAAGTTCTGCGGTCGTGCAGTTCTTTGCGCTGAAGGACCCTGTTGTAAGATACTCAATATTTGTTGCTGCTCAGGCCGAGTCAGCTATGGCCCATGGCGCGACAAATGGTGCATTCAACGTCTTCGGACAATGGGAGTTGTCAGTGGTCCATGCTCCTGATATAGTCCATGAAGATGGAATGCCGCTGCTGAAGTCTTCCAGCAGAATAACGCTGCTGACCTGAATATTAGGTGAACCCGTCAAATTAAACGTAGCGGTACAGGTCATGTCACGGTCAAGCATAGTCACATTTAATGGGCTTACAGTTCCGGTGCAGTCTCCGGACCAACCCGTGAAGGTTGAGCCTGCCGAGGCTGTAGCTGTTATGGTATGAACTGTCCCGTATCCGTATATGCCTCCACCGCCTGCTGTGCCGCTTCCGGTACCAACCTTGTTTACCGTCAGTGTATGGGTGTTGAGCGTAAAAGTTGCTGTGCAGGTCTTTGCCCTATCGACAGACACTGATAACGGTGAGGTTGTCCCTGTGCAGTCGCCTGACCAGCCTGTGAAGGTTGAACCGACTGATGCTGTTGCCGTGATGTTATGCGATGTGCCGAAATCGTATGTGCCGCCGCCTGTCACTGATCCGTCTCCGTTGCCCGCTTTGTTTACGGCAAGAGTCAGAGCAACAATTGTCCCTATAAAGTTCTGGCCGGTCACATTCGCCCCATTTACCGTCACCGACTTACCGGAAGGTGTAAACGTATATATTGGGATAGCCGGAGTTACCGTATAGATTCCGTTGGCTAACCCTGTAAAGGTATAGTTGCCCGAAGTGTCGGTCATCACCATGCCGGTTGCCGCCCCGCTCAAGATCATCATTACTCCTGATATTGCTACTGCTCCGGATGTCTTGACCGATCCTGTAATCGTGTGTGTATCCCCTGTAATTCTAACTGTTTTTGTTGCTGTCATTGTGACTCCACAAACGGTGTAAACGGCAGTAATGATGACCGTCTGGTCTGATGTCATCGAGTTTGTTGTCAGTATCCCACTGTCACTGCCTATACTCGCATATGTACTAAAATCGATACTCCATATTGGAGATATTGATGCCGTACTGCCGTCATCCCATGTAGCGGAAGCCGTATAAGCGGCTATGCTGCCTTTGTTCACTGAAGACGGGCCATCGATGGCAATACCGGTTAAGTAAACCGGGTTAATTTGTCCGTCGCGAACCGGCCAGATTTTTTTAAACACACCGTAGTTATCATCGTAAACAGCGCCGGTTGTCATCTGAATTGCCCATATGGGACCAAAGACACTATTGTGGGAGGACGTCCAATAATCACTTCCAACATTTTTAAAACCTACTGAGTTTAACCAAGCCGATGAATCAGATTGCCCACGGTTAATCATGGACATCAACTCCTTGCGGTTAGGCATACGCCAGTCATTAAATCCAATGTAGGTTTCAAGCTCCAGCTTCGTGATATAATTCATGGCATGTCGCCAAGTTACTGAACCGTCATTCACGGCGTCAAAGTAACCTTCATAGTCCTGATCGAAGGAGGGGTCGCGCATTGTCATTAGATTGGCATCCATTGTCCAGATAAGACCGGTTAATTTATCGCCAATATATTCATTTTTATGACATAAATAGCGCTGATTAGGCCAATCCACTCCTATCTGTAATGAGCCATCGTCACCAGAAAAATAACTCTGGGTTTGCCCGGTGCCGGGAAGGTGAATGGCACCTTTTGACTGAGCCGTGCGCACGGGCAGAACGCTTAAGTTGAAATCTTTATTACCCCCCCATGAAACAGTGCCATATCCCATGTTAGCTTCCCATGCGCCATAGGTACCGCTTGCAATAGTAGTTGACGACCAATAAACTCCTTGCACACCTATAAACCCCACTGAATTAAGCCATGCAGCAAAAGAACCATAGGAGTCGCTCGTTAGTCCGATGTTGATCAAGCTTTCCATTTCGTTGATATTTGGCAGCAGCCAGTCACCTGGCGCGGAGCCGTCGGTCAAGCCACAAGCGCCGTCAGCTAGTGCGTTGGCGGATACCAACGCGGCCTCCCAGTTTCCAGACAGACAATTGGCGTTCTTAAGCCAGATGAGGCCGGTAAGCTTATCGGTAATTGTGCCGTTGTTATTGTCAATAAACCGTGGATCAGGCCAAGCCACTCCCTTTTGTAATTCGCCGTCCTGCCCGGTTCCCTTACACTCTATTGGCCCCCCGGGACTATAGCATGTCGTCTGTCCCGTCTTGGGAAGTTGAATTACACATGGTTGCTGCAGTCCGCTGTTGATCGTCCATAAATATGATGCAACAGAAGAGTTGCCTGCCGCATCAACTGCCTTTAAATCAAACGTATGCGTACCGTCCAGCAGACAATAATAATGTTTTGCACTGGTGCACGCGCTGTAGCCGCTGTTGTCTAACCGGCATTCAAATGTCACTCCTTGTTCGGAGCTGAAACTAAAGGCTGGTGATGTGGAGCTTGCAGGGTTAGTCGGTTTGCCGTCAATCGTCACCACAGGAGGCGTCGTGTCTATCACTATCGCTTTCGTATCCGCTATGTTCTGTCCGGCAGGTATTACAGGATTGCTTGTACTTTTACCTGCACTGTTGGTAATTATTCCAGTGATAGTGGTTATAGTTAAATCTGCTGACGTGTTACCAGCCTCTACGGCATAAGTACCACTCCAGTTTGTTGCATTGATTATCGCCCCAGTTGCTATCGTCTTGCCTGAGTTCAACGCAATCATCAATCCTGTTGACGTGACAGCCCGACTGAAGTTAAGGGTTATATTAATAGCGTCCCCGGTCATATAATTGCCATCTGCAGTGCTGGAAGTCGCAACTATCTCTGCAGCGTCTGCAAGGGCAAATGTCGCCGTAACATCCTTTGCTGTATCCATGGTTACAGTGCAGGTGGCTGCGGTGCCGCAGAAACTGACGTCACCATGCCAGCCGGCAAACAATGAATCTGTATCAGCCGCCGCAGTCAGGTTAACTATTGTCCAGGCGTCGTACGCTGCCTTGCCCGTATTCCCGTTCCATATAACGGTGCCGCTGTCCGCCGTAACCGTGCCATCGCCCGTACCGTTTTTCAAAATTGTCAAATTGACCGGCGGTACCGCGCCGACAGTATCAGACTGTACAATAGTTCCATCGTTACCTATCGCTACAAAAGTTCCGTTTCCATATCCTATCGCCATGAGCGGATTTGTTGTCCCAGACGATTGAATTGTCCAGTCCATGCCATCTGTCGAGGTAAGGAGAACTGAATACGGTTTGAGAAGGTAGTTATAGCCGCCCCCAACTGCAATAAATTTCCCATAACTGTAGGTAACTGCTTTAAGATCATATTTGATTGCCAATAGTGCCAATTTCCATATCTGCCCGTCGGCTGAAGTCAGCATCGCGCCATTGTCGCCCACGGCAACGAACTTGCCGTCTCCAAATGCGACTCCATATAATGAACCCGATGTTCCTGATGCCTGCGATTTCCATGATACTGCATCTGTTGAAAAATTAATCTTGCCGTTTGCACCTACAGCCACAAACATGCCATTGCCATATGCAACTCCTCGTAAATAGCCTAAGCCGCCCACTGACTGAGATGCCCATGTGATGCCGTCAGCGGATGTGGAAATTGTTTCAGCTCCCACAGCTATGAACTTGCCGTTTGCATATGTCACAGCAAAGAGATATTTCGACGTTCCGCTGTAATGAGACTGCCAAGTATTGCCGTCTATTGAGGTATATATCGGCCCCGATCCACAAGCCACAAATTTTCCACCTCCGTAAGTAATTCCGAACAAGTTATCACTTACGTCGAGCGGCAACGATTTCCATGCTGTTCCATCTGAAGAGGTCATTAAAGCTTTATAAGCGTTTACAACGAACTTTCCATTGCCGTATGCAATCCCAATTTGATCATCCTTAGTACCTGATAAATGATCTACCCAGGCATCCCCATCAGCAGAAGTCAGTATTGTTCCGGCGGTTCCAACCACAATATACTTTCCATTTGCATATGTTACAGCATGCAGCCACT